>WOR8_10007998_pt1 | contig 13921 bp, 13 predicted proteins | sample DeeMarSeWOR38_10_FD_19890 | JGI IMG/M metagenome (IMG submission 19890) | reverse complement strand
CAGCTTGAGCTAAAGTCTCCCCCCACCCTGACAAAAAGCGTTTGTCGCCTAAGGTGCCTCCAGCAAGAATAACAAGCGAACCTGAAAAATTGGCAGGTTGATAAAGATCATATTCAATTCCTGAATAGTCTGATGTGATAACGCTATACCCTAATTTAGGAGTCTTCATAGATGGTTCAGCTGATTCTGGACTATCAATTTGTGTTTGCAGCATTTGAAACGTAATTATTGTACCTACAAAAATCAAAAAATAAACTAAGAGTATGCTCGCATTTTTTTTCTTATTCATCTTTGTTTCAGATCCTCCGAGAAGAACAATGTTGGCACTGTTGCCACTCTGGCAATCTCCAGTTTTAGAACCTCGAGAACATCCACAGATGAGGTAGCCTCCAAAAACTTCTGCCTAATTTCGCTTTTTCCGTCGAACTTCTGGCATACGCACATTAGGACCACTCTTTCCCTCAAGGCATAACGAAGCCTTAATAATACTTTGCTAACCCCGCAGTATTTTCCGATGATACTTTAGTGCACTGGTACGAGAAACAGGGGATCAGAGTAACTGAACAAGCGCAAGAAGCTATAGATTGAAACTTTGGAAATATTAGACTAAATTGACGATTTAATTCGCAAAGTTAGAACTGAGGCTGAGCGAACCACTTTTTTAAAATCAACATAACAGTTCAAATTCCATTCTGGTTCTAGTTTCCTCATAACGTGAGAATCGAAAAGGTAGAAAAGGTTTGACAGAATTGAAGAACAAAGTTCGAAGAAGTAGGCAAAGTGCAGGACCCTGAAACAGGCATGACTTTCGCTGAAATGCAGATGATTGCAAGCGTTAAGGAAGAAGAAAACGGGACAATTAAAGTAGAATTCATTCCAACTAGCCCCTTCTGCCCAATAGACTTCAAATTGGCCAGCGACCTTAAGAAAGTAGCAAAGAAGGTACCGGGCGTCAAGAAGTGTTGGTTTATTGTCACGGGAAGGTAATGGAAGAGCAAATCAACGAATTGACCAACAAGTAAATGTTTGCAAGCAAAGCCGATTATTTCTAGACCAAGTTTTAGGATCAAAACGCACGTAAGGGCAAATTCACGTTAGGCTTAAATATTGTTAAAATTCTCTATTGCAGTCGGGGTGCCGTTGACAATAAGCGAAACATTTGCTGTTGAACTCCAAAACGTAGTAAAACGTTACAACGAAATTGTAGCCGTAGATGGCGTGGATTTAATTATAAAAAGAGGCGAGATTTTTGGCTTATTAGGACCAAACGGTTCGGGAAAGTCTACTACGCTCAAGATGCTTATAGGTTTAGTTCAGCCTGACTCAGGCTCAGTCAATGTTCTTGGAGTCAACGTGCAAAACGATCCTGTAGCTGTGAAGCAGCTGGTGGGTTACGTTCCTGAATCTCCTCGTCTATACGAGTTCCTAACTGGAATTGAATACTTGGACTTCATAGGCGACATCTACAGCATGCAAACTGAAGAAAAGAAAAACAGAATCAACGAGTACTTGAAGGCGCTTCAGCTTGAAGGACGGGAGGGCGACATGATAACGGGTTACTCAGATGGTATGAAACAAAAAATCGCTTTGATTTCAGCGTTTCTACACAGACCTAAACTCCTAATCATGGACGAACCGTTAAGCGCTTTGGACCCGCGATCGGCACGTATTATCAAAGATTTCCTGCATCAGCTGAAAGCTCAAGGTGTGACCACCATCATGTCAACGCACGTGTTAGAAATAGCTCAAGCAGTATGCGACCGTATAGGCATAATGTATCAGGGAAAAATCTTGGCGTTAGGCAATATGAAAGAGCTGAGGCAAATGGCGAAGTTGCCCGATTCTGGCCTAGAGGATATTTTCTTGAAGTTAACGGGCACGGGTGACATAAGAGCCGTTGTTGAGGAACTCTTGAAATGAATTGGAAAAACGTGTTTAGTCTGATGCAGGTTGAAAGGAAATCTGGCAGACTCATCAGGGGACAGAAAGTTACACGATATCGCGAGAACCGTTTTCTAGCTTACTGGCCTTACTGGATCGCCTTAGGCATTGGCATAACAGGAGGCGTGTTGGCGGGGTTTATCTACGACTCTGCCACAACCGTTAACCCCGAACTTTTTAGCCTGTTCCAAGAGGGTACTCTGAGCATTTTTTTCTCATTGCCAACACTTGTTCTAGTTTATAGTTTAGTCTTTACTACGATGAAGCAGATTCGGATTAGCGGCGTGAAGACTTCGTCTCAGGTGCCTTATTGGCTGCCTGTAACATGGCAAGAACATACGATGGCGTCCATTTTCGCGAGCTTGATGGGGTTCCCATTAGCCTCAATAGTGTTTATCACTTCAGTCATCACGGTGTTCTCGGTGTTCATTGGCCAAATTGCTATAGCTGTATTGACTTCACTTGCGGTAGTTGCTGCTGCCTTTATGGCAAGCGCCACCACAGAAATCTTGAGAATATTGCAGGTAAGGTTTATCGGCGCGATCTATAAGTCGTCGGGTCGAGCCGCGGTATGGATTAGGTTCGCAGGGTCATTGATATTTTTGTTATTATTTTACGTCATATATTTCTACGTAACTTCAGGGGGCGGTATAACTGTCGTTGTAGCCCTTGCTTCAGCTCAAACCTCAGCTTGGTTCGTACCTTTCGTTTGGCTGGGCATAGCGCTTTACTCCGTTGCAACCTCGGGTCTCTTGTTGCAAGGCTTTATTTTCGCTGGTCTTTCCATCCTTTTTATCGCGGGCTTGTTTTTCCTCGCTACTTTGCTAAACAGGCGCTTCGGACTTTATGAACCACCCGCGATAACAGTTTCACGCGGTGCCTACGTTCCCAAAACTGGTTTCTTGGGCAAACTCGGCTTTTCTAAGATTGAATCGGCAATGCTCAGAAAAGACTTAAGAGCGTTCACGCGTCGGCGAGAGTTAATGACGATCTTCATAATTCCAATAATCGTCAGCCTAGTGCCATTAATGCAATATCTCGGTCAAAGCGATCCAACGCCTACGCCCCTTTTCACAATCTATCGGGCTACAATTTTTCTTCTACCAGCTTCATTCATGACCATGAGCTTGGGCAGCTTTATGATAGGGGAAGAGGGGCAATCGGTTTGGCGAATTTATGCAGCTCCAATCTCCGCCAAAAGCCTAGTGAAAAGCAAGTACATGTTTATCGTTTTCTTTTCGCTTGCCTTCTTGGTGGTTACGGGAATTTTCGGGTTTATTGTTTACCAGACGACATTAGTTTACACAATTGTGGCTTGCCTTGAGGCGGTTTTCTTAGTCTTCGCTTTAGGCGCAATTTCTCTGTCAAATGGTATAATTGGAGCCGATTTTACTGAAACGCCTAGACCTAGAATGATACGCGTTTCATGGAGCTTTGTTAACTTAGGTGCCTGCATCGCGGCAGGAGCAGCCGTATTAGCGCCTCTTTTCCCATATGCCCTGTCTGCTATGCTTTCTGGCGTATTGCCTGATTTTCTTGATAGCGCCATTTTGGATCCTTTTATTTCTCTTTCATTGAGCGCAGTCATCGCGGTCGTCTTAACTGTAATTTTCTATCAAATCGCTATTAATAACGCAAGGAAACTGCTAACCAAGGCAGAAGTTTAAGCCCCTGTATCAAAATGGAGTTTTAATGCACAGTCTTTTTTCAAATGGCCTTCTTTAAAAGTTTGGCAGGACTCGGGGTCTTTGACTTTATTTTTTCATTCGTGTGGACATTCATTACAAAAAAATGTTGTTATGTTTGATAAAAACGGAAAATAATTAATTTTAACTATGAAATAGTCCAAACACTTGTGTCAATGATTTTCCACGAAACTGTCAGCGTCATTGATGGATTAGTATATACTGATTGCTTGTCAAAGTGGGTGTTTGTATATTCGGTTAAAGTTCGGGTTGCAGTAGGGTCGTTGGCGTCGTAAGATTCCTGCATCAGCGATACAAGATTTGTTTCTCTTGTGACGCCGGTACCATAGTCTCTATTTTGGGTCTCGTTAATTGTAGATCGATCGGGTCCAAAAGGGCGAACGTAATCGCCTGCCTTAAGATTAGGAGCGTAAATCGCCCAAAAACCTCCGCTAGGATATGTCATCCCTGTTGTTAAATTAATAGTACTAGTGGCTTTAACTTCAGTTCCATTGTTGAAAAGCCAAACAGTGTTAATTGAGACTTCATCGTTAGATACCTCTGTTACATTAACCTCGAACCGTTCAGTCATATTTAATTCAAAAAAACTCTCTGAGGGTTTTATGTCAGGATCTGGGGAACTCCAGAAACCCTTAATTTCATACGTGAACTCGTCACCCACATTAAGACCGTTTTGCGAGCTAAAATACGTGTAAATCATAAAAGCTGCAATAATGATTATGACTGCTAGAATTGCTAATAATATCACACGCGACCGTTTCTCAAACATGATGAATCATTGCACTTAGTTGAAGTATTTAGTTTTTATGTTTTTGTTGGTGAATTCTTGATGGAGCATTACTTTAAAGCTTACCTAGGTTTCTTGCTTATTTTTTCTGGCTTTTTGCGTCCGTTAATAAGGTGGTGAATCGTGAGAAGTTACTTATCCAATAGCATGCGTGAACCTGAATATCGTATAACCGCCTTCACTTTCTCTCTTATTTGAGGCTCATAGCAGTGTACTAGGCACATTTGCCAGATGTGATTTTTTGCTCTTGGAAGGGATAATTCTCCAGATTTGTCTTTGCGTGCTTTAAGAGTGCGCCACATTCTGGGTAGAGTTCGCTTTGTGTTTCATAGTGATTCTGGCAGCAAATGTCGCAATAAGCAATTATCTGATTTACGCAATGGCTTCCATTTCTGTATTCTCTGAGAGACTTAGTATTGGTGCAGTTGAAGAATTTCGTTCATTCAAAGGCTAATTCGCACAATCCGCTAAATATTTTCTGTTGACACTTCCTTTTTTAACAAAGCCTTTTTCCGGGAGGCTGTCCTAGTTTTCACTGCGGTTGTAATGCTTCTACTTTGTTTTGCATAGTTCTAGGCTTGTCTCTTCTGTCATCTATGCGAAGCGTTGACACGACTCTCTTTATGCCTTTGTTGATAATAGTTTGGTGGGCTGATTCTACCGCTTGAAAAATCGTTGTTAGCGATTCAGCTTCCAAGATTGATCCCATAGGAGTTACTTTAAATTCTAAGTGTTGTACTTTCTCAAAAGCCTTAATTGCATCCGAAACATAAGGACTCAAACTTGTTCTTTTTGTGCCAATTGGGATTATGCTAAACTCGGCGATGACCCTATATCCCTTTGTTGAATTTTTCATTTTTCATTATCTCATTCATATTTATTATACTCTAACCGCATGACTATACTAAATTTTTTTGTCTTTTAAAACCTATGGCAAAAGCTATAGATTACAGTACTATCAAGAATTCGAGAATTGAAAGCGCATCTATCAATGTTATAGCGTTGGAGGCATGAGAGGAAAAGGAATTAATTTAATGTGAAGCGAAAAAGTGTTCTAGCAGATTAATTTTTGGATAATATGGCGCTTCCTACAGGACTCGAACAACAGACGAAGTTAGATGCCATCCACAAAATGCCCCTCTTTTAATTGAAGTAACATTGTTACAAGCTTTTCAATTGCGTTTTCGTAAGATTTTAGAGCAAACAATTGATTTATTAAAAGAATACACTATAGGTAAATTGATGATTCTTATGGGGATAGCGGTAAAAATCGGTCAGATAATGACGAAAGAAATAATTTCTGTTGAATCGAAAGCTTCTGTTTCGGAGGCGGCTTCAATTATGGTCCGAAATGAGGTTGGAGCTGTAGTAGTCATGAAAAATAGCACGCCAGTTGGAATAATAACTGAAGTCGATATTCTCAAAAGATGTTGCATCGGAAAGGCATGCAGCGAAGAATTAAAAACTGAAGAAATCATGACTAAATCTCTAATCACTATAAATGCAGACGCAGCAATCGGTGAGGCGGCAATACTAATGTCAGATAAAAAAATTAGGAGACTTCTAGTTACAGAAAACGGGAAAATTGTGGGAATAGTTACAGAAAAAGATGTGCTAAGGGCTACTCTAGCCTATTTCGAAAATGTCTTACTTACAATCTAATAGAGAAATCTATTCAAGAAAAGCCAAAAGCAGCTCATTCTAATTTTGAAGAATGGATATCTTGAAAGTTATGATTATACGTGTTGCGCCTTTCTAATTCCAAGGTATACTTTTCCTAATTCAGGATGCTTTAGAAGTTTTTGCGCGACATCCTCATACATTACTCTTCCACTAACCAGGAGAAGCGCTTTATCTCCCTGTTCAAGTGCCCTTCGAGCGTTCTGTTCCGCGAGCAGCACTGTAATTCCATACGTATCTCTCAACCTTAAAATCTCGGAAAGTACTTCCTTTGCCTTCTTCGGGGCAAGGCTACCTGTAGGTTCGTCAAAGAGCATCATTTTGGGTCTTCTCATTATTGCCATGGCCATTGCTAGCATCTGTCTTTCTCCACCACTAAGCGTGCCTGCTTTCCGATCCAAATATTTCTTAATAACTGGAAAATCATCTAGAACATCACTTGAACGGTTTTGAGCTTCTTCTCTTTCCAGAGTGTACCCAGCCATTATCAAATTCTCTCTTACTTTGAGTTCGGAGAATACATTATTCACTTGTGGCAGGTAGGCTATTCCTTGTTTAGTCACTTCATGAGGGGGAGTACCTTGCATTTCAACTCCCTCAAAAATGATTTTTCCTGCATAAAGCTGTGTTAAACCCATTATTGTTTTCAGCAGAGTGCTCTTTCCGCTCCCATTAGGACCAATTAGAATGGTTATCTCCTTTTCCTTCAAAAACGCGTCGATGTCAAATAATACGTGAAGTTTTCCGTAACCTGCGTTTACTCCCTGCAAACTCAGCAAAGTTTAACCTCCCAAATAGCTCTCTATGACAACAGGAGTGTCAAGGACATCTTCTGGTTTTCCTTCCGCAATAATCTTTCCATTTGCCATCGCGTACGCGTAATCAACATAGGGTATAATCAATTCTAGCCGATGCTCTATAACAAGAAAGCAAACGCCAAGTTTTTCTTTTGTCTCAGTTAGTTTATTGAAGACCTCATGTGCCAGTTTAGGGTAAATTCCCGCCGCTGGTTCGTCCATTAGTATTACTTTTGCTCCACTCATTAAAGCTCGCCCCGCCTCAAGCAGTTTCATCTGTCCCCCACTCAACTGGGTTGCAGGGCTGTCCCATAGATGGTCAATGGATAAAAGTCTTAGGAAATCAAACGCTTTTTCGGTTGCTTTCTTTTCTTGGTTAATCCATGATCTTCTCGACAAGGCTTTGGAAAATCTTTCTCCGGGATTTCCTCTATAGGCTGTAAGTAGATTTTCAAGAACAGTTAGTTTTTGAAAAGGCATTGGAATCTGAAATGTTCTGACTAGACCTGCATCATATACTTTGTAAGGAGGCCAGCTCGTTATGTCTTTTCCATAAAGCAGAACTTTTCCTTCGTCGGGCTGATAGAATCCTGTAATACAATTTATGAGTGTTGTTTTTCCGCTTCCATTTGGTCCTATTAGAATGGTCATGAGATCTTGCTTGAGGGCAAGACTGACATCATCTATTGCTACCAAACCACCAAAAGTTTTTCTTATTCCTTTGACAGTTACTGCGTCACTCATTATCGTCACACAAAAAAAGGGGAGGAAATTATTCAGACCATTCAATCGTATCGGTTGCAAAAAGGTATCTTCCCACTACTTCCCATGCGTAGTTGCCCACAGAGACTTCCTGTATCTTCCAAATATTGTAATCTCCAGCCGTTCTGTCTCCCGCTTCGTCTAGTCTAATCACTCCCGAAGCACCAAATATTACTTCCGTAATAGTTGGCAGAACTTCCTTTATAGCCTCAGCGTTGTATTCATTCACTGCAAGTAGAGATAGCGCATAAACCCATACAATGTCATAGATAGCATAGGAATAAGATTCTGGTTCTCTGCCAAGGACATTAAAACCGTTTGCTCGAACAGCCTCGAACTTATCTCCAATTGGCGCTGGTGAGAATATTGTACATGGATATTCGACATCAAGTATAAAATCTCGTACGTTAGCGTCATCAAGGACTCCACCGCTCGCAGCAGTTCCATCCGATCCATACCATTTTACCTGAGAAAGCACTGAATGATCAAGGCATGCAGTCATGAAAGGAACAGCTTCTTCAAACGATATATGGAGAATAGCTACATTCCCCGCTCCATGAGCACTAATTGCGTCTTGAACCAAACCAGCAAGGATGCTTGCTTCAGAAGTGAATTCAGTTGCTTCTGGATCATAATCAATTCCAGTGAGAAAAGTACCGCCCAAAGCTTCAAATCTTGCTTTAGTTGCGTCTTTGAGTCCAATTCCCCATGCGTCGTTTCTTGTAACCGGAATGACGTGTGTAAAGCCCTCATCATAGATCAGTCTTGCAAGAGCTGGACCCTGTCCAAGTTTGTCAGTCGGACAGAATCTGAAGATATAATCTCCTGCAATTGCTAAGTCAGGAGCTGTCGAAGACTGGCTTGTCACTAATATTTTGTTTTGATCAGCGAATCCTTTTATAGCCCTGACTTCACCGCTGCTTAGCGGGCCTATGATTAATTTGATACCTCTGGCTGCAAAACTTTCCAATTTCTCTAATGCAATGTCAGGATCTGTTTGCGTGTCCTCAGCAACAAGCTTTAGAGTCCAACCTGCATTCAGGTCTTCTAGAAGAGCATTGACCTCCGAAGCGGCAAATTCCGCAGCTGCCATTTCGTTTTCGCCAAAGGACGCTAAGTCTCCAGTTAAAGACATTAATGCGCCAATTTCTACTTCACCGCTCAGCCCCGCCCCAGGTGCCATACCAATTGAAGGAGCCAACAGATAGCCTATGCCCAAACCGGCTAGTAACATGATTACCATCAGTATTACAGCAACTACCGTAGTGATTCCTTTTGTTGACATTCTTTTCCCTCCAGTATTTGTAAAAGATCATTTCATCGCTAATGATTTATAAGCCTTATTGTTGGCATGCACTCTTGATTAAACCAGCAAAGACAAGCCCCCTTAGGGCTGTTTCAATGGAAAAATTAATTTATGTGTGAATTGATTAGGTGGCATGATTGATCCACTCTTTTCTGGGGCAATAGTATTTTCCAGTCTTCTCTCTCTCTTGAGCATTGGCTTAACCCTTACCTATATGACAACCAAGGTTCCCAACTTTGCCCATGCAAGCTTGGCAGCAATAGGTGCCTACGTAACCCTAACGGGTATCGAACTCGTAGGAGGTTCCCCATATGCCTTTTTGCCCTTAGCTTTAGGGATCGGAGGTCTAGTTGGCCTATCTCAATATCTACTTGTTTTTAAGCCACTTATCCGTAGGCGAGTGAACGTTGTGGGATTGATGGTAGCTACACTAGCCATGGAGTTTATTTTCCTTTCGCTCATGAATATATTTGCTGATTTTCTCTCACGAGAGTACAAAATCCGCTCTAGATATTTTCTTCTTGCCATTAATGATTTTGAAATTGCAGGAGTGCCTGGATTGCTTATTGTATCTACCATTCTAGTTGTAGCAACCGCAACAACGTTATACTTGTTTCTTACAAAAACCAAGTTTGGAATCGCTATAAGGGCTTCAATTGAAGACCCCGCCCTAGCGAGTGTTGTGGGCGTGAATGTAAACACTGTTTATGCGGTATCTTGGTTAGTCGCAGGCGTTTTGGGCGCCCTCTCCGGAGCCCTTCTTCCCTTATGGTTTCCAGGAAACACTGATATGGGTTCAAAACTCATTGTAAGCGTTTTTGCTGCAAGTATTGTTGGTGGCCTAACGAATATCTATGGAGCTGTGCTTGGCGGTTTTCTTATTGGTTTTGCAGAGCTTTTGGGAACAAATTGGCTGGCTATGCAATTCGGACCATGGATACTTCCATATAGACCCCTTGTTCCTCTTATTGCGATAGCAATTACATTACTTTTAGCTCCAAAAGGAATTCTCGGAGTAGATTGGCGTCACAAATTATCTATATTTAATAAAAAAATCAAGGAAGTTCTTGAAAGATTCTCATCAACTCGCACAAAATGAAAATTGCTAGGTATCTACCTCGGAATTTCTACTAGATCTAAAGATTCGTTTCAGAAACTTCTTTATTTTCTCCAGTTTGCTTTCTTCCAAAGTTGAAATCGGTTTCTCAGGTATAATGCCTTCAGGTCTGTACATCAGAATAAGAATTAGCATCACTCCCATTAGCAGCGGCTCAAGCCATACAACACTAAATGGAACGAAGGGATCCAGAGATCCCTTGAAGAAATCGATGCCTCTCCTGAGTAGAGTGAAAACGAAAACTCCTGCAACGACACCAATATTGTTGCCAGCTCCTCCCAGAACTACCATAACCCAAGGCCAGAATGTCCAAGTTTCCCGATGATACATTGAGGCGGTTACTCCGCCTGTCTTGAAGGCATCTAGAGCACCAGCTACTGCTCCGATCATGGCAGCAACCATTATTACTTTCATTCGTATGCTGGTAACGTTCTTACCTAGGGCTTCAGCTACATTTTCATTATCCCTTGTTGCCCTTAGCATTCTTCCTAATGGACTCCTTACCAAACGTTCCTGAAAAATGAATACCAAAATACATATCCCCCCTATAAAGAACAAGACAGCTAGATAGCGCAAATCGCCTGCCCATCCGAAAACATCTGGGATAAAAACACCCCATTGACCCCCCACTATTGGTTGGAAGTTATGCCCGATTACCCTGATAGATTCGCCCATTGCCAACAATATGATGGCTAAATAATCTTCACGAAGTTTGATAGCTGGAAACGAAGCAACGTAGCCCAGACCCGCGCCAACCAATGCGGCTACCAGAATCGATAAAAGAAGAATTGCAATGGAAAATGCTGGGTTTCCTGTAAGTATTTTATTAATTTCATCTACGATGGTGGTGTGGTATGCGGTGCTTGAGTAATCCCAAAATCCGTTGTACTGCGCAGTGCCAATATTGGAGATCAAAGCTACTAGTCTGCCTGGAAAGAAACCCGCTACAAAAGCGCCTCCAGCAACTGCCAATACCTTGCCAAAGTTGGGTATTCCAGCATATCCGTGCTCTAAATTAAGGCTGAGAGAGACAATAAGATATATCGCGAAGAAGATGGTAAAATCTCTTAGAAACACAAAGAACAGTTCAATTGGAGCGGACAATCTTCTCACCAAATTGTTGCTTTAATTAGACCGTCTATAGTCCGTAAACTCTCTTAGACAAATACATATAGGTTATATAATAAATTGTGCTCAAAGGTACTTGTTTTAAACTCGTTTTTATGGATGTCCTGTTTTAATCTTGAATCATTTTGATACCGCAATATAACTCGCAATTAAAATAAGAGATCCACCTCCAAGCATGAAGATGGTTGGTTCTTGAAATAAGAATAATGCACCAAAGACTATTGAGAATAGCGGTTCCAGATAGGTAAGTATTACAGCTTTCTGTGTCTTTATTGACTTGAGCCCTTCAAGGTATAGTGTAACTGCAAAAGCAGTATTGAATCCACCTAGCAACAACAAAAGTATCCAAGATGTCAAAGGTAAATCAAGATTCGTGCCTATGAAAGAAGGAGATAATAAGATTGCCGATGTTAAATACATCCAAAAAGCGAGGATTGGACTACCTGCATGGACAAGGGTTCTCTTGGAAAGAATAATAAAACCAGCATACGAAAGACTTGCCAGAAGCCCAAAAACAACGCCTGGGATATTGAATGTATACATTTGAAAACCATATTGATAGGAAATAATTGTAATTCCCACCAAAGATAAACTCATGGCAATTATTGTTGATTTTTCAATTGGTTCCTTTAGGAAGAAGGGACCTAATATAGCTACGAAGACTGGTGCAGTGTAATTTAGTAGAACGGCATCTGCAATTGCCAAAAACTTCATCGACTGAAAAAGAAACCCCCAACCCAAAGTCAACAGGACTCCAAGAGCCAAAATGCTTTTCCAGATCTTGGTGGCTTCCCTCATTTCTTTTCTCATTTTCAACAAAAGAACAGGAAAAAGAAAAAGAGTCGCAAAAAACACCCTGAAGAAAGCTATTGAGAAAGACGAAAGGTCAACATAGTTAACTATTACGCCATTGGCACCCCAAGTAATCGATGCAAACACAACGTAGAAGAAACCAATGGACTTTGAATTGCGTTTGAACAACATGGTTACTCGCACTCTGCTACATATTGTAACTTGAATATAGGAGTTTTTTCTTCAAATAATCGATTTTTGATGAAAAACTTCTAATATTCAGTATACCCAACAGGCCCGAAAACATTGGGTTGTTTCCGTATTTTGAAATTCTTTAAAGTCCAATTCTCATCTGAACAAATTTTTTGAAAAAGTGACAACTCATGTAAAATCATGGAATTTAATTCGCACAACCAATCTCTAAAGCAACCATTTTTGCTACCACAAGGATATTAAGCAAAGAAAACATGAAATTAAAAGCGATCAGCAATGCCTCAACCCATTAAGTATCATTTCATCCAAAGGTTTAACCTCCCCGCTCGCAAAGCATACGAATGGTGCACTGACTTCACACCCCAAGATCCAGCCCTAATGCGAGAAGAAGCTATCCGGGAAGTGAAGGCTATTACAGAAAACACGTTTATTCTAACAGACAAAATTCAAGTTGGAGGTGAAACCACAATAAAGCAAAAACTTGTCTGTCTTTACCCAAATAGGCTGATGTGGACAAGTACTCATCTCACAGGACCAGCCAAGCATTCGCAGTTTATCTACGAGATCAAATCTGTAACAAGATCAAGAAGCAGACTTAAATTCACCGCGCTACATATCGCTCACGATCTCAGACAAGGCACCGCTGAAACTCACATTGAACAACTTGCTAAAAAGCTTAGGAAAGCAGACTCTGAAGTTTGGAAAAACCTGGCAAGAGAAATGGAAAAGGAAATGCATCTTTAATGTCCGACTTGACTCTGCAGATCTAGAAGCCTCAAAATCGAGTTTTCTAATTGCTTGTAGGAGAGAAACATCAATGAGTTGCGATTTAAGTAAAGATCCTACAGAAACCGATTTTGCTTTCCTCAACAATTTATTGAATTTTATACAACAGAGCCCTTGAACTATCTCATTATCGTTGCTAAGAATTTAGCGTTTCGATTAATAATAAGTAAATTCGTCATTATGGGACTTAGAACTCTGGTTTCATTCTTCAGCTTTTTACACTAATGCAACCATTATGCACAGATTTTTTATTAAAAATTGATAATATGTATTGAAGAAATTATGAAGGATAAAAGAAGAGAGTGTCCAAGATACATGTGTCCTGAGTGTAAAGATAGCCCTTCGTTGGTTATTTACGATTATGGAAAACGTAAACCAGTGTGTGGTAATTGCGGGACGCCCTTTTCCGAGTTCATTGAAGACTTTAGACCCGCTCTTTAGTGAGTCTGCTGATTTCGTGTGTTTCAACAAACCCAAGACGAGCGGAGATGTCACCCCTAAATTTCCCTTTTTCATCTCATACGTCTATCTTCTTTTAGAGATGTTCGTATGAAACGATTTCGCTGATTTGTTTCCTGGAAGGAGAAATCGGTTTGACCTTTGTATATCCAAGCTGAATCATGCAGGCAATTCTGTCTCCTTGGCTTGAGTGCAGGATTCTTTTCAGTTCGTTTTCTTCTTTTTTGTTCAAGAATGTGTACACGCAACTGCCAAGTCCTTCATCCGTAGCTGCTAGCAACATATTCTCAACAGCCATCCACACAGAGCCAAGGACAAGTTCATCCCTCATATTCTCTTGAGACTTGTAACACACCACAATCAGAATTGGGATGTCTTTCATGTAGGATTTGTCCCATGATCCTCCACGTGCAGCTAGATATCTGGCTCGTTCAGGTGGGAACTGCA
>WOR8_10004277_pt1 | contig 13925 bp, 10 predicted proteins | sample DeeMarSeWOR38_10_FD_19890 | JGI IMG/M metagenome (IMG submission 19890) | reverse complement strand
CAGGCGCATTGCTCCCGTATATTGACAAACTCAACCGCCGCCGGCGACAAATAACCGGCCTTTAAAAGGCCTTTTGGGTTCGTATTGTTTTCCCGAAACTTAAACAGGCCAAGATTGGCCTTGCATCGAACGCGCTGATAGGTGCAGCTATAGCAAACCTGGTCTATGGAACAGCAAGCGCAAGCGCCAAGGGTAATCCGATTTAAGTCCAGCTCTTGCACTTTTTTTTGAATAGTTGTCTGCGCCTCAACCGTGCAGGAAAATGGCAGCACCTCGGCATGCACGACGGTGGGCCAAGTCGTTGCCCGTTCACGAAGCGCTTCGGTATCCACTGTCTCAGAAATAAAGTGACCACACTGACAGATAAAGACACCCATTCGTACATCATCTGCCGGCGATGTTAAAAAGGTGCCAGCAGACTCGACTGATTTCACCGGCTCCAGACGCGACATCACATGGGCTGCGGCAGCCGATCCCATTAGCGCATCTTCCGCAGGAACGCGAAAAACCCTTTTGCCGTTTTCAGGCAAATCATTTAGCGCGCGGGGCGCATCATCAGCGCAGATAATGGCCCCCACTTCCAGATCCATTAAGGTTGCTTGATTATTTAGTACAATTGCCCCTGGCCCGCACGCTTTCACACAGGCTAAACATTCACTGCAGGGACCGCACATGAGGCAGCGCTGGGATTCAGCTATTGCCTGTTCCTGGGAATATCCCAGTTCGACCTCTTTAAAACTGCACAGGCGTTTTTCCATTGATAGGTTCGGCACCGGAATACGAGGTTTGGGCGAAAGCTCTATATTGCTCATTTCCCTTCGTGCGATGGGGGTCACATTGACCTCTGTTAGGTATTCAGCGGGCGCTTTACCGCTGAGGTATGCATCAATTTCAGCAGCTGCTTTTTTCCCCATTCCGATGGCCTCAATCGCCGACATTTTGTCGCGGGTTACAGCATCGCCGGTTGCAAAAACGCCCGGTCGGTTGGTCGCAAAAGTGAGACGGTTCACCTGAATCCGCTGATCACGGGTCATGGCAATCTTATCTTCCGGATCCAGGCTTTTGATATCGGGCACCTGTCCGATGGCCGGCACCACCAGTTCCACTGGTATTGTAAATTCGCTGCCGCTTAGGGCAACCGGCCGACGCCGGCCGCTTTCATCCGGCTCTTCCAACTTCATGCGTATGCATTCCAATCCGATCACATTACTTTCAGAATCTCCGATGATACTGCAGGGCGCTGTTAAATAGTCAATCGCAATACCTTCTTGTTCGGCATCATCAATCTCCTCTGCTAAAGCCGGCATCTCGGCACGGGTGCGGCGATAGGCTATGCGGACATCCTGAACACCTAAACGTTTGAGCGCCCGGGCAACATCCATCGCCGTGTTACCGCCGCCCAATACGACTGCCCGAGCTTTTGTGCCGCGTGGAAGCAAGCGTTTCAGAAAAGCCTTGTATACGTCCGCATTAATTCTTTGGCTTAAATTGATGGCTTTTAAAAGTTCTAAACCCTGGATTACGCCGTGCAGCTCTTCGCCGGGTATGTTTAGAGAAAGACTTTTATGCGCCCCAATGGCCAAGCAGACGGCATCAAATCCCATTTTAAATAAGTCATCCAAAGTATGATCGCCATCGGGTCCGATGGTGGTATTGAGCTGGATTTTGACGCCCAAGGCCTCAATGCGGCGATACTCGCGGTCAATGACTTGCCGCGGCAGCCGATAGGCAGGAATGCCAACGGATAACATCCCGGCAACAACCGGCAGTTTTTCAAAGACGTTAATCCGATACCCCTGCCTTGCCAGACGATCAGCGACAGTCATACCTGCCGGACCGGAACCGACAATCGCCACCTTGCGGGCGTCATTTGCGATTGATTTTTCAGGTGTTACGGGGATCTCTAGTTTAGCGGAATTGTTAAGCCCCCAATCGGCCACAAAGCGCTTGAGCAAACGGATAGACACGGGGGTATCTATTTCGGACCGGCGGCAGTTAAACTCACAGGGATGGGTGCAAATGCGTCCGATGATGCCCGGAAACGGAATGGCCTCACGAATGAGATCCAGTGCTTCCTGAAATCGCCCTTGAGCAATGAGGGCCACGTAGCCCTGCGCATGAACACCGCCGGGGCAAGCACCGGCGCATGGGGATTTTCCCATTTTATCGATAGCCGCGCATCCCGGTTGCTGGCCGTTGATCAAGTATATGGCCTTGTGTTCGGTTCCCGGCACTGTCACAGGACAGACTTCAACGCAATCACCGCATCCGGTACATTTGGTTAAATCGACATAGCGCGGATGCTGCTGCAATTGTACATGTAACGATCCTGTTTGCAATTTGGCGCTTTGCAGACGCGCATTGGTCCACATGGTAATACGCGGATGCTTGGCCACTTCCAGCGTCCTGGTACCTAACAGGTGACCGGGCACCCTGGTTCTGCCGCCATTTCCTAAAAAGGGAGATGGCTCAATTAGGTGGACATTAATGCCGGAATCGGCAATATCCAGAGCTGCTTGAAGTCCTGCCGGGCTGCCACCTAAAATGAGAACACCTCTGCTCAAAAAAATTTACCTCCCTGCCAACAGCTGTTGATATTGTATCATACCAGGATTTTTTTTTGCTCAAGACCCTTATCAAAGCCAACATCAAACACTTTTAGATTGACTTCCAAAGTTTTGGATGGCACCGCATCCGCCAAGGACTGTCGCATGGCCTCTTGGCTAACAGCTCCAACGATCGCCGTCCAAAATCCAAGCATGGCCGAATTCGCCGCCCGGGCATTACCCAATTCCTCAGCAATTTGCGTTGCCGGAATTCCACAGGTTTTCAGATCCTGACGATGGTCTTCCGGTAAAATCACAAGCCCATCGTCAATCAGCAGCAAGCCATTGGCAGCAAGATTGGGTACATATTTGAGGTAGGCTTCCTGAGACATGATAATCGCGCTGGTGGGTGCGATAAGGTGGGGGTGATGGATCGGTTCGGTTGCGACGACGACTTGTGACCCTGCAGCTCCGCCCCTTGCTTCTGGACCATAGCTCTGCGTAAAGCAGGCTTCTATCTTGTCGTATATGGTTGCCGCCTGTCCGATGATCCGGCCGGCGCTCATAATGCCCTGGCCACCAAAGCCACCGAGCTGCACCTCGGTTCGATCAACGAAATCGGTCCGGCCGGGGAGTTTCGGTCGTTGGTCCAATGCTTTTTTAGCTGCGCTCCATAGTTCTTTGGCTATCTGGGCCTTGTGCTCAATTGCCGCCCGAAACTCGGGCTTGGGTTCGTTTAGAAATACACCTTCGATAATTTCATTGATCTCCCCCCGTTCATTTACTTTAACCGCTGCGTCTTTGGGATGGGTATGGTTGGCAATTCTGCCCACCTGCCGGTAATGCATCATCACTTCCAAGCCCCGTCGGCCAAGCTTCTGAGGATCCAGTCCCCGGCCCTCGGGATTCCAACGCGCATAGGATGTGGAGCAGGGCGCGATGATTTCAACAAAACTGAATCCGGGATGCATCATGGCCTCGCGCAGGGTCCACTCCAGCCGTCTGGCATGCAGAACAGTCCAGCGGGCCACAAAAGATGCCCCGCCGGCTGCCGCCAGATACGGCAGGTTAAAGGGGTGCTCAAAATTACCGTATTGGGTGGTAACTGCCCTTGCACCGTGGGGCGTTGTCGGTCCCGCCTGACCGCCTGTCATGCCGTAATTAAAGTTATTAACGCAAATAACGGTGATGTCTAAATTGCGCCTGGCCGCATGAATAAAATGATTGCCGCCAATGCCGGCAATATCCCCATCCCCGGAAATCACAACGACTTTCAGCTCCCCGTTGGCAAGTTTAAGACCCGCTGCAAACGGAATGGCTCTGCCGTGGGTGGTATGAAAGGAATCCAGGCGAATATAGCCGGCTATACGCCCGGTACAGCCAATTCCAGAAACCACCGACACCTTGTCCAGATCCCAATTCTGATTCCTTTCCAACCATTGCAACGCTCCGATGAATGTGGTCAACGCCGTGCCCAGTCCGCAGCCCTGACACCAAATGTGAGGCAATCGCTCTCCACGCAAAAGGACGTCCATTGGATGCAGACCCGTTACCCAATCGCTTTGAAAATCAGGCTCGTGTCCGGAGTGTTCCAGCTGCATGTCTCTTTCGGCCATTGTGCCTATCTCTCCGTTTGGCGGTTCTAAAAATCGTTTTAGAAGTGGTTTCAAAACCTCAGATCAGGTTCAAGGGCAAGGCGCAGGCCGAGCGAAGAACGCGCAGCATACATATGGTATGTGAGCATTTATCGGAGGCCTGCAACGCAGCCGTTGGCCCTCAGATGGGGTTTTGCAACCACTGCTAGAGTGAATCCGAGCGGCCGGCTGCTTTGTGTATTGCACCCAGCACCTGTCGAGGTTCCAGAATATCGCCCCCCAACCGGTGAACACCGATGACTTGTGCCTGACCGGCGGCACAGCGCTCTACTTCTAGGCGAATTTGTCCCGCGTTGATCTCCGGTACAATGAAGGCCCGGATCCTTTTTGCCAGCTCGAAAATCCGCTCTTCCGGAAAAGGCCATATGGTGATCAGCCTGAGATTGCCCACCCGGATGCCTTCTTTACGTGCTTGTTCCATAGGCCATTGAGAGGTCCGCGCTGAAATACCGTAAGATATAACGACAATTTCAGCGTCATCTAAATACCGTTCTTCCAGCTGAATGATCTCATCGCGATGTGCACGTATTTTATTGACCAGACGCTTAATGTTCCAATCGCTGGATTCGGCATTCATGGCTGGATAGCCAAGCTCATCGTGGGTCAAGCCGGTGACATGGAAGCGATAACCCTCTCCGGCAATCGCCATGGGCGATACGCGGCCTTCTATGCCGTCCGAATCCGTATCTCGATATATCCGGAAGTGGTCCGGCTCCACATCTCCTTTTCGAACCTGAGGTCGATTAATAATTTCGATTTCTTCAGGCTGAGGGATAACAACCCGTTCCGTCATATGACCGACCTCAGCGTCTGTCATTACCAGCACCGGTGTTCGGAATTTTTCAGATAAATTGAAAGCACGTATGGTCAAATCGAAGAGTTCTTGCGGAGAAGAGGGGCAAAGCGCTATGATTTCATAATCACCATGAGTACCCCATCGGGCCTGCATCATATCCTGCTGTCCAACCAATGTTGGCAGACCGGTTGAAGGACCTCCTCGCTGTACATCAACCAGTACGCAAGGAGTTTCTAACATGATGCCGAGGCCCAGATTTTCCATCATCAGGGAAAAGCCGGGGCCGCTGGTCGCCGTCATCGATTTGACCCCGGCCCATGAAGCCCCTAAGATGGCATTCATCGAAGCCAGCTCGTCTTCCATTTGAATATAAATGCCATTGACCTGTGGCAGCCGGGTTGACATTCGCTCGGCAATCTCGGTTGCCGGAGTGATAGGATAACCCGCAAAGAAGCGGCAGCCGGCCATAATCGCTCCTTCAGCAGCAGCATAGTCTCCCAGCAGGAAATGTTCTCCGGTCAACAGGCCCTGATGAATCATGGTTTTAACTCGATTCTATTCGTCGATCACGTCACGGTTTTTCGCAGGCATCTGACTGCTTTCAAGATATATGGCAAAATCGGGGCAAAGTAATGCACATAATCCGCAGTCGGCACATTGGGAACTATCGGTAATTTCAGGCGGATGATACCCTTTAGGGTTGGTCCGCTTTGATACAGCAAAAACCCCTCGCGGACAGAATTCAACGCAGAATCCGCAACCTTTACAGCGTTCCTCAATAATATGGATGATGCCGCGGGGTACCTGTATGCGGTCCCTGTCCAAGGGCTGTCGCCAATATTTCATAGCCCTCCTTAAATCCAGATTGAATTTTCGCAAAGTTTGCTGATTGCAAACAATTGCCAAATCTGGCAAGACGCCTGCCGTTAATGGGAAAATGAAGCATTTGTCAGTATATTTTCATACCACAATTGGTTGCAAAAGTCATCTGTCTTTACAGCCAAAAAAGATTTAGGCAATAGATGTAATCCCTCTTTGACAACCAGCGGTCATTTTTATTATGCTATTATGAACGGCAATCCGCACCCATCGATAGAAAATTCAAAGATCAAAAAGCAGCCGGAAACAAATAATCGGGCACAGGCAGAGGTGGAGACAATTAAAGAATGAAAAAAATGCTCATTTTTTCAGCCGTCCTTATATTTATCAGCCTCTGTGGCCTCGCTGTTTTCATTCTTCACCTGCGCCACTATGCCGAGCAGCCTGCCGGTTTGGAACCAAACAACGTGGTGGTCGATATTCCTGCCGGTCAGCCATTTAAGAAAACATCACAAACACTTTTTCAGCGCAACCTAATTGATAGTCCGTTTAAATTCAATCTGGTTGCCCGTTTGAAGGGATATGACAAACGGCTCAAAGCAGGAGAGTATTCGCTGTGCGCATGTATGTCACCGCTGCAGATCCTGGAAAAACTGGTTAAAGGCGAGGTGAAGCTATACAAACTCACTGTTCCTGAAGGGCTCAATATCCACCAGATCGCTGAGCTTATTGTCGAAGCCGGATTTTCTAATAAGTCCAATTTTATTGAAACTGCGACGAATGCGGACCTTGCGCGCAAATACGGTATCGATGCGGACACTTTCGAAGGTTACCTGTTTCCGGAAACCTACTATTTTCCGAAAAATTCAACTGCCGAATCCATCATCGCATCAATGGCCAAACATTTCTGGCTCGTTTTTGGGCCCGCGTGGCAGGAAAGGTCAACACAGCTCGGATTTTCGACGCATCAGATCGTCACGCTTGCGTCGATCATTGAAAAAGAGACGAGCACCCCTGCTGAACGCCCTTTAATTTCGTCGGTCTTCCATAACCGCTTAAAAATGAAAATGCGCCTCGAATCCGACCCAACGGTTATTTACGGCCTGAAGGATTTCGACGGCAATTTAAAGCGTGCGCATCTTGAAGCAGCAACACCTTACAATACTTATAAAACTGCAGGACTCCCCGCCGGTCCGATTGCCAACCCGGGAAAAGCGTCTCTGGAGGCCGCTCTCTATCCCGCCGATACGAAATTCATTTATTTTGTATCCAAAAAAAATAAAACCCATCAGTTCTCCACCAATTTAAAGGATCACAACCTCGCAGTTCAACAATACCAGCTTCAGCGGTAAAACGGGCGTCATGGCGATTTGCAATTCCCGAGCGCAACTTTTACAACCTATTTCCGGGACATGATCTAGATGCTGGCCCTTTGCTGAAAACGGCTTACCGGCTTTACGCATAAAAACTCAACCGCAGGCAGCTTGACATGTCGACAGCCGCAGTTTAGGTTATGGGCAGTGACAACCCAATCTCGGGCTGCCCAATGAAAATCAATAGCAAAAGGAGGAAGATTGCATGACACGCTCTGAAAAGAATCGATTGAAGGCAATTATTGATCTTGAAAAACTAAACACATTTAATGCCGAAGGGTGTGTGGCCTGCGGCAGAAAGTTTGCCCTGGGTGAGCCGGTCGTGCTGGCTTGTGGCGCTTGGGAAGGCGAACCTAAATATATCCATGAAAATGAGGCCGTATTTGATCAGGCCACGGCCACCTATATTGAACGCCGCTGCTACGAATCTCGCAAAGGATAAGAAGCTGATTTTCATAAAATTTTTTGTAAAAACAAATGGTTAAGCGAATAAACCTCAGTTGATTTTTAAATGCCTCTCTTCCATTTAACGCTCAATGCATTTTGCCATATTTATTTGCCGCCCACCTATCACCTTTGGTTCAGTTATTGCTATCTTAAGTTTTGATAAAAAATGGCCGATATATATCGGGTAGATCTCCTGATTCATTTAAGCGGTCCGCTTCAGCGGTCGATTAAGTCGGGAAATTTTAATAAAACATAATAAAAACAGATAGATAAATAATACCGAGGCGGGGAATGAATAAAAGGAAGCGCGTTGTCAATCTGGACAATATCGGCTTGATCATCATCGGAGCAGGCGTTTCGTTATTCTATTATTACTTTGAAAAGAGCATTTTAGCCAGTCCCAATCTCACCATTTTAATTACGGTCGGAATAATTCTGCTCATCAGTTTTTTCACCCAATTTCTGATCAACAACATCAATCGATCCAAAGAAGCGCTACGCGAAGCCAATGAAACCCTTGAAGAAAAGGTCAAAGAACGCACCGCTGAACTTCGTGAATCTGAAATGAAATACCGAACGATTTTTGAAAACACCGGCGCGGCAACGATCATCGTTGAACGAGATATGACCATATCATTGGCCAATTCCGAGTTTGTCAACATTTCAGGTTTCGAAAAAAATGATATTGAAAATATAAAATCTTGGCTAAATTTTGTCGATGAGAAAACGCAGCGTAAAATACGCAATGGTGAGGTTGTCACCGATGAGGCAAAATTTGATCAAACGGTGCCAAATTTTGAATGTAAATTCATCGATAAAGATCATGCCCAAAAAGATATGCTCTGCGCGATCGCCGCTATCCCGGGCTCCGACAAAAGTGTTGTCTCCCTTGCCGATATTAGCGAGCTTAAAGAAGCTGAGAATCAAATATACCATCAGGCTTTCCACGACACGCTTACCAGCCTACCCAATCGCGCCCTTTTCATGGAACACCTCATTATGGCGGTCAAACGCGCGAAACGTCGTGATGACTATCACTTTGCGGTGCTTTATCTGGATATCGACCGCTTCAAACTCGTCAATGACAGTCTCGGCCATAGCGTCGGCGACAGCCTTCTTGTGGCCTTTGCCAACCGCATCAAGCAATCCCTTAGAGAAATTGATACCTTGGCCCGTTTTGGGGGAGACGAATTTGTGATCCTGCTCGAAGACATCGAAAGCAGCGAATACGCCAGCGGTGTTGCTGACAGACTCCAGCAGGAATTGAAACGGCCCTTCAAAATAGAAGGCAAGGAGGTTTTTGCACCGGCCAGCTTTGGAGTGGTATCAATTACCCATGATTATGATGAGCCTGAGGATATCATCCGGGACGCTGATGCCGCCATGTATCACGCCAAGGAAAACGGCAAGGCACAATATAAGATCTTCGATAAAACCCTGCATAAAAAGGCATTGCATCTGCTGCAAAGAGAAACGGATTTACGCAAATCAATTCACAGAAACGAATTTGAAAATCATTACCAGCCCATTGTCGATTTGCGAACCTTATCCCTTGTGGGTTTTGAGGCGCTTATTCGGTGGAACCACCCCGACCTGGGCCTTATTTATCCGGGATCATTTATTTCCATTGCCGAAGAAACCGGCTTAATTATTCCCATCACTCAAATTGTTGCCCAGCAAGCCTGTGGAGATCTGTGTTACTGGCAAAAACAGCTTCAGGATCAATTCAAGCTCACGATGAATATCAATATATCCAGCAAGCATTTTATGTCACCCACTTTGTTGGATGATATCAAAGAAGCCCTTGGCAACACCGGTTTGCCAGCCGAACAGTTGAAATTGGAGATTACCGAAACAGCCCTCATGCAGGATGCCGACGAAACCATCCGGCTGGTGCATCGCTTAAAGGATTATGGTTTAAGCCTTGTGATAGATGACTTTGGGACTGGATATTCTTCTTTAAGTTACTTGCAACGCCTCCCCATCGATACCCTGAAAGTGGATCGCAGCTTTGTTTCAAGAATAAAAACAGAACCGGACGGAAACCGCAATATTGTCGAAGCCATAATTTCACTGGCTCATCGGCTGAACATGGTGGTGGTGGCTGAAGGCGTAGAAACGGAAGAGCAACTGGCCATTTTGATGGATATGAATTGTCAATTCGGACAGGGTTATCTGTTCTCGAGCCCGCTCAGCAAATCCAAAATCGATGAATTAATTGAAAGCATACACAAATTTTCTAAAGAAAACCCCAATGGCAACTTCTCTTTGCCGGCAATGCTGTCAAACTAGATCCATCTCTTATCCTAACGGCCCAATTGTGTTATAATCACAGCAAAGATTGACGATCACCATCCGCTGGAGGATGCCAAAATTTCAATTTTAGATTTTGGATTTTAGATTTAGAAGCAGACAGGTCAGTTGATTATTGAGCATCCAACGCGTGTAATGCGCGATCCCAATTCCAAAATCCAAAATCTAAAATCAAAGTGACACCAATGGACATCAAAGACTTTTCAGATGAACAACTCGCCGGCCAACGCCTCATGGTGGGCTTTGAAGGGAAACGGTTTAATCAGGATTTAAAATTTCTTATCCGGGACCTCAGGGTTGGCGGAATTATCCTATTTTCTCACAATGTCGAGACACCGGATCAGATCAAAAACCTGTGCGGATCGATTCAAGAATATGCCCGGGCGCACGGGCAGCCATTGTTGATCATCGCCATTGATCAGGAAGGTGGCCAAGTGACAAGGCTTAAGGAGCCGTTTACTCAGTTTCCGGGTAATTCTGCCATGAGAAATGTTGAAGATGCCTTATATTTTGCCGAAACCACAGCCGCCGAATTAGCCGAAGTCGGTATTAACATGAATCTAGCCCCTGTTATGGATGTCGTCTCTAAAGAAATTACCAGCATAATGGAAGGGCGATCATTTGGCCATGATCCCGATTGGGTTTCAACAATGGGTGTCACGGTAATCAACTGCTTGCAGCACAACAATATAATGGCGGTCGCCAAACATTTCCCGGGTATCGGCCGCACCGCAGCAGATTCTCACATTGATCTTCCAACTTGCGATGGCAATTTGACGGATATGAAGAATTGCGATCTGCTGCCTTTTGAGGCCTGTATCGATAACGCGGTCGCCGGCATAATGCTGTCCCATATCATATACAACAAAATTGACCCGAAATGGCCGGCGAGCCTATCACAGACTATCGGCCAAAAGCTGTTGAGAGAACAGTTAGGATTCGCAGGGGTTTCAATGACCGACGATTTGGATATGGGCGCGATCAACAGGCATTATGAAATCAAAACAGCCATCCGACAGATCCTTCTGGCAGGCATTGACATGGCTTTGATCTGCCACAAAGGACCCAATATTGAGTTCGCCTATAAAGAAATCTTGCAGAATATCAAAAATTCAAAAAAGCTTAGGGCAAGCGGCATCGAATCGGTGAGAAGAATCATGAATCTGAAAAAGAAGTACCTGGGGATTTAATTCGGGAAAAGACGTCATCGCTTAGCTTCGTATCCATTCCTGATTTTAGATAATGATAGCCTGCAGCGGCAATCATCGCTGCATTATCGCCGCATAGATGGACAGACGGAATGCACACCTTCAACCCTTTGCTTTGAGCTTCATGCCTAACTTTATGTCTCAGAGCACTGTTGGCTGCAACTCCGCCAACAACGGCGATATGCTTGCATCCTTTTATTAACGCCGCATTTATTATTTTATAGGCCAGCACCTCGATCACCGCTTCCTGAAATCCAGCGGCAATGTCTGCCGTTTGGGTTTTATAATCTGCTTGATGCTTGCCGATGTGAAGATTAACTGCTGTTTTGATTCCGCTAAAACTAAAATCAAAGTCGGATTTATTCAGATAAGGACGCGCAAATGCAATTTTTTCTGGATCGCCTTCTTTGGCAAGCTGATCAATAACATTGCCGCCTGGGTAACCCAAACCAAGCAATTTCGCGACCTTGTCAAATGCCTCACCCGCCGCATCATCGCGTGTCTGTCCCATGAGCTCACTTGCCGTATGGGATTTCACGTAATAAATAGCGGTATGCCCGCCGGATGCCACCAACGCGACAAATGGAAACGACGGTGCTTCAGGTTCTAAAAAAACCGAATTGATATGACCTTCCAGGTGATTGACACCGACCAGCTTAATACCCAAAGCATAGGCGTAGGCTTTAGCAAATGAAAAACCCACCAGCAGCGCCCCGACTAAACCCGGACCGCGGGTTACCGCAATTGCATCAAGCTGATTGACCTCTAAACCCGACGCGCTAACAGATTCCGCAACAACCGGTACGATCGCCTCAAGGTGTTTTCTTGAGGCCAGCTCGGGAACAACACCACCGTAAAGATGATGGACTTCGACTTGAGAGGAAACCTTTGAGGACAAAATCTCGGTTCCGTTTTGAACGACGGCCGCAGCGGTTTCATCGCAAGATGTCTCTATGCCTAAAACATACATCGGTTGCGCCTGCCCTTAAGAGCCGCTCTTCTTTGTTGATGCTCGCCGAGCATCGACTTTGCCGCTCACTCAACCCTTGCACAACGCATCAGCACGTTGCCCTTCTGCGATCCAGTCAAAGATAACCATCAATTTTTTGCCCCATTTCGCCAGCAACGATGGTTTTGTTTTTTGTCTGTTTTTGGTCATCATTTTCCCCACACAAGGCGCTGGCCGGCTAATTTACAGTCAAGAATTTCACCAATCACAAAGGCTTTTTCATTCATCGCTTCAATCCGCTGTATGACATCTAAAACCGCATGATCAGGAACAACGACAATCATGCCCACACCTAAATTGAAGGTTCGTGCCATTTCTTTTTCGGATATGTTCCCGGCTTGCTTTAAAAAAGAGAAAATCGGCGGTATATGCCAGCTGCCCTCACGAATTAAGATGCTGCACGCCTGAGGCACGATTCTGATAATATTCTCCAATATGCCGCCTCCGGTAATATGTGCAATTCCATGGATTGGCAGGCCCCTTAAAAGACTATCGATAGTCGCAACGTAAATTTTGGTTGGTGTCAACAATTCTTCGCCAATGGTTTTGCCAAGCTCAGGTATATATTGATCGATCTTTAATCCGAGCGCTTCAAAACAAACTTTGCGAACCAGCGAATAACCATTGCTGTGAAGGCCGCTGGAGGCAATCCCAATCAGCTTATGCCCAACTCGAATTTCGGTTCCATCGATAATTTTGTTGTTGTCAACAATGCCTACGCTAAACCCGGCCAGATCATATTCATTGCCCTGATAGAGCCCGGGCATTTCGGCCGTTTCACCACCGATCAGTGCACAATGCGCCTGCTTGCAACCCTGCGCAATGCCCATAAGAATATCTGTAGCGCGCTGATTGTCGAGTTTTCCCATTGAGATATAATCGAGAAAGAACAATGGCTTTGCGCCCTGAACGACGATATCGTTGACGCACATAGCCACCAGATCAATGCCGATCGTATCGTGCTTATCCATCATAAATGCGATCATAAGCTTGGTTCCGACCCCATCGGTCGAACTGACCAAAACCGGTCGTTCCAAGTTTGCCAGATTCAGCGAAAAAAGGCCGCTAAATCCGCCGATATCGCTCATTACCCCCGGGCGCGTGGTTTGTTTTGCGATATCACCGATGGCAGCCACCAGTTTATTTGCCTTGTCAATATCAACACCGGCATCGGCATAGGTAAAGGACTTCTTCATCTTGGTCTCCAGAATTGGGGCTTGCGGTAAGTATTTGAATAGAAGTGATTTGAAAACTCCATCTGAGGCCAAATGGCTGCATTGCTCCGCCGGAGGCGGATAAAATGCTCATCCGCCAGAATGTGCGGCGGACTGCGCTTTCTCGATCGGCCTGCGCTTGCTGAGCACTTTAATTTAAAAAAATCAGAAGCGAAGTCCCGCTGGCAAGCGGGGCCCTTGAACCTGATCTGAGGTCTTGAAACCACTTCTAAGAAAATAAAAAATTAATCACGAAAACGCGAAAATAAAGAAAGCACGAAGTTAAATGTTTATTTTGTGTTTTTACATTTCGTGCTTTCGTGGTAAAAAATATTTCGGCCATTGTTTGACGGGCCATTAAAAACCCTTGAAAATTAATCTGATCCGGCATAAAAGTCAAAGAAATTTTTTGAAGTCAAATGCTGAACCAAGATGCCATCGGCTTTTGTCGTTTCACAACCGAGTCAACGACCACCCGCATAGTGGATGGCTTGGATTTTACCGCCAGAGGCGGTAAAAGACAGGGGCACGCAGTGCCCCAATCG
>WOR8_10004273_pt1 | contig 13929 bp, 10 predicted proteins | sample DeeMarSeWOR38_10_FD_19890 | JGI IMG/M metagenome (IMG submission 19890) | reverse complement strand
TTTTTCGGACCAGCTGAATTCTAACGCCAGGCGGTTTTTATCGAACTGAATCTGTTGTCGATAGCGTGGATCCTGAATTAACTCGATTAAATTCAAGACAATTCCGTCAACATTAAAACCATCGGCATTCCCGGAACTGAGCTGTTCATACACTCTGGCACCATCAACCCCTTTGCGGAATAGTTGCGCATAGCTTAACGTTCTTCCGGTATCTCCCGTGAACCGAAAACCCAAGGCCAGGGCTTCAATATCTTTAAAAGGTTCGGTCATTTGAGCCAACACACCGACACCCATTGCTGCCATCATCGCCATTTGTGGGCTTTCTTTCAGGGCCGGAACGTCCTGGATTTTTTTCTCCCATCCCTGCTGGAAGTTATCCGGAATTCGGATGGCCAATACAGCCAAGTCCTCTGGATTTTCAACCGAAGCAGCCATCCGGGCAACCTGCGTGTGTTGGAGGATCTCGGTGTTTTTTAATTCGGGCAATAGCGATTTCGGTGCCGCAATCGCGCCGTCATCGAAAAAATGAATACGATAGAGATCAATGGGGAATTTATTTTGTTTATCCTCGGGTATGGCCTCTTTTTTCAGCCGATAGGATCCATCCGGCATTTTTTCCAACATCGTTTGGATTGCCACTTCTTTCTTCAATCTGGTTTCAAGGCTTTTGGGCTTTTTAGGATACGCCACAATGACGGGTAAAACGGTGTGGCGTGAATCCGGGAAAAAATATAGTTGTATGCGGTTCAATTTCAAGGAGTTGATAGCGGATATCGTTGTTGTGTAATCGAGGGTTTTCTTGTCTTCAGGCATGTGTTGTTCGATGGACGCCAAGGCCAAGGGCACGTTGATTGTGAGGTTCAGAAATGGTTTGGGCAAGTTTGTGGCCTGCAATTGGGTGGTCGGCTTTGTGGTCCGTTGTTTCGCAAAGCGATTTCCAAAGAGGTTTGAAAAATCCATACCGGTGTACAAAACAGTGATGCCCACCGCAATTAGCGCAAAGACGGCGGCGATCAACCACGGCTTTTTCCATAGTGGGGACGTATCAGGTTCCTCAGGGGAAGGTATTGACTGTGTGAGCGCTGCGATTTTAGGCGGATTCAAATATGCCCCGGTACTCCTCAATTCAGATTTTTGGGGCGAGTTATTCGATGTTTTTGGATTCAGCGAGATAGCATGTCCACAGGATTTACATTTGGTGACGGTAATGCCCTTCGGGATTTTATTGCGATCAATGGTGTATGTTTTGTTGCAATACAGGCAGGTGATTTTGTTTTCACCTGATTTCGAGTCTGTCGTTTCTGAATGGGTCTGTTTCAGTGAAATAGTATGCCGGCATGCTTTGCATTTTACGGTTGAAACATTCCCCGGGATCTTACCTTGATCAATCGTATATGATCTATTGCAGTAAAGGCATTTGACTTTTTGGACAGTTGCTTTGGCAGGCGGTTCTTTCGCAACTGTTCGCCGCAGGGGCATACGTTGCCCACAGCCTTTGCATTTCGCCGTCGTTACCTTTGCCGGGATTTTGTTTGGATCAATGTTGTAGGTCTTCTTACATTCTGGACATGTGATTTGCATAGCCATATATGTTTGAAATGATCTAAAATGTCTAAAATGCCGAAAACTTCAGGCTCAATTCATACGATATGCATCCATCAAAACGGTTGCGTCCTATTTGAATCTGTACCTAAGGTCTTGTAGTAATATAAAATTTTTGAAGTTAAATTTTAGGCATTTTAGGCATTTCGACCTTTAGGCACTTTGTTTGATATATCGGCTTTCAGAGGGGAAACTTGAGTGTGAGATATAATATATTGCGGTAGGTTCAAACTTCTGAGTTGAATTTCTTTAAATAAGCTTCCCACTCGATGGGAAGGAGTTGTTTTTTGGTATTGTTGCATTCTTTGCAGCAAGGCACCACGTTTGCTTTCGAGCTTTTCCCGCCGCGGGATATGGGTATAACATGATCCATGGTGAGCTCTTTTGGAGAGGTCGGACGTCCGCAATAATGGCATCGACCTTTTGCCAGCCGACGTTTCCACCATTGGGTCTCGCGAAGTTCTCTTGCCCGGTGCCGTTCCCGTTTTAGATCGTCTTCTTCCAGATCATAGGCGAACGGATGGACGGTTTTTTTTCGTTTCATAAGTAAGACCGATACGCTCAAGCCAGGAATAAATTTCGTGGTCTAGGATACGGTAATAGGCTTCTGATCCACCCAGACCATTGCGACCAAAAAAATAATTAATTTCAAGTAGATATGGTGTTTTTCGTTTTTTCTCTGTAGAAAAAATGACGTCGACACCGGCCAAATTGATTCTTGTTTGTTTCGAGAAACTATCTATGCTTTCAATTGCTCTGAGTTGCAAATCCGGATCAGATGCGAAATCCAGTACAGCGCCTTTCGAAAGATTGGCCAGAAAACTGTCGGCTGATTCCTGGATGCGCCAGTATGATTTAACGTATTGACCGATAACTACCACCCGTAACGCCTTGTTTCGATTCGGAATGTATCTTTGAAGCAAAAACCCGAATTGGCCCGATTGTTCGAAGGTTTCAATTTGTTGCAATCTCTCTTCCAGCACTTCCAAAGATGGTATCAGATATACGGTATCGCCTTCACCCCCCCAGTCTAGCTTGAGGACCAAAGGCAGTCGAAAGGGAAGCCGCCTCGGTTTCTTACCATATTTGTTGTGAAAGGCCGCTATAGTTAGAAATGTTTCGGTTTCCGGATGAGGTATGCGGGTTTCGCGAAAAAGCTGGATCTGACCGATTTTGCCCGGATAATGAAATCGCGCATCATAATTTGGGAAAATATGTTCACAATTTTCCTGCGCCATTTCATACAGGGTCTGACGGCATCCCTGGGGAAGAATTACAGCCTCAGCCGCCTTTATCGCAGCCAGATCTGACGCGCCGGGATCCCGTCCGGCGCAAATGATGTTTTCGTCGGCTTCATAAATTGGATTAAAAGAAAGAATCATTTTTAAAAGCGTTTAGCTGAATTCGGCGGCGATTTTTTCCTCCACTCCAAAAATATTTGCGACCAGGGCTGCTCGAATCCACATGCCGTTGCGCTCCTGTTGCCAGTAAACGGCACGGGGATCTTTGTCGACATCGACCTCTATTTCGTAACGGCGTGGTAACGGGTGCATGATGATGCAATGGGACTGGATCGTGGAGAGATGTTCTTTGGTAAAATAAAATTGCGGATAGACATCGATCTCTTTTGAAGGCGCCTCGGAATATTCTTTTTGAATCCGAGTCATATAAATGGCATCCACCTCCGGCATAACACTGGCAAAATCTTCCGTTTCATGAAATTCTATTTCGTGCTTATTGAGAAACATTTTGATATCGTCTTTCATTCTAAATACTTCCGGGGACACAAAATACAGGGTAATGTCCTTATAGTTTTTCATCAAATAGCTTAACGACCGAACCGTCCTTCCCCGTTTCAGGTCACCCACCATGGCGATTTTTTTCCCGTCCAGGCCCCCGATGTTTTCAAAGGATCTCTCGAGAGTATATATATCCAGCAGTGCTTGCGTGGGGTGCTGATCGGGTCCGGAACCGCCGTTGATTACCGGAACGGGCCTGTCGGTTTGGTTCAAAACCCAGGCGGCTTTTTCGGCAAAACCGGCTTCCGGGTGCCGAATGATGATTAAATCCACATAACTGGCAAAAGTTCGAATCGTATCCTCCTGGGATTCTCCTTTGACCTCTGAGCTTGTGCTGGTGCCCCGGATTTCCGATTCCCGCATCCCCAAAATATGGCAAGCATTGAGAAACGAGATAAACGTGCGGGTAGAGGGTTGCACAAAGTAGAGCATGGCGCGTTTGTGGCACAATAGACCGCTTAATTTTCGGGCTCCCATTTTTGTGCGAGCCAGGGTACGGATCTGATTCGCTAAACCGCACATAAAATCCAGGAACGATCGATCAAACTGCTGGGCAAAAACAACATCAAACAGCCTTCCATTTCTTGAGAAGAAGTCCAATTTATCGCCGACTTCAATGGCAGAAAATTCGTCCCACCCCTGGTAAATTTGTATGGTCTCTTCCTTCTGATCTTGCATGGCGAGTTCCTTTTTTGGCTTTGTCATTGATATTGAATTCGCTGATGGCAACATTAACAAATCTAAAAGATTGATAGCAAGCATTATTCCGTATTAATGTATCTCTTGACCGATAAACTCAATCTCGTTATCAAGGTGATCTATGAAAATAAACCTAACCTACTATCAATCACCAATCGGCGTCGTTGAAATTGTGGGATCGCGAGAGCACATTGTGGCTGTGAATTTTGTCGACCGGGCGCGAGCGGGTGATGACGACCTTCCGGCGTGTATCCAGGAATGCGTCAATCAAATTGACGAATATTTCAAAGGCAACCTCAAAAAATTTTCGTTAGAATTGCAGATGCAAGGCACCGATTTTCAAAAAACCGTCTGGCGACAATTAACTAAAGTCTCCTACGGTCAGACGGCTTCCTATGGGGAAATAGCCGCAGCGATCGGCAAGCCTTCAGCGAGCCGGGCGGTGGGCCGTGCCAATGGCAGAAATCCGATAGCGATTATCGTTCCCTGTCATCGGATTATCGGTACCGATGGTTCGCTTACCGGATATGGTGGTGGCTTGTGGCGCAAAGAGTGGTTATTACATCATGAACGCGAAAAGCATTGATGCTGGAGGAATTGTCGGTTTTCCACGTCGAACGCGTTAAATGTAAATAGTCCTTCTTGGCTCTGTCACATTCTGGAAACACAGGTCAATTCGGAGCCTCAGACATCATATGAATATCCCGCTGGGGAAAGGGAATCGTTATCCCGGCCTTATCAAGGGCAGCAGAGACTGCCAGATTTGCCTTATAGAGGGTTTGGAAATAATGTTTGGTTGGAACCCAGTACCGCATACCGATATTGACGCTGGAGTCGGCAAATTCTTGAATGCCGATTTGGGGTGCAGGCTCGGCAACAATTTCGGGTATTTTTGTTAAAGCCGCCTGAATCGTCTCGATGGCTTTCTGTGAATCATCATCATATGATATACCCACCGTCATTTCGACCACCTTGTTTGCATATGAATTAATCAAAATTTCACCGACGATATGCTTGTTGGGAATAGTTATTTGTTCGCCGTCTTCGGTGGACAACTTGGTTGCCCCCAGACCGACTTCTTCGACCACCCCGTTGACGCCTTTCACCGAAATGGTGTTGCCGACCACAAAGGGCCGTGTCACGATAATGGTCAGACCGGCCGCAAAATTCGACAGTGCACCCTGAAACGCCAAAGTGGAGCCAAATATCACGGCACCGATGACGGCAATAAACGGCGCCAGCGTTATGCCGAATTTTCCGAGGGCGATGAGAATGACAAACGCCAGAACCACGGTTTTAACGATGCTTCCCAGAAATCGGGTGAGCGTGATATCCAACTTCCTATTTTCACAGGCCCTGACGATCAAATTGGATGTCCAGCGTGCAACGATGAGGCCAACGATCACAATGATGATGGCGGCAAGTACCTGAAAACCATATTTTACCGAAAACTCAATGATGAGGTCCATGTATTGCTCTAAAGCTTCGATTTCTTTGTTCATAGCGCTTCCTCCGATTTATTGGCCCTTGGTGAAACGGCAGTTTTACGCCTCCTAAAAGATAATACCATTTTTGTATTAGCAAATCGCGACATTTTTGAGATGGCTTCTAATTTACATTATCCCCGGATAGTTACCGCTTTTGTCTCATGCAAGCTTTTTTTTAATTAGGATAAGATCTTGAATTTTGATATAGTGGACCTATTAGAACCTATCTCAATCCGCCTCCGGCGGAAGAAGTGCTCATGGTCCGCCGGAGGCGGATTGCGGATCGGCTCAAAATGCTCATCCGCCAGAATGCGTGGCGGACTCCGCTTTTGATCCGCCCCGCGCTTGTTGCACCCATTAATATAAAAAATCAAGATGTGAAATCCCGCTTATTTTTAGCGGGGCCCCTGAACCCTGAGCCACATTTTTGAGATAGGTTCTAGATACCAAGCTGATTTAATTATAAATATTGAAATTGGATAGAAAAACCGGCGCAAAGCTGGATTTTTATTCAGGGACCGTTGCCTCATAAGGAGTTGATTTCATGAAAACAACACCGATGATCGCAAAGTTTACCGCCGTTGCCAGGGGCAGATTCAATTTAATTAGTGCTTTTTTTCTGATTTTATTCGTGCTGTTCATTTCCTTTTCATTTCCTTTGCCGTTGCTTGCCGCCCAACCGAGCGACATTCCTTCAGAATTAAAACCCTGGAAAAAATGGGTACTTCATAATCTGGAAGAGCAACTCTGCCCCACAGACTACAATCAAGAAGAGAACTACCGTTGCGTCTGGCCCTCGCGGCTGGAATTATTTGTAGGGCCCTTCGGAGGACGTTTTGCGCAGCATGTGGTGGTTTATGCAGAAAGCTGGGTCGCGCTGCCGGGCAGTCCGGAAATCTGGCCGACGGTAGTAAAGCTGGCAGAGAAAAATATTCCGGTCATGAATCGAAGCGGCACCCCGGCTGTGCAGTTGCCGGTAGGCGAGCACGCGGTCAGCGGTTATTTTTCGTGGAAAGAAATGCCGGAGGTGATCCAGATCCCTGCCAGCAGTGGTTTAATCAAGCTGGCCATCAATGATCAGCCGGTGGTATCTCCGGTCTTGGATAAAAAGGGTCGCCTTTGGCTACAAAAACGGAGTCAGACGAAGAACAAAGAAAATCGCATGGATGTGCGCATCTTTCGGTTGCTGGATGATGAGATTCCCATGAAGGTAACCAACCACCTCCAGATCGATATATCCGGCCAGAGCCGCGAAGAAAGTCTGCCGGAGATCCTTTTAAAAGATGCAATTCCCATGCAGCTGGACAGCCCGCTGCCTGCCCGAATCGGACCTCAAGGCCAATTAATGCTCCAGGCCCGTCCGGGGCGCTGGACCATTCAACTGATAACCCGTCAACAGAGAAACATTGAAACACTGGGACCGATCCCTTGTCATTATGGCACCGAAGTATGGTCATTCAGATCTCGAAATCATTTGCGCATGGCTAAAATATCGGGAGTCGATGCCATAGATCCGGCTCAAGCCGATGTGCCGTCCGCATGGAAGCGTTACCCGGCCTATGTCATCAAGCCGGAAGCGACCATTGTTTTCAAGGAATTACGCCGGGGGGATCCGGACCCTGCCCCGGATCGGTTGGATCTGCAACGAACCTGGTGGCTGGATTTTGACGGTCAGGGGTTTACGATTCAGGACAGCATCAACGGAATTATGAGCCAGCAATGGTATCTGACGATGAATCCACCGATTGAACTCGGTCGCGTAGCGGTCGATGGTCGAGACCAGTTGATCACGGTGCACGGGGATCAAGAAAAACCCGGCGTGGAATTACGGCGAGGCCATCTAAATTTGCAGGCCGATGCGCGACTTTCAGCCGATGCCAAGAGCCTTCCGGCAGTGGGCTGGGACCACAACTTTCAGAATGTATCCGCCGTATTGAACCTGCCGCCCGGATGGCGGCTGCTGACCGCCCAAGGTGTGGATGTTATACCGGGAACCTGGTTTCAACGCTGGACCCTTTTGGATTTTTTTCTGGTCCTGATCATTGCCCTGACATTTTTTAAACTGAAAAACTGGCGCTGGGGACTCGTGGCCCTGGTGACCCTGGCCATCGTCTATCATGAGGCGGGCGCACCTCGGACTGTTTGGCTGCACCTGCTTGCCATGCTGGCACTATTGCGCGTGTTGCCGGAAGGGTGGCTGCGAAAGCTGGTCTCTTTTTGGGGCGCAGCAGCTGTGGCGGCATTGCTGGTGATTTCGATTCCGTTCATGGTCAATCAAATTCGCCTGGGCCTTTTTCCTCAAATCGAACAACCCGGTTATTACAGCCGCGCACAAAAGATGTCTTTTCAACGGGCGGTGAAGACTGACAAAGTGCCGGTTGCGGCACCGACAGCCCCGCTGCAAGAGGAACCCATGGATGAAACCGTCGCGCAAGAAGCCCCGGCAAAAAAAACAAAAATGCGTTTATCTGCTCCTAAGCTCGCGGTTTTTGCCCAGGATCCCAATGCATTGATTCAGACCGGTCCAGGTCTGCCGACCTGGCAATGGCGATCCATTCGGATGCAATGGAACGGGCCGGTAGCCAAAAATCACCAGTTGCGCCTGTGGCTGTTGACACCCTCGGCAAATTTGGTCCTGGCGTTTCTACGAGTTATCCTGCTGGCGATCATGATCTTCGGCCTGGTCAATATGCGTTATTGGTGGAAAATGGTCAATCAGACACTTAAACCGGCCGCGGCTGCAGTAATACTTGTTTTGCTGGTTGGCTGGCAGCATACTGCTCATGCTGAAAAAGGGAATTTCGCTTATCCGCCGCCTGAGATTTTGCAGCAACTGCAAGAAAGGCTATTGGAGAAAGCGGATTGCTACCCGCAATGCGCCGATATGGTTCGCATGGACCTAACGGCCACAGGCGAAAGTTTGCAATTCATGCTTGAAGTTCATGCGGCTGCCAAAACAGCAGTACCTTTGCCGGGGAATCTGGAGGCCTGGCTGCCGGAGGCGGTCTTACTGGATGAAAAACCGATTAAAGGACTTGCAAAGGATACCGGCGGAGGCCTGTGGGCGCTTATCCCGGAAGGCATTCATCGGCTCTCCCTTATCGGCAAGCCCGGTGCGCGGGATACCATTCAAATTCCAATCCCATTGACACCGCATCGGGTGACTGTACACAGCACCGATTGGGAGGTTCAGGGGGTGCACCCCAATGGCACTGTCGATGCAGGCATTCAATTGATTCGTCGGCATCTAGACAAAACCAAACAGTTTTCTTTGGGAGACGTTGGCCTGCCACCTTTCTTGAACGTCGAGCGCGTGCTTCATCTGGGATTGAATTGGCAGATATCCACGACCATTAAACGACTGACACCTCCCGGAATACCAATTGTCATTTCCTTGCCTTTGCTAAAGGGGGAATCTGTAACCGCTGCTGGGATCCAGGTCGAAAATGGCAAGGCCATTGTAAACATGGAGGCTCAGGCCCTGCAATTACGATTTAAATCCGTTCTTGAAATGGCGCCGGAAATCAGGCTGAAGGCCCCAAGATCTGTAGCCTGGACGGAAACCTGGATCCTGGATGCCAGTCCCATCTGGCATTGTGATCTTTCAGGCATACCGGTCGTTCACCACCAGGATCAGCAGGGGCATTGGCGCCCCAACTGGCAGCCCTGGCCTGGCGAGCGGGTGACCATAAGCGTTTCCCGACCCAAGGCCATCCCCGGTAAGCTGGTAACCATCGACAAAGCCCAGCTGGATTGGACGCCGGGAAGGCGATTGAATAAAGCCGGCCTTAGCCTGGCGGTCAGAACCAGCCGCGGTGGTCAACATACAGTTACATTGCCCCGGGATGCCGATCTTCAGGTCGTAAAAATTAACGACAAGAGCCAACCCATCCGGCAAACGGATCGCCATGTGGTCATCCCTCTGCAGCCGGGAAGCCAGAAGATTTATCTGGAATGGCATCAGCCGGCCGGGGAATTATTGCGTTTAAAAGGTCCCGGGGTTGCCATTGGAGAGCAGGCCGTCAATGCGGACGTGTCCTTTCATATGCCGCGCAATCGTTGGATTCTGTGGGCATCCGGTCCGCCGCTGGGGCCGGCTGTTTTGTTCTGGACCTATCTTTTGGTGGTCATTCTTGCCGCCATCGGGCTTGGTCGCATAAAATTGACGCCCTTGAAAACCTGGCACTGGCTGTTGTTGAGCCTGGGCCTCACCCAGGTGTCGCCGATCATGGCCATCGTGATTGTGGGCTGGCTATTGGTCCTTGGTGTTCGGGGCAAATATACGCCTCCGGATAAATGGTTGAGTTTCAATTTTACCCAATTGGTTCTGGTAATATGGACCCTGGTGGCCCTGTTTGGGCTGTACCTGGCGGTAGAGAGGGGATTATTGGGTATTCCGAATATGCAGATTGCTGGCAATGATTCCTCTAATTTACATTTGCACTGGACCCAGGACCGCATCGGCGAACTATTGCCGCAACCCGAGGTGATAGTGCTGCCCCAATGGGTATTTCACCTGTTGATGCTCTTTTGGTCTCTGTGGCTGGCCTTTGCGCTTTTAAGATGGCTTAAATGGGGCTGGCAATGCTATATAGTCGGGGGTATCTGGAAGAAGTGGCAACGGCGGAAGAAAAAGGCGCAACCGCCGCCGATCCCTCAGACACAACAGGAGTAATAAAGCATAAAATCGAATGTAAGCGGCGTTGATAATGGCAAACGATTCGTCGAATCAGATATCTGAAACAGTTGTGCGAGGTGTGTCTTATTTTCTGGCTCATGTTCCCAGCATGATAAGATATGGCGCCAAACCTTCTCGGGAAATAAGAAAAGAACCTTCCTTGTTAAAGTCTATCCTGCGCAGTCTGGAAACCTTTGAACAGGCCGTGGCCTACCCGCCGAATCAGGTATTTATTGGAAACAGAGATCCCGAAGAATTGTTACAGATTCCGTCTCCGTGGTATCAGAATCCCATCTCCGATTCTTCACGCTGGGGCGCCTTCGGTGAGATCATGCCCGAGGAAGAGTTCTATGGGATGATGAAGATATGTGATGAATTCAAACTGTTGCAACTGGAGGAGGGATTTGTTCAAGAAATAGCTTCCAAACTGAGAGAGCATCCTCTTTGTACGGAAAAGGATGTTCAAAAATTGGGTAAAGGTATCTCTAAAAAACTGCTTGAAGAAAACAGGGAAGATAACGAAACGCTTCCCCTTTTTATCAAGGGTGATCGTTTGGTCGGTTATTGCCAGAGGCCGCAGGGTGGTGGATCAGATGAGGACCCCAACCTTTCGCCGGAGTTTATGATCGAGAATCTGGCGGCCCGTGCTTCCGGGGTTATGGCGCTTCGAAACTTAATTGCCAAAACTGGCAAAAGTCAGAACATCGACTATCTCGTGGGCTGCGGTGAAGAAGCAGTCGGTGACCGCTACAATCGCGGTGGCGGAAATTTGGCAAAGGCCATCGGAGAGCTAAGCGGTTGTGATAGAGCAACGGGCAGCGATGTGAAGGCATTTTGCTGTGCTCCTTTACATGCCATGTTAATCGGAGCCGGTTTGGTTCGTTCCGGGGTTTTCAAGAACACAGCGGTTGTCGCCGGCGGGTCTTTTGCCAAGTTGGGAATGAAATTCCAAGGGCATCTCCGCAACGACATGCCCATTCTTGAAGATTTAATTGCAGGCATCGCTATCTGGATTGGATCCAATGACGGCGAAAGTCCGGTGATTCGACTGGATTCCATTGGAAAACATGAAATCAATTCGGGTTCATCCCAACAGGCCATCTTTGAGAAGCTGGTGGTCGAACCTCTGGACCGGCTCGGGCTAAAACTGACCGATATTGATAAGTTTTCTACCGAATTGCACAATCCCGAACTTACTGAGCCTCAGGGAAGTGGTAATGTTCCCAAAACCAATTATCGTATCATCGGAAGTTATGCCGTTATGCGTAAGGAAATCGAAAAAGACCGGCTCGATGAGTTTATTAGAACCCACGGTATGCCGGGTTTTTCACCGACCCAGGGTCACATCGCATCCGCAGTGCCATACCTGGGACATGCCGTCAGAAAGCTGAAAGCCGGGGAATTAAACAAAACCATGTTTCTCGCGAAAGGCAGTCTGTTTTTAGGGCGGATGACCCAGTTGGCGGATGGTATTTCTTTTTTGCTTGAAAATAACCGGAAAGAAAACTAAGTATGGCTGGCGACAATTTTAGCTTACAAAGAAGTGAAGCGGTCGAACGTTATTCAGACGAATTCGATACCAGCGAGGACATATAGGCTGCTGGGAGAAGAAGTCATAGCGCATCCATCTTCCGGAGATACAAAGGAGAGCAATTATGGAAATAAAGGGTAAAAAGGTTATCATTATCGGTGAGCGCGATGGTGTCCAGGGGCCGGCGATCGAAGCCTGCGTGTGCAGTGCCGGTGGTGAACCCGCGATAACCCAAACCCAATGTTTTGTCTGAACGGCAGCAGGTGCATTTGATCTGGAGGATCAAAAAATTATCAAAACGTATATCGATCAAAATGGAAAAGATGACGTGATTGTCATCATCGGCGCACCTGATGCCAACAGCTCTGAACTTTATGCTGAGACGTTAACCAATGGAGATCCAAGTTGGGCGGGTCCGCTTGCCGGTGTAAAGCTGGAACTACCTGTTTTTCACATCATGGAGCCGGAAATCGTTAGCCAGGTTGATCCGGTGCTTTACAAAGAGCATCTGGAACTCATGGAAATAGCATTGGATGTCGAAAAAATAACCGAGGGCCTCAGTAGGATTCGTAATAAAAGCAGCTAGATTTCCTATCTGAAGCTTGCCGCGATGTCATCCATCGATAAAAATTATTGTTTTATTTATAGATCCAGCATTCGTCGATTAAGTCTCCGTTGCTGGAAATGGATTGAAGGTAAAGCGTTTTGTTTTCCTGAAGGATATCCACTTTGATATATTGGTAGATGGATTCGGTATAGGCTGTCCAATAATCGTTTCCAATATCATAAAGGCTTTTACCTCCTCCGCCGGTTACCACATAAATTGTTCCTGCAGGATTGTGATATTCATTGGGATGATCATCAATGACCTGTTCTTCGTAAATCGGAAAAGATCGCTCGTAGGTGTGATCATGCCCGTTAAATACCACATCGACTTCATACGCCTCTAATACCGGGCATATGATTTCCCTAACGACAGGATTGCTCCCATGGGCTAAAGAACTGCTGTATGGCGGTACGTGAAAAAAAACGATGATCCACTCAATATCAGTATCCGCTCTGGTCTGGCTAAGATCATCTTCTAGCCATTCCAACTGATCACTACCACGTAAAAATGAACTCTCGGTATCCAGTGAGACAATATGAACATTGCCCCAGTTATACGAATACCAGCGTTCATTATGGGGAAGGGCAAATCTTCCCAGATATGAAGAAAATCCCAACTTATCCTCATCTTCATGATTGCCGATGCTTGGCATGTAAATCACATTGGCTGCCAGGGGAGCAATCAATTCAAACCAGATGTCCCATCCCAAACTATTCCCATTTGCATAGGAAAGATCACCGGCATGCAGCACAAACGATGGGGCTTCCGAAATCATCAAGTTTAGATTCTTTAAGGCTTCAAGGGTTATGGCCATGTCCGCGATGACCACGAAGGAAATATCCTGCACCTTTTTGGGTGCGGTCGTAAACGACTGTTCCTCACTTAAGCCACCGATTTCATCACCACAAACGTAATAATAGGTCTTATTGGGCTCGAGTTCGGTCAACTTCACCTCATGCACATAACCAAATAGTTTATTCGGTAGTTCTTTGGAAATTCCAGTAGCAACATTAGTGTATTCTCCCGGTGATCTTCCATACATCACCGAGTGGGTTTCGGTATCTTTTTGAGCCGAGGTAACCCAAGTGACGGTAACGGAAGTGGCGGCATCTTCTTGAATGCTCAAATGAATTTGTCTCGGAATTGAATCCTGACATGCCGAGGCAAATAGAAGGCATAAAACGAATATGAACCCATAGGTGGTTTTTTTATAACGTTGTTTCATGACCCCCTCCCAGCGAGCCCTAATTTATTGTGCATATGCTAAATGATGGGGCTCTCCCCGTCAAGCGATACGGTGGAATATTGGGGTAATATGATTATATTTATTGTTATCATAAAAAATTTGTTCTTCTGACTTTTTGCGTGATCATCAATATTTGGACTCAAAAACATAACAACCCAAAACAGAAATCGAGTATAATCATGAACGGGACATATAGTAAATTTTCGATAGCCACATTTGCCGGCGGTTGTTTCTGGTGTGTGGAATCTGATTTTGAAAAACACGACGGTGTCGTCGAGGC
>WOR8_10006555_pt1 | contig 13930 bp, 12 predicted proteins | sample DeeMarSeWOR38_10_FD_19890 | JGI IMG/M metagenome (IMG submission 19890) | reverse complement strand
GCAACATTCAGAAACTGATTCTGGGTCGTGAAATCAGCGAAAAGCCTTCCCTGCTGGTGGCCTCCCATCCGACCTACGGCCTCGATGTGGGGGCAACGGAATATCTGCGCAACCAGCTGTTGAAACGCCGCCGGGAGGGCGGCGCGGTTCTGCTGGTCTCTGAAGATCTGGAAGAAATTTTCGAACTGTGTGACCGGATAGCGGTGATGTTTCGGGGCGAGTTTATGGGGGTGCTGGAAGCGGACGATGAGCGGCTGAAAGATATCGGCTTGATGATGGCCGGATCGATGCGAATACCACCAGAGGACAGAGGACAGACGACAGATGACAGATGATAAATCAGAATCTTCGTCCTTATTTGTCAGATATGTCATCTGTCTTCTGTTTTCTGACTTCTGTCATCAAGGGCTTGTTTATAAAAGCAATGTTTCTTTCTATATTTAACTACCCGTTTTCCAGGTTAGCGGATTGAATCTTATATGAACATCAAGGTAACTGAAAGAATCGATATAGTACCCCGCCATTCCGTGCTGACGCTGGGACTGTCTCTGGCGGCCGGGCTGCTGGCGATCAGTTCGATATTTATGATCTTCGGCGTCAACCCGCTGTATGCCATCGCCAAAATTTTCAGCGGGTCCTTCGGCAGCCTGTATGGTATCAAGGAAACCATCACCAAGGCCATCCCGCTGATCTTGATCGGTAGCGGCTTGACCCTGGCTTTCAGGGCCAAATTCTGGAACATCGGGGCTGAAAGCCAGCTGCTGATGGGCGCTATTTTCGGCACCTGGGTCGGATTGAACTGGGGCCCCCACCTGCCGGCCCCGATCATCGTTCCGCTGATGTTTTTAGCCGGATTCGTTGGCGGGGCCCTCTGGGGATTGATCCCGGCCATCCTCAAGGTTAAATTTTCCATCAATGAGGTCATCACCACCCTCATGATGAACTACATCTGCAATGAATTCATGAAATTTCTGATTGTCGGCCCCTGGCGCGGCAAGACCAAACACGGATTTCCCTACACCGATGATTTACCGGCGTCCGCCGTCCTGTCCCTTATTCCCGGCTCCCGGATCCACCTGGTCACCCTGCTGATTGCCGTGGCGGTTGTGGTCCTGCTGGGCATCGCCGTCTATCGTACCCAGTTTGGTTATGAAGTACGCGTGATCGGCGAGAATCCCGACGCCGCCAAATATTCGGGCATCGATTTTTTCAAAACCACCCTGATTATAATGATCATCAGCGGTGGTTGTGCCGGACTGGCGGGCGTCGGTGAGGTGGCCGGCATTCATCACTACCTGAGTTACCCGGAATCCATTTCATCCGGCTACGGTTTCACTGCCATCATCGTGGCCTGGCTGGCCAAGCTGAATCCGGCCAACGTGATCCTGTCGGGCATTTTCTTTGCCGGCATCCTGGTCGGCGGCGATGCCATCCAGATTTCCCTGGGCCTGCCGGCAGCCACGGTTCAAATTTTTAACGGCACCCTGCTCGTTTTTCTGATTATGGGCGATTTTTTCCTGAAAAACCGTGTAACGTTCCAGTGGCGTGGGAAAGGAGCCTGAACCTTGGAAGATATCATCATCTCCGTTCTTCAGCGAACGTTAATTGCCGGAACCCCCTTGCTTTTGGCAACCATCGGTGAGGTAATCTGTGAGCGGTCCGGAATTTTAAACCTGGGGGTGGAGGGAATGATGGCCATTGGCGCCGTGACCGCCTTTATTGTCACCTTAACCACCGGCAACCCCTGGCTCGGGCTGGTGGCTGCCATCATCGCCACCGCCTTGATATCTGGTATTCATGCGTTTGTATCCATCACCCTGCAGGCCAGTCAGGTGGTGTCCGGTCTGGCGCTGACCATGCTGGGCCTGGGAATTTCGGGGCTGGTGGGCAAGCCTTACATCGGCAAACCATTGGCAGAAAAAATGGCCACCTGGCCGATCCCCATCTTATCCGATATGCCGGTGGTGGGCGTGATATTTTTTGATCACAGTCCTTATTTTTATATGGCCATCCTCCTGGCCTTGATCGCCTGGTTCGTGCTGCAGCATACCCGGCTTGGAATCAGCATCCGTTCGGCCGGGGAAAATCCGCGGGCAACCGAAACCCAGGGCATCAGCGTCTACAAAATCCGCTACTGGTGCGTGATCGTCGGTGGTGCCTTCGCAGGCATGGCCGGCGCGCACCTGTCCACCTCCTACAGCAAATCCTGGATCGAGGGCATGACGGCCGGCCGCGGCTGGATCGTGATTGCCCTGACCATTTTCGCCCTGTGGAATCCCATGCGCGCCATCATCGGTGCGTTTTTATTCGGGGGCATCTTTGTGCTGCAGTATCTGCTCCAGCCCCTGGGGATCTCACCCAACCTGCTGGCCATTCTGCCCTATCTGTCCACCCTGCTCGTTTTATTCATCGGCGCTCTGCATGACAGTCGCAAGCTCAATGCACCGGCCATGCTCGCCGAGCCGTATCGGCGGGGGGAAAGGTAAGTATAATTTTCTGACTTTCAAGCTAACAAGGCTAATCCCTGGTATTCGGCCTAATCCAAAATCTCAATAGAAATCCCAAGCACCAAAAACCAAATCCCAAATAAATTGCAATGACCCAAATACGAAATCACAAACGCTTTATTCCGCTCCGGTTGATCCTGATACTCTCAGCAGCGGCAATTCAACTCGTTTATATTTACTTGATTTTACCTTTACTTTTTGAAGAAAGTATTGACTTTTCTACCAGAATATGGTGGATAGACAGTTTCTTTTTTTGATTACAGATGGGGGAGGTATAAAATGTTTGGCATTGATTATATAACGAACAACAACGGATGGGCAATGGCAGTGGTCGGGGCCACTACCGTGTTTGTGGGCCTGGCCGTGCTTTCCTTTGTGATTTCCCAGGTTCACAAACTTCTCGATGCCTGGGAAAACCGCACCAAAGACAACGCGGTTGCAGCCGAAAGGCCCACGAAGAAAGCGCCAGCACGCCAGGAACAGCGTCTGCCAACGGTTTCCGAGCTTTGCAGCATATACCGACCGTTGGTCGAGCAGCTGCAGGAACCCTTTCTCCTAACCCAACTATTTGAAAAAAGCAAAGAAATGGATCTGCCCCACCCGCACCTGTCCATCAAGAGCCTGCAGGAGGCCGATGTTCTGGTCGCCCGGGGAGACGGCACCTTCACCTGGAATCAACAAAAAGCACTTTAAGGGATATACTATGATAGACCTATTTTACCAGTTTATCGTCAACACCGGTTATTATTTGGCCGACTACCGCCATGTCATCATGATCATCGTCGGCTGCGTATTTCTCTACCTCGGGACCGCCAAAAAATTCGAACCGCTCTTGCTGGTGCCCATCGGTTTCGGCATCCTGGTCGGTAATGTCCCTTTCTTCAAGGGCTTTGGTCTCGGTATTTATGAGGACAACAGCGTTTTGCACTATCTGTATTTTGGTGTAAGAACCGGTGTCTACCCGTCGATTGTCTTTCTGGGGCTGGGCGCCATGACCGATTTTTCCTCTCTGCTGTCCAATCCCAAACTGATGCTGCTGGGAGCCGCCGCCCAGATGGGGATTTATTTTACCCTGCTCGGCGCCCTGTTTTTCGGTTTTCTTCCCAAGGAAGCAGCCTCCATTGCCATCATCGGGGGCGCCGACGGCCCGACCTCCATCTTTTTGACGGCCAAACTGGCCCCGCATCTCATCGGGCCCATTGCCATTGCCGCCTACTCATATATGGCCCTGATTCCGGTTATTCAACCGCCGATCATGAAATTGCTGACATCGAGGGAAGAGCGCCTGATCCGGATGCCTCCCGGCCGGGAAGTCTCGAGAAAGGAGCGCGTGATTTTTCCAGTTGTGGGCGTTTTGCTGTGCTGCTTTCTGGCACCCACAGCCCTGCCCCTGCTCGGGATGCTGTTTTTGGGCAATTTCTTGAAAGAATGCGGGGTGGTCAACCGCCTGGCAGGAACCGCCCAATCGGCCATTATTGATACGGCCACTATTTTCCTGGGTTTTACGGTCGGTGCCAGCACCCAGGCCGACGTCTTTCTAACGCCTAAATCCCTTGGCATATTTTTTCTCGGAGCCGTTGCCTTTTCCATCGCCACCGCATCCGGTGTCATTTTTGCCAAGATCATGAATTTCTTCTTAAAGGAGAAAATCAACCCGCTGCTGGGCGCAGCGGGGGTTTCCGCCGTTCCCGGATCGGCCCGCGAAGTTCACCTGATGGGCCTCAAAGAAGACCGCACCAACTTTCTGCTCATGCACGGAATGGCCTGCAATTCATCGGGCGTTATCGGTTCGGCCATCTGTGCCGGAATTCTGTGGAGTTTTTTCATCTAGACACCGTCGCCAACCCTGCTTTAAAATTATTCAAAACGCCGGCACATTAACTTGCCGGCGTTTTTCTATCTGGGTTGCCTGCCGGCTGAAACATACTTATTTTATTGACGGGGCCCAAACCGGACGATATAGATATGAACAAATGATAGAATCCTTCTTGTCATAACAGCCACTGCAAACCCGGCTCAATAACATAAGGAGACCATCATGCATGCCAAAATCCTTATCAAGCGAAAATTCAAAAAGGGCAAGCGGCAGGAAATTATTGCCATGCTCAGGGAATTACGCTCCCAGGCCCTCCACCAGCCCGGTTACATTTCCGGTGAAACCCTCACCTCCAATGAAGACCCTCAAACGATGCTGGTAATTGGCACCTGGCAGGACCTGGAAAGCTGGCACAAGTGGAAAGGCAATAGCACACGGCAAACCCTGGAACAGATGCTGGAGACCTATCAGGTGGAATCCACCGAGTATCAGGAGTTTAAGGTGGGCGCATTCGTCGAGGATTATTAACGGACGCTTTTTCGCTTTTGCGACTCGCTACTTATCTCCATATGACAGGGTTTTCGTTATCCCCAATCCCATGGAATAATGGAATGGTGGCTGTAGGCTCGCAGAGCCTATGGATCGGAGAGAATATAGCAGGTTGGATTTAAATAAGGATATTGTCTATTTTAATATGCAGACCATTCTATTCAGTTTGGTGAAGTCTCTCATTTCTCATTGTTAAAAACCGCCATATTTGCATTCTTTCCAATGAACGCCGCAGAGAGTTCGTCAGGGGTTGAACATATTACACTCTTTTATGATCGCCTGTCCGGCTGCTTGTGCCCTTCCTTCTTCAAAAGCTCCTGGTGCCAGTGTGCGAATTCGTACATACCGATAAAGCGGTCATCGTCATTGATGATGCCGATGGCCATCTCCAGGACCCCCCTGCCATAGGCATTGCTGTAAGCCTCGGAGCTGCGGGATTGCAGAAATTCCCGCACGAGCTGCTGACTGGTGCGCTTGGATGGATCTTTGCGGATGTCGATGGGATCTTTGGGCTCCTCAAAGGGATCCCATTTGTCATAGCCCTTTTTAAGAATATGCTTCTGCCGGCGCGGCGACATGGCGTCGAAGACAGCCTTTTTGCGCTGTTCGACATCCTCTCTAGAAAATTCACTCATTTCTTTTTCCTCGAACGGCGTTTGGGCCGGGGCTCCTCCGGGGGTTCTTCGGCGACACCCAGAAATACGTCGTCAAAATCCATGACCATGGCCGAGGATAAGGGAATCAGCAAATCCGCCAGCTTGATGTTTCTGGATTTGATGTCTCGCAGCAGCTCGGCCGAAATCTGCTGCAACTGGCTGTGGACGGCACCCAGATTAACTGTCGGGTATTGCTCGCCCTGTTTGAAACCCGATTTACCGCAGGTATGTCCGGCACCGCCAATGGCGGTGGGGATGCCGTAAAATCGACAGGTCAGGGGCCGGTAATCGTAAAGATCGCACAGGTCTTTTTCATTCAATAGCGGACAGCGAACCCGTTCCAGGGCCATTGCAGCCAGCAGCTCCCCTTCATCTCTTCCGGACTGCAGCTCCTTGAACGCTTTGCGTTTGATTTTATAAATCCGGCGATCGGCGCGATTGGCTTTTTCGACGAGCTCAACCTTGGCGGCACCTTTGTACTTTTCCTTGAATTTCTGGTGAAGATATAAAGCTTCGATGAGCGTCAGATCGAACAAGGCGAAACAACAATCCGAACACTTTTCTTCGCATTTCACACACTCGGCATAGGCGGCTTTAACGCGGTTAAAGGCTTCCTCCGATTTCTCCACCAGCGCTTCGTATTTTTCAAAGTAAGGTGTTAGGTCGATGGACATGGTAATATTTTGTAACTCCTTTTTAGATGAGGTTCGAGGTTCTGGGTTCTGGGTTCACCTCTCAGGGTTAACTCGAGCCCTCGAACACCGGAACTTCTGACCCTTTGAACCCCATTCCTTGATGTTTCACGTGAAACAATCCCGCGCGAATGAATACACTACCAATACTTATTTCCCAATACAAAACCGGCTAAAGATCTGATCCAGAAGATCCACCTTGACGTTGGTGCCGAGGATTTGGCCCAGGGCGTCGATGGCTTCCTGGAGGTTAATGGCCACCAGTTCCACGGGGGTGCCGTTTATCAGTCCCTGCTTAATGGCCTCGGCCGCATTCAGACTGTCCTCCATCAGCACCTTTTGCCTCAGGTTGGGTACGATGGCCGAGGCCAGCTCAAGGGGCGCATTGCCAACGGCAGTCTCTATGATCTGGTCCTTCAACAGCTCGATGCCGCGATCGTACAGCGCCGAGGTGGGAATGGCGTTGGTTGTCCCCCATGATGCAGGGATCTCGCAAATGGCATTCCCGTCGTCGGTTAGATCAATTTTATTGGCCACAATAATAACCGGTTTGGAGCGGATGCGGTCAAATATGCGCTGATCGTCGTCAACCAACGGCCGGTCGGCTTCTACCATGAAGAGCACCAGATCGGCCGCATCGATATTTTCAACGGTTTTCTCGATGCCGAGGGCCTCGATGGGATCCTCGGTGGCATGCAGCCCGGCAGTGTCGGATAGGATAACCGGATAGCCATTGATATTAATCGTTTCTTCAATGGTATCACGGGTGGTTCCGGGCACTTCGGTCACAATGGCGCGCTCTTTTTGAACCAGACAATTTAACAGGCTCGATTTGCCCACATTCGGTCGCCCGGTCACGGCAACCCTTAGACCCTCTCGCAAAACCCTGCCGTCGATATGGTGCCGTATGAGGGTGCGCAGCGGTTCAATTACCCGGGCCGTCACCTCGGTCCCGATCCTTGCGGGGTCGGCAATCTCTTCCACATCATCCGGAAAATCGATCGCCGCTTCGGTGCGAGCGAGCACTTCCACCAGAAAAGCCCGGATCTGCTCCACCGCTTTTCCGAGTTTTCCATCAACCTGGGCGGTGGCCACCTGCAACGATTTGTCCGTGCGTGCATTGATGATATCAATGACGGCTTCGGCCTGGGTCAGATCGATGCGACCATTTAAAAAGGCCCGCTGGGTGAATTCCCCGGGCGCGGCAATGCGAGCGCCGTGTTTGCAAACCAGCTCAAGGATGGCATTCAGCGCCGCCGGCCCGCCATGGGCATTGACTTCCACCACATCCTCCCTGGTGTAGGAACGCGGGGCCTTCATAACGGAAAGAAGGACTTCATCCACAACGCTTCCATTATCAGGGTCGATGATATGACCGTATCTAAGCCGATGGGAATCGATGTCGTTGGGAACGGCAACCGCCGGTGTCTTAGAGGGGCCGGGGCTGGAAGTAGCCCCGGACTCAGCAGGGGAGAAGATCCTTGCGGCAATCGACACGGCCTTGGGGCCGGATATTTTTATGATCCCGATTCCACCCCGGCCACCTGGTGTTGCAATGGCTGCTATAGTGGAATTGTCCATCTTTTTCGTTCGTTTCGCCCACTACTGCGATGCCTGCCGGTGGGCATTAGTCTTCTGGGGAAAAATGACCAGCTTCCGCATATAGCCCTCCCCCCTGCTTTTGGTCTTAACCTCGGGGTCGTCCTTTAAGGCCAGGTGAACGATCCTGCGGTCGTAGCCGTTCATTTGACCCAGAGATATGGGCTTGCGAATCCGTTTGGACTTATCGGCCAGACGCTGGGCCAGTTTTTCCAAATTGAGCTTCCGGGTCGCCAGATAGCCTTCCACATCTACCTGGACCCTGATCCGGTCCTCGTTCCGATGGTGCTTATTGACGATTTTGTCTACCAGAGACTGAATGGCTTCGAGTGTCTGGCCCTTCTTGCCAATCAGCGCGCCGGCATTTCCGCCGGTGACATTCAACAGGATCCGGCCGTTGGTTTCTTCGACCGCTATGGTTGCATCGGAAGTGATGGCTTCGACGATGCGCTGCAAAATCTCGCGGGACAGGTCCAGAGGATTTTCTTCTGAATCCGGGCCGTGCCGACCGTCGGATGGGTCGTCAGCGGCAATGGGACCATCACTTGGCGCGGGTTTTTCGGAAACGGATTCAGGCGGCATGGTAGCGTCAGCGTCAGGCTCGCTTTCCATGCTTTTTTCAGGCAAATAGACCTTTATCCGGGCGTTTTTGGCGCCGCCCAATCCGAAAATACCGCTGGAGCCGCGGGACAGGACCGTATATTGGATTTCATCAGTGGTTAAGTTGAGCTCGTCACAGGCCATCTGCACGGCTTTGTCGACATTTTTTCCTTCAAATTCCAACGAAGACATTTGCAACAACCTCCGTTACTGTAAATGAGATTCCTTGAAATGGTTTCAAAACTTCAGATCACGTCCAAAGACCCCGCCTAGCGGGATGACATGTCTATTTTAATTAGATTCCCGTATGCCTCAAGGCCGTGAGTTTCTGGGAAAGCGCAGTCCCGCCGATGGCGGGATGAGCGTACATTTCTAAGGAACTCGCAACGCCGTATTCGGGCGTCAGATGGAGTTTTGAAACCATTTCTAAGCATATTTCTTCTGAATATAATATTGCTGGGCAATCGAGAGAATATTATTCACCAGCCAGTAGAGCACCAGGCCGGATGAAAAATTGATGAAAATTACCGTAAAAATAACCGGCATAAACATCATCATTTTGGCCTGGGTGGGATCCCCCATGGGAGGAGACATTTTTTGCTGTAGAATCATGGAAGCCCCCATAATAAGTGTCAGGACCGGAATCCCATAGGGCGGTTCCATAAAGGGGATGTGCTCGACCGGAAATCGGAACAACCGGTCCGGTGCCGACAGATCATCGATCCACAGGAAAAAGGGCGCATGTCGCAGCTCGATCGCCTGATACAGCATCCGATACAGGGCGAAAAACACCGGCAGCTGCACCAGCATGGGCAGGCAGCCCCCCAGCGGGTTGATTTTATAGGTCCGGTAGAGGCTCATCACCTCTTCATTCATTTTTTTCTTGTCATCTTTGTATTTCTCTCTGATCTCCTTCATCAGCGGCTGGATCCGTTTCATTTCACTCATGGATTTGTAGCTTTTGGATCCCAGCGGCCAGAGGATAATTTTGATTAGAAGCGTTAAAACAATAATGGCGATGCCATAATTGGGAATTACCCCGTAAAGCAGGTTCATCAGCCAAACGCAGGGTTTGGCGATAATATCAAAAAAGCCGAAATTAAGCGCTTTGGAGAGATCGTGCCCGACCGCTTTCAAAACCTTCATGCTGCGCGGCCCGAAAAACAGGGCGTACTGATAGTCGCGCTGGGTACCGGGCCGGATGTCGCTGAGCGCATTCAGAAATTGGGCCTCCACCATGTTGTCCTCGTTGACGAATAGCCGCATGGTGGCTTCTTCCGCATGCTCGGGAATGACACTGGTCATAAAATAACGATCCTGAACCGCAACCCACTTTAACATACCCGTATAAATGTTTTTATCGGCAATGTCGTCAACCTCGACCTCTTCAAGGCTGTCGTTGACCAATGCGCTGGGTCCCTCGAACCCGTAAGTCCGCCCTTTTGCATCGACCTTTCCCCGCAAGCTGATATACATCTTGTCCTGGATGGCGCGATCGGAGCCGTTTTTGACGTTGACCGCAAGCTTCATGACGTAGGAGGCCGGATCGAACGTATAGGTTTTTTCCACCACCACCCCCTGGCTGGATTGCCAGGCAAAGGTGATCTTCTGGACACCCTGCTTAACCTGCAAGGTGTCACTGTCGACGTCGGCTGAAAAAACCGCATCTTCAAGCCCGGCCAAACTTTGGCCATCATAGCCGATCAAAACGGTTCCAACAAAGTTTTCCTGGGGCAAAATTTCTTTTAAAGGAGCGTCCTCGGCCACCTCTTCGCGGTAGTTCTTAAGGATAAAACTGACAAAACCGGCCCCTTTCGTCGAGATTTTGGTCCGGTAAAGCGGGGTTTCCACGGTGAATATTTTCGCAGATTGGGCGGGGTCGGCCACCGCAACTTCGGCCACGGGAGTTGGTTTGGCAATCTCACCTTGCTGCTGCGCGGTATAGGGTTGGGCCGGCTTGGCCGGCTCGGCTTTGGCCGGCGGCTGCTCGCTCTTTTGGGCTGTCTTTTGAACCGCGTCCCGATCAACAAAAAAGAACTGCCACACCAAAAAAACAGCGGCCGACAGGACAATAGCAATTAACAAACGCGCTTGTTCCATTGTCTTCTCCTAAAACTAATAATAACTATTAAACGGGGCATGTTCTCTGTGGACTGACCTAAAGGCAGGCTGATAAGATCCGGTGTATAGGACTCAGCTTAAGAGATCCATTCCTGGCAAATTGCAGATTTTAATAATCTTCCGTTTAACATCGGACCGCATCACGCCGGTCCAGTGGATTTCACATCGTTAGCGGTTCAGGGAACCGGGTCAACACCTCCGGGATGAAATGGATGGCATCTCAATAGACGCTTTAGGGCCAACAGCAGGCCGCGGTAGGGGCCATGCCGCATGATCGCTTGGTGGGCATACTCGGAACAGCTGGGATAAAATCGACATGAAGGCCCCAGCAGCGGTGACAGGGTGTATTGGTACACCCTGATGAACGCAGTGAAAAGGATCCGGAAAATTTTATTGATGATCAGCATGCCTCGATATCAGCTCAAATATGTTTTCAAGCGATCGGTTAGCCTTCTCGGAAGTAATGCCTGCACTCCGCCTCTTGGCGATGATGTTGATATCCCACTTGCCGGCTAAACCATGCCGGTTGAGTCGAAAAAATTCGCGCACCATTCGTTTAAGACGATTTCGCTCGACAGCCTGTCCAACCTTTTTCGTTACCGTTACGCCCAATCGGGATTGGTTGTGCCGGGTCGGACCAAAATAAGCAATGAATTCAGAATTTTGTACCCTCTTCCCGGATTTTGACAGGGCGATAAAGTCGCTTCGTTTAAGAATCCGGTCGGCTTTCGTAAAAGAAAAACGCAACGGACAAGCTCCCTTTTTTGAAGACAGCTTTTAACCCGCCAGACGTACCCTGCCTTTGGCTCTTCTCCGGTTGATGATGCGCCGACCCGCTTTGGTGGCCATTCGTTTGCGAAAGCCATGGTTGCGGGCCCGCTTAATTCTACTGGGCTGAAAAGTTCGTTTCATTTTAGCATTCCTTTATATGGCTGTAAGTAAAGCTTGCAGGCGAGTGGCGTTGGCCATCGCCATAACTATTTGTTATTTCAGTAAATAAATATGCTCGACGCTGGATACCGGACAAGCCCAAACGGCCATTACACCACCCTCATCATCAAGTATCGAGTATCGAGCATCCTATATCTGGTAAGTGGTACCGTAAACCGAAGCAATAAAGCATACACTGTTGGCGCTGTCAAGAGCAAATATCTGAGATGAATGAAAAAAAGGCCGAGCCTGGCTCGGCCTGCCATGTTTCTGCTAAACCGGTGTCCTACTCGCCGATAACTTCAAAAATGTCAAATTGTTCCATGTGAAACTCCGGGTTGGGGTAAATGACAATCTGTTTGCTGATGGAACGCTCAAGGTGGGTAATGAGAGGGTTTTCCTCGCCAAGCAAAAGCTCGGCAATCTGCGGGTTGACCCTGAGGGTCAGGCGCGTGCCGTCCATATCATGACCATTGTGCAATATCTCACGATAAATATTGTAGCAAATGGATTGGCGGGACAACAGGTAACCCTCCCCGTCGCAATAAACACAGGGCTCGCAGAGAATTCGCGTCAGGGGATCCCGGGTGCGCTTGCGGGTCATCTGGATTAATCCCATCTCGGACATGGGTAAGACATGGGTTTTACTTTTATCCTTTTTTAAGGCCTCTTTGAGGGCGTTGAAGATTTTTTCCTGGTTGCTCTTTTTCTCCATATCGATGAAATCGATAATGATGATGCCGCCCAGGTCCCGGAGGCGGATTTGGTAGGCAATTTCTTTGACCGCCTCGAGATTGGTTTTTAAGATCGTTTCTTCCAGATTATGCTTGCCGACATAACGGCCGGTATTTACGTCGATGGCCACCAGTGCTTCGGTATGCTCCAGCAGGATATAACCGCCGGATTTCAGCCAGACCTTTCTTTTCAGGGCTCTGGAAATATCACCCTCCAGGTTGTAGGCATCAAAAACCGGCTCGGAGCCCTCATAAAGTACCACGTGGTCTTTTAAACTGGGCATGTAGGTGTCCAGAAACGACAGAACCGCCTGGTAGGTCGGTTTTGAGTCGATGACCAGTTTTTCGACTTCCTGGATCAAAAGGTCTCGCACCGCCCGCAGGCTGATGGAAAGCTCCTGGTGCAAGAGGGACGGTACCGGGGCGGTTTCAAACTTGCGCTGGATGTTTTTCCAGAGGTTGTTTAAAAACCCCATTTCATAGGCCAGCTTTTCTTCCTGTTCGCCTTCCGCCGCGGTCCTCACAATATAGCCGAATTCCTCGGTCCTGAGTTTAGCCACCATCGCTTTTAAGCGTTCGCGTTCGGTTTCGTCTTCGATTCGCCGGGAAACACCGATATGATTTGAATTGGGCATCAGCACCAGAAAACGACCGGGAAGGGAAATATAGGAAGAAATGCGCGCGCCTTTGGTTCCCATGGGGGATTTGGCGGCCTGGACCAGGATCTCCTGACCTTCGCGGATCAGCTCTTCGATGGTATAATCGCGCTTATCGGAGATCTCCGCAATGGGGGTGTCCTCCAGGCTGTCTTCGTTCACCTCTGATTCCATATCGAATAAGCGTTCATATTCCTTGAAATCATCGTGGAAGACATCATCCACATAGATGAAAGCGGCCTGGCTTAGACCGATGTTGACGAAGGCCGCCTGCATCCCGGGCAGCACGCGCAGCACACGGCCTTTGTAAATGTTTCCGGCAATGTCGGAGTCATCACCACGGTCGATATAAAGCTCGGCGATCTCGCCGTCCTCTAAAAGGGCCACCCGGGTTTCGTGGTCAGCCACGTTAATAACAAGTTGTTTGTACATCGCGCAAAACTCCGTTTTGCGCGCAAAGCGCATAGCGCATAGCGCGCGGCGCAAAGCGTGAAATTCAGATTAATATTGCAAACTGAAAGGAAATCATACCACGAAGATCACGAAGGTCATAAAGACAATAAATGAGCTTGTTACGTTAGTTTTTCTCCGTGTGCTTCGTGTCCTTCGTGGTGAGCGTCTCCTCTTGATGATAAAAAGAACACAATTCCGTTTCAAAATGTCAACGGGTGCAAACGCCACGCGCTCTGCGCTCAGCGCTCTGCAATCTTGACCACCCTGGCCATTTTTATCTCTTCCTCCGCCAGGCCGAAAACCTCCCGCAGTACTTCGCCGGGCCGGATGGTTTTGCCCGGCTCCGATTTCAGCGTCATCTGCAGATGCTTTAAATCGGGCAATTCAATATCTATTACCATATCCTTTAAATCTATCTTTTTCAACTTTCCTTTTCGATTCGTCAGGGTAACGGTGACCTCGGAACGGTTGTGAAACGATGCCAACTTGTGAGGGTCGAATTGTTTCCCGGGGATTGAAATCCGATAGACGCTTGATTGGGCCGCACGCACCCCGGGTTTGAGGGGCGCCAGCTTGCAGTCATGGATCCGCAGGCCCTCCGGCAGATGCGCGTTGAG
>WOR8_10009608_pt1 | contig 13932 bp, 23 predicted proteins | sample DeeMarSeWOR38_10_FD_19890 | JGI IMG/M metagenome (IMG submission 19890) | reverse complement strand
AAGCTCTTCTCCGCTTTCTTCTAGTCGCCTTGCGCATCCCATTATTTTCTTGGCGAGACCAACAAACATATCTTCAAATGCTCTTGAAACTGTAGAGAATCTTTGGGACTCTACATCCTGTAGCGTTCTAAGTGCTACGCCAGATTCGATTCCCGCTGGCTTTGTAGATGTGGCAGATAGCTGAGAAACTCCGGCGACTTCAAAAGCTCTACGATATAGAGTTTCAAGCTGTTGAAATATCTGTGGGTTAACGGCAGGCGGAACCTCTATTCTTGGGGGAATGTTGCCGCTATATTCTATCATTCTAGCCATCTCGTTTGACAACAGCTGGTCATCAGATATATCTGAACCTCTTGGTTTCAAAATATATGGAACAGATAAAAGATGCATGTTGTCTCTTACCTTGCTCAACAGATTGTTAATCTCTCTTTGAATGCCCTCAAGCTCTTCTGCTAGCCCAACGCCATGCCACCCCATGACATCTTTGGACCATCTAATCACTACAAATGGGAACGCTTCTTCGTCCCACTCTTCATCTAGAAGTATACCACTTTCTATACAAATAACATGCCTACCTTTTGTTTCTCCACACGAAAGGTGCCAAGCCTCATATACTTCTATCATATCCCTAGAGGCTGAGAAATGATTGCCAGTGAAAAGCTTTGCTCCTCTGATAATCTGCTCATGCTCTGGAAACATCGAGATTAGCGCTTCTCTTGAGACAAACTCTTTCTGAAACATTGATCTTGGTTCGCCATTAAGAGCCGAGTTGTCGTCAACCACGATCCTAGACGGGTGAACCTTCTCGATCTTAATGACTCCATCAATTTCAAACACCTTCAAAATACCAATACCATATATACACGCATCTCTTAATGCATCTGTAGCTCTTGCATGAGCGTCAGTGTTGTAGAGGATTCCATCTACAAACTTCTCTAGGTCCCGGGCCCTCTGTTGCTGCTGCTCGCTTCCTTCTTCTGTAAGGAATCTTGGTTTTGGTTTATTCATTGTAATCTTGCTTACTACAGTATCTGTAGCAGATTTAATTACATTATATGTAATGGGCCAGAACATTTCTCCGGTTTCTATATTTATATGCGATACGAACCAATCTCCTGGCTCGAATCCCTTCACTTTCTTGGCTTTATAAAGGCTAGCAAATCTAATGTTATCTGTAGTTCTGCCCTCTTGCTCCGTGATGATGCTGTCAACGGTAGAGATTAGGTCATTGCAAACGCTACCCTCTTCCGCTTTGTGCCAGTATCTAGCCGAGTATTTTGCCATTTATAAAGCTCCCTGTTAAAATCCCTCTCTTTCTTGTTTTCTTTTTCTTAATACTCTCTGCCATGTTTGATTGTATAATCTTTCTTCTTCGGCTTTCCAGTATTCTTTAGAGCCAACTTCTGGCTTTTCTTTTGGTTTGTTTTGTATATAATGATACGCTTGTCTATAAGCATAAAGCATTGCGTCACACAAATGGTTTGCCAATGCTGGGTTTTCTTCCCTATCGCCGTTTGGCTTTTCTTTCCATGTAAGCTCAAATAGTTCTGTTATTAACGGACGACAAGCTTTATCGATAATCTTTATCTTGCCAGACACGAAATCGCTATTTATTATCTCTATCCAATCCGCTTTCGATGTCTTTTCTGCAGCGTTGATCTGTATGTTGTATCTATATGTAAGCTCTTGGGTTATGGTTTTTGAGCCTCCGCCACCGGTATCGGCAACGATATAAATATATTCTCCGTATTCTTTAGTATAATGCTGCAGCTGGGAAGCTATAGCGTCTGGAAGCATTTGGGGCTTTTTGAAACAATCTATAATATAAAAATTAGGATCATTCTTTATGTAACAGCCAACAACAAAAGCACAATCGTCGTTCCAGCCGATATCTACCCCTGCTATATAAGCATAATTATTAATAGAAATTTGCTTCGGTAACTCATTTATTACATTGATATTTGGATTAAATCTATATACTAGCTCCGTTTCTTCTACCGCCCACTGACCAAGATACTCTCGCTTAAACCAAGGGTCCTCTTCAACATGAGGATTAATAGCTTTAAGCTCTTGTATTTCCTCGAGATATTGCCTAGAAGTATATGGGTTTCTGCTCGTGTTCCATGCAAATCTACTCCATCCAGGGATATCTTTTGTAGTGGCATCATAAAAGATGCCCTTCATAACGCTTCTGGGCGTTCCTGTGAGGTATAGTTTGCCTTGGGGACGAGCATCGATCAGCGTCGGTATCAACACGCTATCTATTAAATATTTAAGGAGCGGAAAAGAGAAAGAACCAGCCTCATCTATAGCAACTATATTGAATGCTGCACCCAAATATCGTTCTGCCTCTTCTTGAGTCCCCTTAGCCCCGCCACATTCTATAGAGCTTCCGTTTGAAAACACAGCGGTTAGAGAAACCTTATTAAACGTGATGTTTAGCTCATATTCCTTGTCTAGCTTCTGCAATATTTCCCAAGCTATACGTTTTATGTTTTCTCTGGTTAGGGCCAGATATAGACAACGGCTGTTTGGGAATATTAGGCATTGCATCACCATTATACAACAAATGGTCCATGATTTCCCAGCCCTTCTGGACGTTAATATAGCTACTTTACGTTCTTCACACTCTGCAACATCTTTCTGCTCTTCAAATAAAGAGCTATATATTTGTCTGGCTTTGCGTCTTGGAGCAATGCGTCGTTCAAGCTCAGCTATAACAGAATATAGATCATCCCTCATCTTTCTTCGGCCTTCCAGGCCTCTTTGGCTCTATCTCATCATACACTATCCATAGAATATTGTGCATTGGCACGAAAACATTTAGCTTCCTGACAGCATTATGCATTAGAACGCCATTCTTAGATTCTTTAAGAGTTATGTTTCCCTTATTATAAATGTGGTTGTTTCCTTCATGGCTAAACACCACGTCCCTTACCCTCATGCTTTTTATTTTCAATGTTCCTGCTCCTTCGTCATTTCTCCTAATAAATGAGGTCCATATTCTAGATTCCACCGCTTTTCATAATGGACAATAGCGGTAGTTTTCGTGGTATACAATATAGGCTCGTCAAAGTTCTCAAATGCCGCTTCCATTAGCCTCGTGGCTATCTTAGCCCTGCGAAAATTCTTCTTTACATATATGAAATGTAAAGCTCTATTATCTCTATTGAAAACGACATAGCCGAATATCTGATCGCTGTTGGAGGGGTTCGACCCCACCAGCATTTGGCTATCAAATAATATACGGGACAACAGCGCGGTCCCTGCAGCGAAATACCAATACTTCTCTAATGAATTAAATGGCTTATTAAACCTAAGAGATGTGAGCCAAGAGTTGAAGAGATATTGTCTATCGCTTGGCTGTGGGCTTCTAATCTCTATCTCTAGGTCATATGACATTATTCCTCTTCATCTGGTTTAAATATCTCATGAGAGCTTTCATCTACTAGCTCTGGGATTTCTGCGGCATCTGTTGTATCTGGCTCTAACATTCGGACTTTTAACCAATTAGGAAATCCTATATCAATCCTGCCGCCTTGTAGCCAGAAGCCCTCATCAACAAAATCCTTAATATTATCATAGCGATCTTTGCCGTAGCGCTCATATATTGGTCTTAATAGTTCAATGATAGCGTGGCTCATGTCTATCTTGCCATCATCCGTCTCTACATTGGTCTCAATCTTGATATCCGTATTGGTCATAATCTATTTCCTCATAAAAGTCTTCCTTATACTCCATCTCTCTCAATAAATCTTCATCTATAAATGTTTCTGCTATATATGCTTCCCTTGGCAACCTTAAGAGTAGCTCATCTACAGTATCAAGCTCTACAGGCCAATTGTATATCGTAATCATGGGATGATAGCCATCGGAAAACTCAAACATTTCAATGCCTACCTCTTCATAATATACTTTAAGCTTTTCCGTTAGCTTCTGTAGATATAGAGTTTCTAATAAATTTTCCAGCTCCCACATGTCAGAGAAACATATGGACATCGTGCCATCTGGATCTCTAAATTCGTTCATTGCTGTATAGCCTTTTCTAGCACTTTAATATCACAAGCTATCCTGCCATTATCATTTTGTCCGATAGTAAAAGATACCTTGTCATCTTTTTGTAGAGTCTTAAAGCCTTCTGCCACTATATGCTTCCAATGGCAAAATACATCTTTATCAAAATCTGGGCAATCTATAAATCCCCAGCCTCTCTTGTCGTTAAAGAATACTACAACTCCTTCATGTCTTGTCTCTTGTTCCATTATTTCTCCTTCGTTCTATCATTCCTATAAGAACAGCTTGCGGCTTTGTTGTCGCCTCTTATTTTGATACTTATTTAAAATAGCGGCCTGTCGTTTTTTGTCCTCTTTCCTCGTAACACCACGAAAACTTTTTATTTCTTCAATGCGCACTACTTCTTGATCATATAGCAGCTCATCATATGTGACTCCAATGATTTCCTTTGCAATTCGCCAGCAACCACCCTGCAGCGCCTTGTCCTTAAAAATTCCAACGATTTTTATTTTAATAGCAATTATGGGTACTCTTAAAAAATGTCTGCCAGCCCATAGTTTTACATACCAAGGATGGATGTATTTTCGTTCCATTATTTCTCTTTTAATCTCCTGCCATTGCGTTCAGGACGTCTTGGTTTGTGGCGCTAATGACAAACCCTTTCTTTGTAGATACGCTCTCAGCGAAATCTATTATATCTTGCCTATCATATCCTGCCGCAACGGCATCGGTTATAAACTTTTCCAAAGCAGCATTAAACATTGTATATCTCAGGGCCGCTTCCCAACAATCACAAATTGGCGCTTTTGGCATGGCTCCTCCTTTAATTTGTAAGACTTGTTATAAGCCTTTCTGCATATTGCTTGATTTCCCGATCATCCATCTTGGTAAGGTCCATGTCCCTCAACTCATTAAGCTTTTCTAAAGATACAATATTGCTAAGACTTCTCGTCAAGTGTCCCACTATAATAGCGAGATCCTTGGCTTTTATGCTAGAATCCCTAGCCTTTATCAAGGAATATGACATTAAGTTCTTTAATTCATTGAGTAATTGCTCCGTGGTAGGTGGGGTAATGTAGCCCACAGAGTTTTCTGGAGTGATTATTGTACGTTTTACATGTCCTTTAGGACTTTTACTTCCCATATATAGTTTGCTCCTTAGGGACCGCAGATGCTCTACACCATTATCACAAAAAAACCGCCAACTTGGCCTTGATTTGGTGTAGAGGGCGGATAATAATAAGAAATATTATATTGTTAGGTTATAGAGCTTTAGAGCTATTATACTGTAGAGCTTTAGTGTATAGAGCTGTTATACTGTAGAGCTGTTGAGTTATAATGCTGTAGAGCTTTAGAGCTACTATGTTTATTGCTTACTACTTACTCTCCTTACAAAATAAGACTCTTTGTTTTCTGCTGTTTCTTGTTATTATCTACTCATATCAGAGATCGTATTTTAAATGTGGCGGCTAGGGTAGAGAACGATGATACATCCTAGCCGCCGAGATTTCTTTTTACAGTTACCAAAAAAGGGATTATTTTGGTGATAGCGCTTGCTGGTCAAGACGAACTCAAGCGCTTTATGGCCGAAGAATAAAAGAAATCAAATATATACAGCTTTATTGATAGATTTTTATTTGGGGCGGGGCTTTTTGTTGCGTTTTTTGTTGGGCTTTTTGATAATGTTTTTAAGTTCTTTATAGTCTTCTAGAAGCTCGTCATCGTATGCTGTTAGATAATCTGGGTCTTCTTGCCATTCATCGGCGTGAGGATCATCTCGAAGCCAAAAGCGAGTATACTCTGGATCAAGCGTAAGCATATAATATAACAGCTTATCTAGTTCATTTGGCTCATATTGTATCTTTTCTCTTAGCTCGCATATTTCTACATTTTCATTATGACCGCGTTTTTGTTTAGAGAACAAGCCCTTTTTCCAGTATTTTTGATAACAGGCATTACACAACCCTCTGCAACGTTTGGTTTAACATTTTCTAAGCCCTTATGTCTTCTATAAAGATGTCTTTGATAACAAGACGGACACAGCCCTAATGCTTTTACTTTATTTACGCAACCTCTGGTTTTGCAATAAGCCATTTTCTCTTTTCTGGCTTCATAGTAGCACTTACTACATAGTTTTTTTGCAAATACTGGTTTTTCACAACCTTCGGTTTTACATTTTGGCTTCATTTGTTTCCTTTAATTATTGTATAAATTGTATTATTGACTAAAACGATTACTGTATAAATTGTATTACACATTAATAAGATGTTGATATTATTGGGTAGGTCGTTTTGAGGTAGGATTTTAAAACGCAACCGATTTTATCGGTGTTTGAATGTTTAGCAGCCAAGGCTGCATATGGAAGAGTTAATTAATTATTTCCTGTGTTTACCCACAATCCCCAATGCAGAGATTGCATTCGCAATCAAAGAAGATTTTTTATTAGATTGAAACCTTATGTTAACAAACAGTTCGTCCGCTCAAATCCCCAAGCCACATTTCAGCAGCTCGTCTCGGGTCCTTTGCTTGCGCTCACCGAGCGTGATTGATGCGTTATTAAGGAAGGCCACCCCTTGGCTTCTAGAGGCAATATTGCCGTCGCCGACAAGTTGCCCTGGGCAGTTCGTCTTGATGACCAGACCCAGCGGTCCTTCCCTTTCACACTTGTTTGTGTTCAAACTATTTGTTGGTCGTTGCATCATATCTCTCTACTTACGTTATAGCAGAATATTAGCAAGAGTCAAGGCACTTTTTTCATTTTTTTCAACTTTTTTTGGCCGATGAACATCTTGTACTCTTATATATTATATAATATTAGTAGTTCTGTGCGGCCAATCAACAATTATTTTGTTCGTGGCAAAAAACAACCGCTACATAATTATTTAAACATAAGTGTCGTATATTATGTGGTTTCTATCAATAAATTATTATTATTATGAATTTTAATAATCTATTTTCATGCAAGGAGGATACACATGGGAAAGAAAAAAACTAACAACGTTAATGTGCTTATAAGACTCAACAAAGATGTGCTGTCGTATTTGAAAGAAGTCGCGTCAGATTACGACATTACCGTAAACAAATTCATCAGCGAGCTTGTATGTCAAGAAGTTGCGCTAAGAAAAGCTGCTGACAGAAGCTATGACAAATTCGTCAAAGATGTTAAGAAGGCAGATGAAAGCTGCCTCAAAAACATAGAAAAAAGCAATGGATGAGCGAGACCTATTAATTGAAAAGCAGAAAAAATTAGTAGAAAAAATCGAAAAGCTTATTAAAGAGATTTCTGAACGCCAATTGATATTTATAAGCTACTCGGAGATGATAATGGCAAATCTGCACCCGTTCGCAAAGGTCGTTCTAAAGGCACTCGTAAGAAAAGGAAAAAGCATAGATAGTTGGCTCGACTCTATGGGGATTACCGATCCGGATGAGATTGAACAAATAAAGAAAATGTTTAGGCCAAGAAGGGTTGTAAATTCGAACACATTTGGGAGGGCCGATGGATACAAATAATAGCACGCCAATAAGATGCTGCAATACCTGCAAAAAATACAAAGTCTTAAGTGCCGAGAATTTCTATCGTCGTGGCGACGGATTACAGCATGCATGTAAGCTTTGCCAAAAAGAAAAAAAGAAAAGCTTATCATCGCCTAAACAGAGAAAGTTGTAGATTTAAAGCTAGAGAGCGCTACCATGACAACCAAGAACGTCGTAAGGCTTACGCTAGAGAATATTATAGGAATAACAAACAAAAATGCAGAGAAAAATGTGATAGTTGGCAATCGGAGAACATGGACGTAGTAAGGCGCATACAGAAAGAATTCATGTCGGCCAATTACAACAACAACGAAAACTTCCGCAAAGCTCACCTTATTAGAACCAGAATTAATCACGCATATAAAATTCTAGTAAATAAAGGATATTGCCAGATAGCCAAGAACAGAGATATAGATTATTATGCCATTCTAAAACATCTTGGCACATGTCCTGGAGAACATGGTAGAACTAATGGTAAGTATGTGATTTGTTATAACATTAATTTGAGACTGTTAGACCTATCCGACCCCACAGATTTTGCTATTGGAGTACACCCAGAAAACGTGAAGTGGGCGTTATTTGAAGATTATTGTAAAATGGATTGTGGCTGGAATGACAAATCGTTAGAGCTGTACAGCAAGTTATTAAATGAGGTGCGAGGTACCAAACACGTTGCAACAAAAAACTTGCCCAAAGTGTAAAGAGACAAAAGATTTAATACGAGATAATTTCCATTTATACAAAAGAGGATGGTGTTCCTATTGTATAATCTGTGAGCGCGAGATAAAAAGAGCATACTATAACAACAACACCAACAAAGAAAAAGAACGGCAAAGAGCAAAGAACAAACAGTATCGTACGGAAAATACAAGGAAGTTATTTGAGCTTATACAGAGGCGAGGAGGGTGTCAAGATTGCGGTGTCTTGGGGCCACTAGCAATTTATGATTTCCATCACGTACGCGGAATCAAACGATTTAACGTATCTGATAGGGTAGGTAACAGGCCGTGGGCGACGATCAAGAAAGAAATAGATAAGTGTGTCCTGATATGGCAAGTTTAAATTCAGCAATGTTGTACGGCTCCTCAATGGAAGAGCAAATCAAACAAGTTGTGAATACTATTGGGCAAAGAAACGGATTCCCAAGCAATTCAATAAATGTAGATGTGTTAAGATCAGCGAGTTATGACGGGTATGAAATTAGATTATCGTATGGTAGGTGTTACAGTGTTGTAGAGCTGTCTGGGCATACGCTGTTGGCATCTGCAGTTGGCGAGTTGCCAATGATATGCGAAATGTTAGAAAGAAGCATTGTGGGGCTGAGAGATGAAACAATAAGATCTGCTGGCAATGTGCAAGAAAATTACAGGTTTGTATATAATCCGTTCTGTGCAGGAAGATTAGAAGATTGGATACCAAAAAGCATTCCGGAAGAAGAGCCGTTCAATAAAGATGATATTGTTAATGAGTTGAAAGAATCTCTAAATGATATGAGGTCTTGGATAGAAAGCCTTGAGGACCAAGATATTCTATCAGAGTGGGATGGTAGAGTTGAAGAGTTATTTATTTCTTTTTTGGGATCTTATGACCAGCAGCCCTAGCTTTGCTGATTCTAACCGCATAATCTTGTTTGATAGCTGCAGCTTTACTCGGATGTACCCCCAACAATTTAGACCCGTCTTTTGAATACAACACCCAAACATCTTTGCCATTGCGTTTCTCTTTTTTGATCATGCCTCACCTTCCTCATTGGGTTGAATTTCTTCCTTTACAATGTTTACATTAATATTATCACCGGCATCTCTTTCTACTCGATGTTGCCAAACATTCGTCCCACAATAAACGCCAACAACCAGGCCAACCACAGATACCCACATTGCCCCGGTTAATATTGTTGGCAGCCCGAAAAGTGGCAGAATCACAAGCGCCGTTGCAATTCCCAATATTACACAGCTGAGCCAAAACTTACGTGACTGTAATTTCTGTCCTATTCTCATTCCAGTTTGCCGATCAGTATATTAATTTTTTCGCTGTTATCGTCGATCTTTTTTTCAAGGCGATCAAACCTGTGCATCATATGATTCTCAAGAGTAACCTCTACATTTCTGACCATAGACCACAATTTAAAAAATATACCCACAACCGCCCCCAATATTGTAACAAGACCGACTATAGTAATACCAAGTTCCATATTAGCCATCTCCTATTCTAATAATAACAACACCAAGATATCCTACATTTATAACGTCGCCAGCATTAGATCCCTGAACGACGAGATATCCAGTATCGCTAGCACTTACGCTATTAACATAACAAACGCTGCTAACCAACATTGGGTGCATCGTATCAAACAATCTTGGCGAACTAGGGAAATATGTAGTAGTACCGTTTCTTCTAAAGTTAACCAGGAAGCGATGTCCAGCGGACGGCGATGTAACAGATCCAAACTGATAGTGCACAAGATAGTCACCAGCTATATTAAACGTGAATTGGCTTGTAGTTGTGTTAATGCTCACATTGTCTGAGTTGGTTGCAAAGCCAGAGCCGGTTACGTCATACCAAGTGCTGGCTGCCGTTAGTGTAATGTTTCTGGCCGTATTCCAGCGCAATGTGGCATTACCCTGTTGGATCGCGTTGCCAATGCCAGCCAGATGGGCAGTCAAATTGTCTACACTGTCAACTTCAGATGGAGAGGTGGTGGGGACATATTGTTTATTTCCAGGAGTCCAATCTATGTCTACTTTGTCTCCGTCAATTTCATCAGAACCACTAGTAATATGTGTAGATGCGTGGGAAGTGGTAGCATAAGAATCTAACAGATCCTTAGTAGCATATCCATCTATATCGTCCCATGTTAAGCCGCCGCCACCAAGATCTAAGTTCGCTATTTCATTCCCAAGATCCAACAAGTATCCATCAATGCCAGCAAGATGAGCGGTTAAATTATCTACGCTATCTACCTCGTCTGGATCGGTGCTTGGCACATAATTGCTAGGATCCCAATCTATATCTAACTTGTCTCCATCAATCTCATCGCTCTGCCCTGTGATATGTGTGGAAGCGTGAGAGGTTGTAGCATAAGAATCTAATAAGGTTTTCTCTGCATAGCCATCTATATCTGTAAAAGTTAAATATGGTCCAACAGGTTGATAACCATCTAACAGAGTCTTCTCTGCATAGCCATCTATATCTGTAAAAGTTAAATATGGTCCAACAGGTTGATACCCGTCTAGTTCGCTTCTATCAAACAGTGTAGCATCTGTAACGATAGAGTTTAATTCTGCTAGTGTGCCAGACCCAAGATTACCAATATCTGTAGCATGAGGGTTAGCTGTATCATCCTCGTGATTTCTTATCTTTGTGTTTATAGCGGTTAATTCGCCATCCTGATATGCATCATCATTTGCTATGCTTTGGAATGTATCTGGTAAATCATAGCCATCAACGGTCCCGACATTCGTTACATTATTACCACCAACGTCTAAATCTCCGGTCATGGCATTTGAGCCATCCAGGGCTAGATAGCCGTCCAGCTCGCTTCTGTCAAACAGTGTGGCATCTGTAATGGCAGCATTTAACTCTGCCAGAGTGCCCGAGCCAAGATTGCCAACATCGGTGGCGTGTGGATTAGCTGTGTCATCCTCGTGGCTCCTCAGAGCAGAGTTAATGGCGGTTAGCTCGCCGTCTTGATACGCATCATCATTTGCTATGCCCTGAAACGTATCTGGTAAATCATAACCATCAACGGTTCCAACACTTATAATATTATTCTCGCCAACGTCTAGATCTCCAGACATTGCGTTGCTTCCGTTAAGAGCAAGATATCCGTCAGAGACCCACTCTTGAGAAGCATAGCCATCTAGAACCACAGACGACAAATATCCATCTAATAGCTCTTTTTTAGCATAACCGTCTATGTCGGAAAATGTTAGATATGGCCCAGTTACCTGATAAGCATCTAGCAGATATTTTTCAGCGTAGCCGTCTATGTCTGTAAATGTAATATATGGGCCGACTGGCTGATAGCCATCTAGTTCGCTTCTATCAAACAGAGTAGCATCGGTTACTTTACTATTAAGCTCAGATAACGTACCAGAACCGAGATTTCCTATATCTGTTTCGTGAGGATTGGCCGTATCGTCTTCATGGCTTCTTATCTTGGCATTTATTGCTATTAGCTCTGTGTCCTGATAAGCGTCGTCATTTGCTATACCTTGGAATGTATCGGGAAGATCATACCCGTCTACAAGGTTAACATTCGTTACATTATTGCCACCGACATCTAAGTCTCCAGTCATAGAGTCGCTACCATCAAGAGCCAGATATCCATCCAGCTGACTTATGTCAAACAAAGTAGCGTCTGTAACTTTGCTATTAAGTTCAGCCAAAGTCCCAGAACCAAGATTCCCTATATCTGTGGCATGGGGGTTAGCAGTATCATCTTCATGGTTTCTTATTTTAGTATTTATAGAAACCAGCTCAGCATCTTGGTAAGCGTCGTCATTTGCTATGTTTTGGAACTCATATGGAAGATTATATCCATCTACAAGCAACACGTTGACTATGTTGCCGGTTCCCATGTCCAAATCGCCAGACATAGCGTTGCTGCCGTTCAGGGCCAGGTAACCATCGGAAACCCATTCTTGAGAGGCATAACCATCTAGAACAACGGTTGATAGGTATCCATCCAACAACTCTTTCTTGGCATATCCATCAATATCAGAGTACGTTATATATGGTCCAGTTACTTGGTATGCGTCTAAAAGTTCTTTCTTAGCATATGCGTCTATATCAGAATAGGTTATGTATGGGCCGGTTTCCTGATATGCGTCTAATAGATATTTCTCTGCATAGCCGTCTATATCTGTAAATGTAATATACGGCCCCGCCACCTGGTATGAATCTAACAAAAATTTCTCGGCATAACCGTCTATGTCTGTAAACGTTATGTATGCGCCAACTTCTTGGTAAGCGTCTAAAAGTTCTTTCTTAGCATATGCGTCTATATCGGAATAAGTTATATATGGCCCAGCTTCTTGGTATGAGTCCAGAAGCGTTAAGTCTGCTTTTAAATCAAGTTCAGCAGTAGTGGCATATGCATCTAAATCTATAGATATTTGTAGTTCTTCATCGCCGCTGGCATTTAGTATTGTATAATCCAGAAGGCCGGCAGCAGTAAGTTTAGAAACAAGATAGTCTGGAGTTGAATCTGTACCAGATACTTTTACATTATAACCGTCAAAGCCTGAGCCCGTGGCGCTGATGCTTAAGCTTTCGTCTCCACCTTCGTTGAGCACAACAATCTCAACGTTCGGGCCAGCAACAATTTTTGACTCAATTTTGCTTGGTATGAATCTTCAGTACCTCCAACAGCTGCTGCAGCGGTTGTCCAGCGGTCTCCAACCATATTTTAACCCCTTTGTTTCTTGGCACAAAAAGCAAAGCTAAGGCCACCAGTACCACTGGTTCTTTGCCAAGAGATTCTCATATATTTTGCAGCAACGTCAGAAGCATCTAACATCCAATTAACATTATTACCGGCGGTTACTTCATATCCATCCTGTTTTGTGTCAGTCGAATCATATGAGTAAACCGGCACCCAATAAGCAGCATCATCATTAACAATGTTGCTTACTTGAACCTGTATCTTTCCTGCGGCCGCAGAATCATTATTCACAACTATATGCACAGATATGTTAGCGGCGTGGCTAATGATATATGGCTTTGACGCAGTGCTGGTCTCTAAAGACAGATATCCATCAGGCTCTTTAAGGTAATTTGTCATATTTCACCTTAAACTTTTTTTGCGCAAATGTGGTACTCTAGGCCGCCACTGCCTCCGCTTGATTTCGTCCAACTAACGCGCGTGAATTTAGCTGGAGCATTTTCAGAAAGATTCCACATTACATTGAATGGGCCGCCAAGGCAATCGTAGCCGTCTTGTTTGGTGCCATCCGCGTCCCAATAAAAAGCATCGTACCAATTGGCCGCATCGTTTGAAATCTGTACTTTACACGTACCCTCGGCATCATTGTCCGAGTTTACAACAACCTGCATAGATACTTTGGAAGATTGCGACATATTATATGGATCGCTATTTACGCTGGCTCCAAGTACCAAATATCCATCGGCGTTTGAATAATTTGTCATTTTCTAAATGACCTCCTATTATTGTCCGGGCTTGCTTCCAAGCCCACTTTGTTGAATTCTTTGTTGTTCTGTCTGTTGTGGCGGCACCTCTGCTTTCGAAAGAGATGGCTCTTTCTTTTGAAAACCAAATGCCGTACTTTGTATTGTTTCATTAAATTGCACTCTTCTTAGTTGATATTGGCCACCAGCCAACATCTCATACATTCTCTTTTGTTTGTCCGTTAATCCGCT
>WOR8_10004271_pt1 | contig 13933 bp, 9 predicted proteins | sample DeeMarSeWOR38_10_FD_19890 | JGI IMG/M metagenome (IMG submission 19890) | reverse complement strand
ACATTTTTCGCAGCGCAGCAAGTGGAAAAAAAGGTACCTGGAATCCGTGTGTTCGGCGGTCTCGTGCTGAATAAATATGTAGGAGGACTTAATGTCGATGCGGCTGACCTGGCCGTAAAGGCCGGAGCGAAGATTATCTGGATGCCCACCCTTTCGGAGGCCAACCACCTTGTTTACTATGGGGCCGGTGATTTCAAGGCCCGAAAAGCAAAAACTCCTCTTCGTCAAGGGGGCAGCGGCCTGACTATTTGTGACAACGGCCGGCTGAAGCCGGAAGTCTTTGAAATATTGGAGGTTATCGCAAACAGCGACGCTATTCTGGCGACCGGCCATATTTCAAATTCTGAAGCCTTAGTTTTGGTCAGGGAAGCCGCGGCTTTTGGTATAAAAAGGATACTCGTCACCCATCCCGATGGCAGGATCAGCGCTATTTCAGAAGAGGAACAAAGGGAATTGATCCGGCATGGTGGAATTCTCGAAAAGTGTCTGCTTACCACAATGCCGGGGTGGGGCAATCTGACAATAAAACAGATTGCGGATAGTATTCGCAGCCTTGGGGCCGAGCATTGTGTCATCGTTACCGATTTCGGTCAGGCCCAACATGAGATTCCGACCGAAGGCCTCAAACGGTTCGTTAAGGGACTATTCGAAAATGGAATCACCTCAGAAGAAATCCAGATGATGCTGTGTAAAAACCCCTGCTGTTTGCTGGGAATAAATGAATAAATCAAAGACAGAAAATAATAGCGATAAAATGATCTTAAACAGCCTATTTTGATAGAAAAATTAACCGCATAATTACAACACCGTTCATATAACACATATTAACAGTTCGACTTGACGTGAGCAGTGTTCTGCGGCTTTAATCTTGCGATTCGCTGTGCTCCCAGCGGTCAAGAACTCGCTGAACTTTTGGATACACCTTTTCTCGCGCTTCCCCCCGCTCGATACCCTTCAGCAGTAAGTCGTCATAATTCGTTTCCGCATGCCGGACATGCGCTGTCACGGCATGCCGCACCGCCTCTTGGTCCAATGCCTTGGCGGCGGCACTCCGGCCCACGCGTCCACTGTATTTCCGGCAGGCATGCTCGGCAATCAGACGCTCTCTTCCTGTGGGGCAAAAAGGGTATATTTCGCGCACACGACCTGCAAAGCTGCGGATGTATTGCAGGTCCAGTTCAGCTCGGCGGGCTGCTGCCCTTTCGCGGGCGAGCTTTCTGGCATTGTCGTCTGCGGCACACTCTTTTTCTGCACGCTCCAGTGCTTCGTCTTCGACAAGCAGGCCCTGCCGTTCATAGCGCTTGCGGGCGCGCGACCATTTCACGACCACTGCCGATAGCCCGGAGTACTTTCGGGAACGACGGGTGAGCGCGGCATCGCCGGAGGGAAGAAACACCAGGTGATCCAGATCCGCGCAGTTCAGGCAAAGCGCGTTTCTCTTCCGGTCCAGTGTTATCCAAGCTCTGCGCCCGAGCTCTTGCTTGCATTCTGCGCAAGTCGAGTTTCGGGTCGAGATAAAAACGACGATATCATTGCTTTTCGACATGAGACGCTGAATCACTTATTTTCGGATTTCCGCTTCTCGCTGCACCGAGGCGGGGATGACATAGACGGTGCCGACTCAGCCGACGATGCGCAAAGACAGGTAAGGCACCAGGTTGAGCAGCAGAAAGTAAAATAATCCTCAAATCTTGAATAATGATTATGCGTGGTCATTTTCAACCCTGTTGTGTTAGATAGCACAGATGGCACGTGCATGGCAAATAGCAAGACCGATAGATCATTAAAAAGCGTAAAAAGCGGGACATGATTTTATTCTTTTCTAAAATTACAGATTTCATTTCTTTAATTCTACAAACCGCAATTTTTCCCTGCGAAATGCCACGCGCCTCCCAGTCTACGCAAAAGCTGCGCCGCGGCAAGCTTTTCTCTCAAATTTGTTGACTCCAAAAGCAACCTTTTGATATTTGATTTAGCGCGGTTCAAGAACTTTCGATTGCGGAATGCGGATCGCGCCCCGGTGGAATCCCACCTACGGTGGGTTTTGACAAGCAAAATTTCACCCCGATTAAATAGTTTTAAAATTTAATAGGGCAAGCAGGGTAAAAATTGCGGAATTATGATGAATTTCCATCACAGCGTACACAGAAAAATTTGAAGATCGAGTGATTAGAGCCGAGAATTTAACCTCAATTATTTCGGAAAATCAAATGTGCTAAGTCAGAGCTAAAAGGTAGCCATGACATGAAGCGAAAAAAAATTTCGATAAGGAACAAATCGATGAAAGTATCTAAAAGTGGTGAGGTGCTGCCATGCTGAAAGTAAAAGATATCATGACAAAAGACATAATCACGGTCACTCCTGACACGGAGGTCGTTAAGGCCGCCAAAATTTTACTGGAAAAGCGGATCAACGGACTTCCTGTGGTTGATGATTCCGGCAAACTGGTAGGCATTCTGTGCCAAAGTGATCTTATCGCCCAGCAAAAGAGTATTCCCATCCCATCCCTATTCACTTTGCTTGACGGTTTCATGCCGTTAACAATCATGAAACGGATCGATAAAGAAGTGGAAAAGATTGCCGCTATAATGGTGGAACAGGCCATGACACCCAAGCCGGTTACCGTCGATCCGGATGCCGATATCGAAGATGTTGCCAGATTAATGGTCGACAAAAATTATCACACGATTCCTGTTTTGGACGGCGGCAAAGTGGTCGGAATTGTAGGCAAAGAGGATATCTTGAAGACCCTAATATCCGGACCGCAAACGGGATGATCTTGGAGAACGCTTCGGTATAGTAACATCCGATCTAACGCAGGTGAGTCGAAGGATCGGTCCACCGGTGGAAAAAGATAAAAAACGTAAAACCCTCTGAGAATAATACCGGATAAAATCACTTTGTGAAATGTGCAGATCCTAATTTTCTCTCTCTTATTTTTTCTCTAATTTTAATTTTTCAAGGAAACCGAGTTTTTGAAATTGATCCCACTGGAGCCACAACACCTCGGCTAATGATCAAAGAAGACGTTATCCCCATTCCGGAAGGCTTCGGCTTTGATATGAAAACCAATGACCTGATTATTCCCGACATGGGGACCGGTAAAATTTTGCGGGTTCATCCTGATTCTGCTGAAATTACTACCATTGCTGAAGAGTTTATCACCCCGGTAGCTCTGAAAGTGGGCCCGGATAATATGGCCTACATCGTTGAGTTGGCAACCGGTGTTGTCTATCGTATGAGCCTTGACGGACAGAAAAGAGAAAAACTGGCCCAGATTGTGCCAGGTCTTGACAATCTGGCAATTACCAAAGACGGCCGTTTGTTTGTTACCAGTTACTGGGACGCCACGGTATTCGAGGTTTCGACCGATGGCAGTGGTAAATATAAAATCTTATTTCCCACAGGACCGAACCAGATTTTGGGAATTTCCGCTGTGGGCGATAAAGTGCTTGTTGCTGATGCGATTATGGTTCGCAGTGTTGAGAATGGCAAGTATGTAAAGACAAAACTGAACGCCTGGGCAACCTCAGGCATGCCTTTACCGCTGGGCTTGATAGCCGGCCCCGCAAATCAACTATTTTGGCCAGACTGTGTGCACGGCGCAGTTGCGGTCGGGAATCCAACCACTGGAGAATTCAAAGCGGTAGCCGGTGAGCTGAATCTACCCATGGCGGTATTAATGGATCCAAGTGGCGCCAAGTTATATGTAGCAGAGTACGGCAACGGCCAAATTACGGAAATTAGCCTTGCGGATGGAGCAAAAAGAATAGTCGCCGGCGGCTTATCCGGTCCAATTGCCTTAACCGTGGTTGACGGCAAACTGTATGTGGCTGAAATTATTGCCGGAAGAATATCCAAAGTCAACCCGGCAACTGGCAATAAAGAAGTTTTCTTTGTCGGAGTTACTGGCAAGCCTAACGCTATTGGAAATGATGGCAACGGGAATCTCATCATACTTGATGGGGCCAGTCAAAAACTCTTCCGACTCAGTACCAAAAACTTGTCCTTATCTGTATTGGCTATGGACCTGCCTGTAGGCTACTCTGTAATTGGGAGTTATCCTCCGGTTGAGTTTCCATGGCCCATGGCTGTTAGCTCAAATGGAGACGTTTACATAGCCACTATGAACCGTGGGGTGATCAAACTGCAGAAAAAAAAGTTTGAGTAATTTTAAGGGCAACAGGTGCAATCCTCATAAAATCCACTTTCCATGAAGAAGGTGGTCCTTGAAAAAATAGAAGTAAAAAACGGGACATGATTTTTTTCTTTATCAGAGAATAAAGGGGTCAGGCCCGGAATAGGCAATGAGGACAACCGGGTTAACAGGCTAACCGGCAAGCCATTCATATAAGTCATAATAGTCACCAACGTCCCTTAATCCTTCTGAAATTTGTTATTTTTCAGGGCGGATTAATTAGCTCCAATCCGGTGCCAGCTGGCCACGGGCATCCCGCCGATAGGGCATCCAGACCAGTCCAAAAAAATCGAGAGTCATGTCACTGCTTTTGGGTTTGATGAAAATTTCCTGAATGGCTTCGTTTTCAGGGTCAAAGGTTTGCTCAATGCGTTCAATATCCGCCTGCAGGCGTGCGTCGAGTTCTTCAAGCTCCAGCTTGCTGGCCTCCAGCCGCTCTTTTGCCCGGTTGACATCCATGGACTCCTTGCGGATGCGGCTGGCCGAGCGCATGGCGGTGCCGAAGCGCCCTGCCGATGCAGCGCTGATTGCTTTGCGTCCCATGAATGCCCCCAGAATTGCAGTGCCAAAGGAGATGGCCGATTGAATTTTGCTGGATTGTGACTGTTCCTTTTCCAGCATTAAAGCCTGTTCGGCGCGCATCAGCCGGTTGTTGAGGGTGTTGAATCTGGAGCTGTATTTACGGCGCAGTTTCTCGACTTCCAGATCGCGCTTTTCTCGGGCGGCCTGGGCCAAACGGGCCAGAAAATCACCTTTGGTTTCCAGAGGGTCGCTGGATAACTTAAAACGGTTGGATCGGTAGATGCACAGGGGCCGGTTGTGACGTACCCAGCGGCTGAAATCCCTGCTCCATTTGGCATGCTTTTGCGCACTTTTAGCTGCCGCCGGCAGTTCGGCGAAACGGTCAGCGGCCAGAGGTCGGGTTTCCAGAATATCCGGGCTTATTGTGATTTCCTCGGCCTGATCCCAATTCAGAAAAAGCGGCCCGTCCTCCAGAATGGCCGCCAGGGCCATTTTTTTTGACGTCGCCAGTTTATATTTTGTACTGGCATAGTGGATATCCATCCAGCCGGCCATGGCCGGAAAATACTCCAATCCCTGGCCGGCGCCAGATGCCGGCAGATAAAAGGCTTTAATTCCCGGCGGCGGCAGCGGCGCTTTGGCGACGGCCGGTGCCTGCCGGACTGCCGGCGCCGGTTGGCTAAACGGCAGCGCCTTATCTTTTCTAGCACGCATCAGGATTTTAATCTGTTCTCGAGTCATGGGCCCCCGCAAATAGGACATCGCCCAACGGGTCTGGAAAGTAACTGGCGCGTTTTCATGAACGTTGTTGAGCAAAAACACCCGCTGGCCAAGGCCGGCCAGAATCTCCTCCATACGGGCTTTATTAAACCCGGTCCCGGCAGCCGCTCCTTCCAATCCGTCCAGCACCCGCTCTTTGTCGCGGTCGGTTTGCAAACGACCGATGAACCATGTGCCCGTATTGGAGAGGCCCTTGTAATCGAGATCCACCGGATTTTGGGTGGACAGAACGACCCCCAATCCAAAAGCCCGGGCCTGTTTCAGCAGGGTTAACAGCGGAGCTTTGGAGGGCGGATTTTTGACCGGCGGAAAGTAACCAAAGATTTCATCCATATACAAAATGGCGCGCAGGCTGGTAGTGCCGGATTGGGTGCGCATCCATGACAGAATTTCATTCAACAGCATGGATACAAAAAACATACGCTCGGAATCCGACAGGTGGCTGATGGTAAATATGGATGCCCGCGGCCGGCCCTGATCGGTAAACAGCAGACGGCTGATATTGAGGGCGTCACCTTCCATCCAGGCCTCAAAGCCCGGTGCGGCCAGCAAATTGTTCAGGCGCATTGCAAGTTGAAAGCGATCCTTGGGCGGGTAGAACGCTTCAAGATCCATGACACCGATACGTTCGAAGGGCGGCGACTGGATTATGCGGATCAATCCGGCCAGATCAAGGCTGTGTCCGGCGGCCCAGCTTGACTCGATAATATTGGATACCAGAATGTGCTCGCGACTGGTGATGGAATCGGCCTCGATGCCCAGCAGCGCCAGCAGCGCGGTGACCATACTCTGGATACGCTCGCGCAGCAGATCTTTTTCCCTCATGATGTCTGCCGGCGGCGGCGCAAAGTTTCGCAACACACTCACCGGCAACCCGGCATTGCTGCCCGGTGTATAAACCGCAAAATCGGCGCAGGCCCGCATGCGTGCGATGCGTTCGGGTCCCTGGCCCCAGCTTGACAGCCCTTTTTGCCACAGGGCAGCCTGTTTGGCGGCAAACTGGTCGGGATTGAGGCCGGCGTTCAGGGCATCCTGCTCATTGATCCAGGGACGAAAGTCGCTGGGTTGCAGTTGCGGGAAATTAAGCAGTAAATTGGGTAAATCCCCTTTAGGATCTATGGCGATGACCGGTATGTTATCAATCAAGGCCTCCTCAAGCAGGGCAATGCCAAGGCCGGTCTTGCCGCTGCCGGTCATGCCGATAATGACCGCGTGGGTGTTGAGATCTTTAGCGTCATACAAAACCAGTTTGTCTTTCAGTTGCTGTGCGGCCATATCGTATTCTTTGCCGAGATAAAATGCGCCCAGTTTTTCATATGCATTCATTGGTGAACCTCCCAGGTTGACTCAATTATACGGGCATCGTTATGCGATACCATTGAAAGGATTCGTCTCTCTAAATATTCGGTGTCCGGCGGTTTGTAAAGTAGAAATTTGCGTCATCACCATGGCGAATTGGTTTCAGAAATTGTAAGACAGGGGAGAAAAAACCTGCATCCGACCTGTAAGGCAAGGGATTCCGAAAATTTGATGTATAAGCCATGTGTCCCGCGGAATATTTTGAGGCGAAAAGTTTATGAAATAGAGATGCCGGCGGCCTGGCAGATTCAGTTACAATTCTGCGATATGGAGAGATTGAATTTAATGCGTTGGTTATCGATCCTGTAGTGAAGAACGAAGACCTGACCCTTAGTTCTTTTATTAAATGAAATAGAAAATTATAATCAAAAATGTTAGGGCCAATAAAGATAACTTAAGGATTTTTTTATATTTGGTTACTTTTGTATCATCGATGTCATCCGTGGAAAAAAGAAATGGTATAAACTTGAAGGGCCTAATTGGATAAAAATAGAAGTTTGCTTGGTTGATTCCAAATGGCCTTTCAAATGAAATTTCTTGCCATTTAAAAGAGTGATATTTTTTCAAGTATTCAAAAAACTCGATGAGAATAAATATACAAAAAGTGCCGATAGAGAAAAATGGTATGATAAAAAAGATGAAGTATCCCATAATGAAAGCTCCTTTATGTGAAAACGTTGGCAATTATTTTTTTGATTTTTTTGTTTTAATAGTGCAAAAAGTATGCACACTTACAGCTCTAGAAATTTATCGTTTGATCTCAATGGGTTAACTCCAATACATTAAACAAGATGAAATCCGTCTCCTATAAAATAGTAAACAGATACTGTATAACTTATTGTACAAAATGCGTTTTTAGTTAATGGTAAGAGAAGGCGATAGATGATAGTGGGTATCCATCAATACTTATGCAAAAGCTACAAAGAGCCACGCCCCCGTCTTCGCTCAAGCAAGCTGCGCCGCGGCAGGCTTTTCCCTTAAATTTGTTGACTCCAAAAGCAACATTTTGATAATGAATGATCCGAAACCATAATGCGCTGACCCAAACCCAGAGGTAGCTATGACATGATACAAGGCCCCATTTCTCGATCTGAGAGACGGGGTTTTTTTATGAGAAGCAAACCGAGGGTAGGGAAGAATGTTTAATAGGATCCCTGGAATCAATACCGAAGCTATCTCCAAGCAGACTCCATTTACGTCAGTTTAAAGGGTAAGAAGGAGGTTGAAATGAGACGCATTCCAAAGGTTATGGCTATTGACGCAGGGGGCACGATGACGGATAATTTTGTCATCGATGACGGTGGTGAATTTGTGGTCGGAAAGGCTCAGACGACCCCGGAAGATGAGTCAATCGGTTTTATCAACTCGTTCATCGATGCACTTCGCTTCTGGGGGATGAACCCTGAAGAAGCATTCCCGTCCATCAAATCCGGCGTTTATTCGGGTACGGCAATGATCAATCGCCTTCTGGAACGAAAAGGCAGCCGTGTCGGCTTGCTTGTTACGGCCGGGATGGAGGACGCCCTGATCCTGGAACGCGGCGTGCAGACCCATCTCGACTTCTCATATTCCGATAAGCTGCATATTGCCACCCATTACCATAACCCTCCCTTAATTTCGCGAGAGCAAATCAAAGGGATACCCGAAAGAATAGATCTTTTTGGTGACACCGCCATTCCTCTCAACGAGGAAGAGACCCGTAAGAGAATTCAAGAACTGCTGGCACTTAACATCGACTCATTGTGTGTCTGTCTGCTGCATGCATATCGCAATCCGGTTCATGAAATGGCGGTTCAGGAAATAGCCGAAGATGTCATGCAAGAAAATGGTCATGCGGTGCCGATCTATCTCTCTTCAGAACTGTATCCCATAAGAGGCGATTTACCGCGGCTCAACACGCTATTGATCAATGCCTATGCCGCCGAGCCATCCCGGGAACAGATCCAAAAAATCCGCAAGAAGACAAAAGATCAGGGAGCCACATTTGAGCTCCGGATCATGGCCACTCATGGCGGCACCATCTCCACCGAGGCAAAGGAGCTAGCCAGAACGCTTATCTCAGGGCCGATCGGCGGCCTTGTGGGTGGAAAACACCTCGCCTCCCAGCTTGGATATCGCAACGTGGTTTGCACAGACATCGGGGGCACCAGTTTCGATATCGGATTGATCACAGAAGGTGAGTACAGCATTACGCCGTACCCGGAAATCGCCCGTTTTGTATTAAGCCTGCCGCTTGTTCAAATAAACAGTGTGGGGGCCGGAACGGGCAGCTATATCCGGATCAATCCAACCAATAACAGAGTTGAAATCGGCCCCGATAGCGCGGGGGCGCGAATCGGCGTCTGCTATAAAGATGGCGGGGTGGAGACGCCGACGATTACAGACTGCCATGTGATCTTGGGATACATCGATCCGGACTACTTCCTGGGCGGTGAAGTCAAGCTCGCCCCAGAAAGGGCGCGACGGGCAATCGAAGAACAGGTTGCACGTCCCCTCGGCCTTGAGGTCGCTCAAGCTGCAGAAGGGGTCATCTCAATTCTTGAGGAAAATCTTAAAACAACGCTGCATGCCACCATTGTGGGGAAAGGCTATTCGCCCATGAACTATACCCTGCTCAACTATGGCGGTGGCGGTCCCCTTCATGTGGGAGGGATAAGCAAAGATATGGGATTTGAGGAAATTCTGATTCCGTCTTGGGCGGCAGGTTTTTCGGCCTATGGATGCAGCTGCGCAGACTACGAATATCGCAGCGACATTTCAATCGACCTCCCCCTGGAACCCGGCGTCAGCGAAGAGGAGAAGGGCGGAATCGTTGATCTGATCAACGGGCAGGCTGCATTCCTGCAAGGCAAGGTAATGGCGGAATTCGAAAAAAGCGGCATCTCCGAGGAACAAATCAATTACGCCATGTATATGCGCATCCAATATCTGGGGCAGCTCAACGATCTGGAAGTCAGGTGCTTCAAGGCAATGCTTGACGGACCTGAGGATCTGGATAGAATGATAAGCGACTTCGAAGAATTATACGGCAAAGTGTATGCGCTCGCGGCGAAATCTCCCGAACTGGGGTATCTGCTGACAACACTGGTCCTCGCCGGGTGCGTTGATGTCGAAAAGCCCCGGCTGCCGGCAAAAGAAATTCAGCGCAAGGATCCCTCTCTGGAGGCCGGCAAAGGTATGAGACCGGTCTACTGGCAGGGAAAATGGGTTGACACGCAAATTTTTGAGATGGATCGTTTGGAACCTGGAAATGAGATTCAAGGACTGGCGGTCATCGAGGCACCCGCCACGACGTTGGTGGTGCCGCCGGAGCGGTATGTTTTCCTGGATAAAAACAACATTTTTCACATGAAAACAAAATAGATACAATTATACACAGCGTCATAATGCATTGCCTAGCGATCTTTGAATCGTTTATTGTAAAACTGCTCAAATAACGTTAAACATGCAGAACACTGTGTATGTCCGCGCAATGATTTATGTCCATCTGTATAATTCCATAGGGGAGAAGAATTATGAGGGATTTACAAAAACCGGAGAAACCGATCGGTTGGCACGGGAAAACCCTAAAAGAGATGCTCAACGAAAGTGAAGATCTTTTTAAAGAGACCGGTCGCTATGGGGGTATTCAGGAACTGAAAATCAAAGCCTCCGATCCCATTTTGTATGAAAAGATTTTTTCCAAGATGCGCGGTGGACTGGTGAATGCGCGTGAGACGGCCATGAACGTCTCAGCCTCACCGATTGTAAAGGAGATTGGTGAGCTTTGCTTTGCCCTTTATACGCCTGAGGGGGATTCAATTGCCCTTTCAACAGGGATCATTGTGCATGTCCACACCATGAGCGATGCGATCAAATATATGATCCGCCATGATTTTGAGCAAAACCCCGGAATTGCCCCCGGGGATATTTACATAAATAACGATCCTCTCGTTGGAGACGTCCACAACGGAGATGTTCAGACGCTCGTTCCAATTTTCTGGGAGCAAGAGATCATCGGCTGGGCCGGTGGGGTCACCCATGTTATCGATGTTGGTGCATTGACGCCCGGCTCCGTTCCGGTGGGCCCAACTCACCGATTCGAGGATGGCATCGACTGTCCGGTGCTCAAATGCGGTGCCCGGGATACCCTTTTTCGGGATCACGAACTGCGATGTGAAAAGGCCACGCGGACACCCATGTTCTGGAAACTGGATGAGAGAGCCCGCATCGCCGGCTGCCATATGATTCGCAGAACCGTTGAAGATATCATCAAAGAAGTCGGCACCGATACTTACAAGGGTTTCATACGGGAAGTCATTGAGGAGGGTCGCCGTTCGTTTCTCAACCGCATGAAGGAAATGACGGTTCCGGGCCGTTATCGGGCCCCCGCCTTTACCGAATACTCATTCTCTAATGAAACCCGACTTCCACTGCGCGCCAGGGTCGACAAGCTGATGCACGGTCCGCTGGAAATCACGATCCATGGCGATGGGACCTTCGAGCTATCTTTTGAGGGGGCGGATGCATGGGGATGGCACTCCATGAACTGCACCCCATCCGCAATGCAGGGCGCCATCTGGGTGCTGCTAAGTCAAACGATCATTCCCAATGACAAGGTCAACGATGGGGCATACCTGGCTACCCGAAACAATTTTCCGCCGGGGTCCTGGACAAATCCTGCTGTGAGCACCGTATCCACAGGGATTTCCTGGTTTTTTCTGATCCCCGGCTTCACCGGCCTGTTCAGAAGCCTGGGACGCGCTTTCCAGGCCCGCGGCTATGTCGAAGAAGTTCTTTCCGGTTATGGTCTTACGGCCAACTGTTTCCAGGGCGGAGGAATAGATCAGTTCAATAAAGAATCCGCCACGACCAACTTCGAGCTCAGTTGTGTCGGCACCGGAGCAGGCATCGTTCGAGACGGCGTTGACTTTGCCTCTGCGATGTGGAATCCGGAGGGCGATATGGGAGATGTAGAGGTTTGGGAGCTTATCGAACCGTTTCTATACCTGGGCCGCAGAATCAAGCCAAACACCGCAGGGCCTGGTAAATACCGCGGTGGATCCGGCTTTGAGTCCCTTAGAATGTGCTGGAAAACCCCCTATTATGAACTTCAGAACATCAATGCGGGCAAAGTTTTTGCCGGAGCCGGAATTTTCGGCGGCTATCCCAATTCTACCGGGTATCGGCGAAACCTTCATCAGACCAACATTTTGGATCTTGTCAAAAATAATCTTCCGTATCCTGTGCGCGATGGAGATCCGGCCGACAGCGAGATTTTACGACTCGTAAACGCCCAACGGATCATGAGCGACAAGCTTACCACAACCCTTCCGGATCTGTTTGAGCAAGGTGATTTATACCTCTCCGTTTTGAATGGCGGAACAGGGGCCGGGGATCCCATCGAGAGGGATCCGGGTCATATTGAGGATGACTTAAATGGAGAATATCTGATGCCAGAATATGCGGAATCGATATACGGGGCAGTTGTAGAAAAACAGAACGGGCGCTTCAGGGTGGATCGCAAAAAGACACAGCAGAAAAGACAGGCGATACGGGAAAAACGTAAAAAGGAATCCGTTTCCGTCAAGGCGTGGATGGAATCCGAAAGAAAAAAAATCCGGAGCGCACAGTTTATCAAACCTGTCAGAGAGATGTACCGCTCCTCGATGGCAACCAGCAAGAGCTGGGCCAGAGCGTACAGGGAATTCTGGAATCTTCCAGATGACTTTGAAATGTGTGAGTAAAGGAGGTACCCATGGTTGCGCAATACAGTAAAAAAGAGATCGAAGACCTCATCGATGGAAAACTTCCGTTTTCGATGATTCACAGGATGCTTTCGAACTTCAAGGATCCGAACCGATTCGATAAGTATATAGAGATTCTGCAGCAGAGGGTTTCATGGGATGAGCTGATCCTGCTGCCATATGGTCTTCACCTTTATATTGTGAAGAAACAGGACGGCCGGAGGGTTGTCAAGTGTGATTGCGGGCATGAGTTCGGTAGCTATCAGGAAAACTGGAAGCTTAGCGCCTCGATCCGTGTTAGAAACACCGATGAGGAGCTGCAGGAGATCTATCCGGAGATGATGCACTGCGATCCCGAATGGATGGAGCTGAGGGAATACTTCTGCCCGGGCTGCTGGAGTCTTCTGGAGCTCGAGGCGGTGCCGCCCGGCTACCCCGTTGTCTTTGATTTTCTGCCCGATCTTGAAACCTTTTACCGGGAGTGGCTTGACAGGGAGATACCTTAGAAAGGAGAGTCATTATGTATGTTTTTACCAAAGAATGGATTGACAAACTGGCGGAAGCACTTAAAAAAGACGAGATCTACCAGACGAAAGCCAAAGGTTTTGATAGTTCCTATCAGTTCGTTGTCGAGCCTGTTCCGGAAAAAGGTGTGACCGAGCAAAGGGCTTGCGGTATCAACCTGCCTCAGTGTGATGAGACCTGGGAGGGCATACGTCCCAATACAGATTACGTGATGACGGCTTCTTATGAAATTTTTTATAATATTATGACCGGAAAGATCGGTGCAACCTGGGCCATTACCACCAGAAAGGCCAAGGTAAAAGGCAACCTGGCCAAACTATTGAAATATACAGGGGCCATCAACCGGTATGTGGAAGTTCTTGGGCAGGTCGAGGGCGATTTTGAGGGAGACTTCGCAGAAGATAATTGAATCGATGCTGAATGCTTCTTTTAAACACCTGAGGATCCATTTTCTTTTCTCTCTTCGAGGACAATTACCTGCTAAGATACTTTGAGCCTGTCTCATGCGCAACGACTAAGAAGATCGGAAAGATAGGTCTTGCGTTACTTTATTCTTTTGCCTTCCAGACCAGCGTGCCTTCCTTATTCAAATAAGCCAAGAGATTACCCACCTTGACCCTTGCGAGAGCATGCTTGAAGGGTTCACCATAGGCAAATTTAGGCTCAATGACGACACTCCCTGATGGATTTATATACCCCCACTTTTCACCGATTTTCACAGGAGCTAAACCTTCTGAGAAATCTCTTACCTCCTTAAATTTGCCCTCCAGGACGATGACGAATTTACCCTTCTGATCGATATAGCCCCATTTCCCTTCAAATA
>WOR8_10008260_pt1 | contig 13934 bp, 11 predicted proteins | sample DeeMarSeWOR38_10_FD_19890 | JGI IMG/M metagenome (IMG submission 19890) | reverse complement strand
TATTACGGTTACCGTTGCCATTGTAGACGATGGCGGCCATTTGCTGATGCTTGAGCGCATGGAGGGCGGACGATTTCATACCGTGCATTCGGCTACGACCAAAGCGGTAACGGCGGCATCCAACAAACGGCCCACGACTACCAAAGGTGCCCAGGGCCAGGAGCTGGATGTCATCCATGCCTTGGGTCTGGCGCTGGCGGCCGGTCCTAAAAACTGGACGGCGATGGAAGGCGGCTACCCGGTAATGGTCGAAAACGAGTGTGTTGGCGGAATTGGTGTTTCCGGCGGCGACTGGAAACAGGACGAAGACATTGCTCAAGCAGCCCTGGGTGCAATTGGTGCTTCTTAAATATTGGATTTCAGGTGTCAGGTGTCAGTAAAAAGATGACAGAACGCGAAATCTGATTAATTTCGACGTCATCAGGTTTCTAATCCTGACACCTGAACACTGACACCTGAAACCCATCTCTGTTGGAGAACATGAAAATGACGAAAACGATCGTTGTCATGGGAACCATGGACACCAAGGGGCCGGAACTGGCCTACCTGGCGCAGCGGGTTGCATCGGCGGGATGCCGTGCGCTTTTAATGGATGTCGGTGCGGCCGCCGAAAGTGATACGGACGCGGATATTACAGCCGCGCAGGTGGCTGCATTCATCGGTGAAGATATTAACGCCGTTCGGGCATTGCCGCGGGGCGAAGCCGTTGAAAAAATGGTTGCGGCCGCAGCTGCTTATCTTCAACACAGGGTCCAATCCGGTGAGGCCCATGGGGTAATTGGTGTGGGCGGCTCTGGCGGAACGACCATCTGTGCTGCGGCCATGCGGGCCCTGCCTTACGGCGTGCCTAAATTTATGGTCTCTACCCTGGCTTCCGGAAATACGCGCTGGCACGTCGATATTGCCGATATTGTCATGATTCCCTCTTTACTGGACATCGGCGGTTTGAACCCCATGCTGGAGATGGTTTTAAATAATGCCGCTCAGGGTATTGTCGGAATGGTCAAAGGCCACCAGGCATTCCAGCCTTCCGGCAAAAAGGTCATTTCACTGACCATGTACGGCACCACCACCCCCGGTGTCAGTCGTGCCCGGCAGGTGGTTGATGATGCCGGGTTCGAGACCTGGGTCTTCCACGCCTCGGGTGTGGGCGGGCGCACCATGGAAAAACTGATGTCCATGGGACGGATTCATGCCGTTATGGATATGACGCTGGCTGAGATCGGCGCCCACCTGGTTGGCGGTCTGCACGACGCCGGGCCCCATCGGCTGGAGATGGCAACCCAACTGGGACTGCCCCAAGTGATCGTACCCGGCGCCGCCGATACCATCGTTTTGCCGCCCCGTGACCAGATCCCGCAAAAGTTTAAAAACCGCACCCTCAATTTCCACAACCCGACCATGACCACCATGCGAACCACTCCGCAGGAAAATGTGGCCATAGCCGAATTTATTGCTGCAAAGCTTAATCCGTCCAAGGGCCCGGTTGTGGTGATGCTTCCCCTGGGGGGGCTTTCAACCATTGACCGGCCCGGAAAAATATTTTATGACCCGGAGGCCAACGGTGCACTTTTTGCCACCCTCAAGCTTAAATTATCAAGCACTATTGAACTCATCGAAGACGAACACCATCTGGATGATCCCGAATTTGCGATCCAAGTGGGGCAGCAGATGGTCAGTTTGTTAAATCGATAAATCTAATTTTTCACCACGAAAGCACGGAAAAGTGAAAACACGAAAAAGATTGAAATATTTAAGCGCTTCATTCTATCAGGATTCCTTTTTCGTGATTCCCGCGATTTCGTGTCCTTCGTGGTAAAATAAATTATCCAAAAAAAACGACCAAGGAGGCAAGAATGAAGCAGTACACACGTGAACAGGTTTTAGAAAGACTCAAAGCCAAACTGGCGACCGGCAACATTATCGTTGCTGCGGGAGCCGGCACAGGGATTTCAGCGAAATTCGAAGAAGAAGGCGGGGCAGATCTGATCCTGGTCTTTAACTCCGGCCGTTACCGCATGCATGGTCTGGGCTCGCTTTCCGGCTGGATGGCTTATGGCAATGCCAATGAGGTTACCCTGGATATGGGAGAGCGCCAGATCCTGCCAATTGTCAAGGAGGCGCCGGTGGTCTGCTCAATCAACGGCACCGACCCCACCATTGTCATGGAGGTGTTCTTAAAAAAGGTTAAAGCGGCCGGTTTTTCGGGTATCAATAATTTTCCAACCATCGGCATGATCGATGGTAATTTCAGAGCAGCCCTGGAAGATACCGGCATGGGGTATGACAAGGAAGTGGCTGTAACCGCACTGGCTCATGAAATGGATTTTTTTACCACCGCATATGCCTTTACTGCCGAAGAAGCCCGGCAGATGGCTGAAGTCGGCTGTGACTGCCTGCTGGCCCATGTGGGCCTCACCGTCGGCGGTTCTATCGGCGCGCTCGAAACCATGAGCATCGATGAGGCAGCCGATAAAACACGAGAAATGGCCGATGCAGCCAGGGCCGTCAAATCGGATATCATGGTGCTCTGTCACGGCGGGCCGATATCCAGCCCGTCGGATGTGGCCGAAATCCTCAAACGCGTTCCCATTGACGGTTTTGTCGGCGCCTCCAGTATGGAACGCCTGCCGGTGGAAAAAGGCATCCGTGAAAAGACGGCGGAGTTTGCGGCCATTAAACTCAAGCCTTAGAGCCTTTTTAAACTTACCATCTTTAGTCTGAAGTTGGCGTCGATTGTTGCAGAAAGCTTAGGATGTACCATTTGGTTGAGCCCGTTAGCCCGTTAACCCGTTTGCCGGTTCATTTGAAACCGGACAGGTTTCATTTTTTAACGGGCTCAACGGGCTCAACAGGCAAAACGGGCCTAACCCGGCCAATAATAATTCCCCCTTGACGTTTCAAAAAAACAGCCTCTCAATCAGAATTTATTCCTGGGAATCGGAAAAAATTAGGCCGATGCGTCTTACTCTGCTTGCGGTCCGTATTCCTGGCTATTTTTCCAATTCATGCGCTCACGCCAGTCCGGATAAATATAGCGGCTGATGCTGCTGTCGTCCGGGTGGAGGTAACGGGCGCCGGCCAGCAGAACCACGGTTTTCATTTCGGGTCTGTTTTCCTTACTCTTGCGGCGCACAATATCCTCCAGATAGGCGGGATCTTCATGGCAATTGCCCCAGTTGTCGTGATGCATGGGGATGACCACCTTGGCGTTCAATGCCTCGGAGATGCGCCAGACATCCCAGGGTGACATTTTATCAGTGTACCCCGGGGCATTGTTGCCCATGTTCATGGTGACCACGTCCACCCCGTATTTCTCACCGACCATGCGATAACCGTTGTGATAAAGAGTGTCTCCTAAAAAGCCGATGTTGCCGCCTTCGGTATTGAAAATGAAGCTGACCGCCACTTCGTCAAAGGGGGCCGGCGTATCAAAACCGGTTTTGGTCGCAATGGTGTCAAAGTTGGGGGCCAGATCGATCTTCATATCTTCGATTTGAACGCTCTCGCCAACCCTGGCCACAATCATGCGATCTTGCGGCACGCCCATATTCTTCATCATCCGCCGGGCCGCCTCCGGCGGTGCGATAAATTTGCAATTGGTTGTTTGCAGCGCGGCGGCAATCGTGTAAAAGTCCATATGATCCTGATGGTGGTGGGTGACACACACCGCATCCAGGCGGTCAAATTTCCAGGGGTCGATCACATGCGGGTTAAGGCGCATCCAGTGCAATTTTTCGGCACCACTCGTGCGGCACACCCCGCAGTAGGAATAATCCGTAAAAATACTGGGGCCGGCATATAAATCAACCGTGAACACCGCTCCGGCCTGGGATTTTAATGCATATGAGGGGCCGCCGAAATACCACAGGCAGCCGGTGCCGCCGGGGACCTCAAAGTTGGCAATCTCATAATTGAGAAAAGACCCCCATTCCGGAAAAACCTCTCTCAGCCATATATCCCGGTTCATTTCCCGCGGTAAGCCGATGGTTCCACCATCCATGACACCCATTTCGTCATATTTGACGACTTGTTCATCGCTCATTGTTGTATCCTCCTCTCAGTTTTAAATAGATTTTGGATTTTAGAATCTGGATTGCGGATTTCAATAGACTCGAATTGAAGGCTTAATTGTCGTAGCTGTTTTTAAATCCAAAATCCGAAATCTAAAATCTAAAATCAGAATAGATTCAGGGCCGAGACTTTTAATCTTCTAAAAGATCCGGCAGCTCCCAATTTTTTTTACGGTCGGCCAGTCGGGCGCTGACCTGATCTGGCGACAGCTGCTTTCCGTCACAACCGATTACGGATAGTTTGCGGTTGGGGATGTCGATGGATATCAGGTCTCCATCCGCTATCAGGGCAATCGGCCCGCCCCGGCTCGCCTCGGGTGAAACATGACCAATACAGGGGCCCCGGGTGGCTCCGGAAAATCTGCCGTCGGTAACGATGGCGGTGTTGCTCAATGCCGGAATTGTCACCAGGGCCTCGGTGGTTGCCAGGATTTCAGGCATGCCGCTGCCGCGAGGTCCTTCATATCGCAGGATAATGACCGATCCGGGTTCAACGCCGCCCTTTAAAATAGCATCCAGCGCATCTTCTTCGCGATCAAAAACTTTTGCCGGCCCTTGATGTGTCAGCATGTCGGGCTCAACTGCTGAGAATTTAATTACGGCACCTTGCGGCGCCAGGTTGCCTTTTAACACCGCAATCGATCCAAAATCCTTGCTTTTATTCCGAGCCAGAATCACATCTTCCCGCCTTAAATGGTAATTGGCCAGATAGCCTTCTCCGCGCCTGAAGAAGCCTTCCTTTTCTATTTCGGTCAGATTTTCTCCCAAGGTTTTGCCGGTGACCGTCATGACGTTTAAATCCAGCATGTCGCGCAGCTCGATTTGAACACGCGGAATTCCCCCGGCATACCAGAAAAGCTCGCTTAAATACTTACCTGACGGCTGAATATTGCCCAGATAGGGGGTTTCGCGATTGATGCGATCGAACAGCACTTCGTCTACCTTGATTCCAAGCTGATGGGCAATGGCGGGCAAATGGATCAGCGCATTGGTCGAACCGGATATGGCGGCATGAACCCGGACGGCGTTTTCAAAGGCCGGCGGGGTTAAAATGTCTGCTGGTTTGATGCCCTTATCGATCAGGGTCATGACCTGTTCGCCGGTGCGGCGGGCGGCGCGCCGAATGTCAAATAAGCTTGCCGGCGTCAGAGCGGCGCCCGGCAGGGTCATTCCCAAAGCCTCGGACATGCACTGCATCGTGCTGGCGGTTCCCATGAACTGGCAGGCGCCGAATCCCGGGCATGCAGAAAGCTTATAGTCGCGAATTTGCTGGGATACGTCCTGTCCCTGGCGCATTCGGGTGGCGGTGTCACCCACCAGCACACTATGGGACATATGGGGCCCGATGCGGTTGCTGCCCCCCGGGATATGAATGGCTGGAATATTTAAGCGTGCGGCCGCCATCAGGTGCGCCGGTACCGATTTATCACAGGAAGAGATCAGCACCACACCGTCCCAGGGAATCACGCGGCCATGCACCTCCACCAGGTCGCAGAGAATCTCCCGTGAAGGCAGAATGTAATTCATGCCGTCATGCAGCATGGCCCAACCGTCGCACAGATCCGTGCCGTGAAAGTTGGCCGGCTTGCCGCCTTCCTGAAACACACCGATTGAGGCTTCTTCAGCCAGGCTATTTAAATGATAGCTTCCGGGGTGGCTGGCCCCGAAGACATCTTCGATCAGAATTTGAGGTTTGGTGAGATCTTTTTCATCCCACCCGGTCCCGCAGGAAAGGGCATCGATCTGAATCCATTCGCGGCGGGCTTTTTGACTCCGTTGGCGATCTTTAACAGCCATGATTTGGCTCCTTTTTAATTAAGAAAATTCTTCGCACCAATTAACTGGCTGCTGGCTTCTCGCTTGTTGCTTCTGGCCAGAAGCCAGTGACCAGCAGCCAGTAGCCGGTGAATAGAGGCTCGAAACTTGAAACCAACTGATTTCAGGTCACCGTAATTCTGTATCAAATATTGACCATTGCCGTCAACATATTTCATAAAACATATTTCATATTTCATGAAACATGTTGACACTGAACTGCTGGAATGGTATTTAAATGCCTGACCCATCAGCTTGAAAAGAGAAGTGGCTTCAAAATCTCAGATGGGGTTTTGAGGCCACTTCTAAAAAGGATGTACCCATGCCCAGAGCAAAATCAAAAGTTTATCGGGTGGTTAGAACCAATCTGAATGTCCAGGTGTATGATATTTTGAAAGAAATGATCGCCGATCGGCGCTTTGCTCCGGGCAGTTCATTAAATGTCGAAAGCCTGACCCAGGAGCTCGGGGTCAGTCGCACACCGATCTGGGAGGCATTTCGCAAGCTTGAGCAGGAAGGAATCGTTGCCCATACACCGCATAAAGGTGTGCGTCTGATTGAGTTGACCCGCCAGATGGCTTTAGAGCTCTATGAGGTGCGCGAGACCATGGAAGCCATGGCCGCACGGCTGGGGGCCGAACGGGCAACCCCGGAGATTATTGCTCAAATGGAAAAAATTCTGGCCGATCAGAAGCCGATCGTCAATGGTAAAAATGATGTGGCCTATTCACGCTCGGATCATGATTTCCATCTGCTCATCTATAACGCCTGCGGAAATGATTTGCTAAAAGAGATTCTTGTGGGGCTGCGCTATAAGGCGCTGCCTCTGGCATTCAAACTTTCGCCGCATTACGCTGAATTTTTGGAATTTCACAAAGAAATACTCCAGGCCTTCCGCAAGCACGATCCCAAAGCCGCTGAAAAAGCGATGAAGCGCCACAATCACCGCATGCTGGAAATTATCCGGGAGACGCCCTGGGGTGGTGATGGTGAAGAGGAAATTCAATAATGGCAAAATTGGCTTTAAACGGTGCTGCGGCGGTCAGAACAAAACCCTATCCCGGCTGGCCCCGGGGCGGTGATGAAGAAAAACAATGGCTGGATAAAGTTTTAAAAAGCGACCGCTGGTTTGCCGGGCTGCAGGGTGACGATCCCGAGGCGCTGGGAACCCTCTTTGGCAAACGCTTTGCCGAGCTGCACGGTGCGCCTCATGCTCTGCCGGTGTCAAACGGCAGCGTGGCCATCGAGGTGGCGCTGCGGGCGCTGGACATCCGACCCGGCGATGAAGTCATCGTGCCGCCTTACACCTTTATTTCAACGGTTACATCGGTTCTGATGGTGGGTGCCGTGCCGGTGTTCGCTGACATTGATCCCCAAAGCTACTGTATAGACCCTGACGATGTGCTGGGCCGGATCGGCCCCAACACCCGGGCCATTATGCCGGTTCACCTGGCGGGCCACATGGCCGACATGCCGCGCTTGAGAGAAGTGGCCGAATCAAAAAATCTGGCCTTGATCGAAGATTGTGCCCAGGCCATTGATGCCGATCTAAATGATAAAAAAGCCGGCACCTGGGGCGATCTGGGGACCTTCAGCTTCCAATCCAATAAAACGCTGACCTGCGGCGAGGGCGGGCTGATTTTGACCAATGATTCCCGCTTGGCCGAAAAAGTCTTAGCTTTGCGCGCCTTCGGCCGCTTCCGTGAAAAAGAGACGGTGCGGTCTTCGGATTTAACCTGCCAGCAGATATCCAGCAACTACCGGCTTTCTGAATTTCAGTCGGCGGTGCTGCTGGGCCAGCTGGAAAAATTTCCCGGCGATAATGCCCGGCGACAGGCCAATGCCATGCGCCTGACCGAAGGTATCGATCAGATTCCCGGACTGAACCATATTCGGATCGCCGGGCTGTCAATGAAACACGGCTATTATTATTATCTGCTTCAATATGAGCCGGATATCTATGCGAATCTGGATCCGGCAAGGCTCTGCCAGGCACTTAATGCCGAAGGCATTCCGTTTGTGCCGGGCGATCGCAAACCGCTGTATGCCCATCCGGTCTTTGCGGTGGAAAACTTAAGCAAATATGTCTGCGCCGAGGTTCTGGAACGCTATCGGCAGGCGGTGGATCTTGACAATCCCCGGTGTCCCGCCACCGAGGAAGCCTGCAAGCGTACGCTGATTCTGCGCCACCAGGTTTTGCTGGGCGACGCCAGCGACCTGGACGATATCATAGAGGCTTTATGGAAAGTTTATAAAAACATCGATGAATTACGCTAAAGGAGAGATAGATATGCAAGCAACCTACTTAAAAAAAGCCAAACCGGTCCTGGAAGCTGATGTCAAAGCCCTGCGCCAGGGGGTGGAAGGGATTATCGACGCGGTTCGCAAAGATGGCGACGGGGCTCTGGCCCATTACGCCAAAACTTTTGACGATTTTGAAGGTCCCCTGCGGGTGGGCGAAGCTGAATTCGAAGCGGCCAAAAAAGAGCTGCCGGCGGAGATTATCGAAGGACTTGATTTTGCAATTGAGCGCGTGACCGCTTTTGCCGAATCACAGCGAGCGCAGCTTACGGAGTTTGAGCAGGAGATGATTCCCGGCGTCTGGATGGGCCACCGCCTGGTCCCGGTCGATTCCTGCGCAGCTTACGTGCCGGCCGGGCGTTATCCCTGCCTGACCTCAGCGGTTATGTCGCTGGTGCCGGCCAAGGTGGCCGGAGTGAAGCGCCTGGTGGCCTGCTCTTCACCGGGAAAAGAAAAGCGGATCAATCCGGCCATCCTGTATACGATGGTGAAGATCGGTGCCGATGAAATTTATTGCCTGGGCGGTGCTCAGGCGATCGCAGCGATGGCATACGGGACCCAGACCATCAATCCGGTGGATTTAATCGTCGGACCCGGCAATCAGTGGGTCATGGAAGCCAAGCGGCAGGTATTTGGAACCGTGGGCATTGATTTTTTAGCCGGCCCCAGCGAAGTGATGGTGATTGCCGATGAAACCGCGCGGGCGGATTACGTTGCGGCGGATCTTCTGGCGCAATGCGAACATGATCCCCAGGCGCGCGGGGTTCTGGTTACGACTTCAGAAGAACTCGGAAACCAGGTGCTGGCGGAAATCGAGCGGCAATTAAAGGATCTGACCACCGAAGCGGTGGCGCGCCAGTCCTGGGAAGACAAAGGCGATCTGGTGGTCGTCGCCAACCTGGAAGACGCCTGTGCCTGGGCCAATGACTATGCCCCGGAGCATTTGGAGGTCCATACCAAAGACCCCAGGGCGCTTCTGCCCCTGCTGACATCCTACGGCTCTCTTTTTCTGGGCGAAGCCGCGGCCGAAGTATTCGCCGACAAAGTAGCCGGCACCAACCACATTTTGCCCACCGGACGGGGAGCGCGCTACACCGGCGGGTTGTGGATCGGTCACTTTTTAAAAGTCATAACCCACCAGTGGGTGGACGAGCGCGGCGTTGAAGTGCTGGCGCCGTATTCGGTACGCCAGGGCGAGTTTGAGACCATGGACGCCCATCGGCGGGCCGCCCTGATCCGTTTGACGAATAAGCTCTAGCTCCCCATTGAGTTATGACTTGATGGGGAAGTGGTATTAGGTATTCGGTATCAGGTATTTTAAAAAAGCTGGATTCAGCTATTTCATTTTAATACCCAATACCCAATACCCATTACCTAATACCCAATAACAAATAACTAATATTTTGGAGGTTTAAAATGGAATACGAAGAGAAAACAGAGGTTAAGGAAGAAAAAATTTATAATCTTTTCCGCTGCGGCTACCTGGAGGTTAGAGAGTGGTTAAAAGAAACCGACATCGTTATCATTCCGCTGGGAAGCACCGAGCAGCACGGCCGGCATTGTCCGGTATGCACCGACAGCATTGCCACCGAGCTGCCCTGTCAGATTGCTGCGGAATTGGCCAATGTGCCCTATTATGAGCTTATCCCTTTTGGCTATTCTCCGCAGCACCTGCATCCGCCCGGAATTGCATCCGGCACCGTCACGCTGAGCGCCGCCACCTATCAAAACGTCCTTTATGAGGTGGGACGTTCACTGCTTCACAATGGTTTTAATAAGCTCATCTATGCCACCGGGCATACATCCAACATGAAAGCGGTGGACCCGGCCCTGCGAGCGCTGCGTTATGAAACCGGGGCTTTTATCTGCTGCTATCGCAATGATGCCGAGGCCGTGCCCGGGCTGATGGGCGATGCCGGAATCATCGAAAACCCACCGGAAGAGGCCCCCGGCTGGCACGGCAGTGAAGTCGAAGCCTCCGAGTGCATGTACTTTGAACAGTTGTACGGCAAAAAGATCGTTCATCTGGATCGGACCGAAAAAGAATACACCCATCCGCCCAAATGGATTTCTGATGTCAGCGACAAATTTACCAAGAAAAACGGCTCGCCGTTTCTAGAAATGCACGGCAAAAACGTGGCCTGGGTTCCCATGGATCACCAGGAATACAGTGACACCGGTCTGATCGGTTTTCCGGGCAATCCCTTTACGGCAACTGCCGAAAAGGGCAAGAAAATTATTTATAAAAAAGCCGAGATGATGGCCGAGTTCATTGAAGAAATCAAGAAAGTCAAAGTGGAGGTCCGAAATAGAGATTTTTGGAACCGCACGTTCAGACCGGCGTAAGGTCGATCTAAATTCGGTTGAGCCAGTTTGCCCGTTGGCCCGAAAGAATAAAATTGATAGCATTCCTTTTTGAACGGGCTCAACGGGCTTAACCGGTAACCGGCTAACCTGATTAATTTTTCGGATGCGTGTTGAATCATTAACCTAAAAATTAATGGCTAAATGAGATGCACGACAAGGCCATCGCCATTATCGCCACCCTGGACACCAAGGGTCCGGAAGCCGCCTTTGTCAAAGCCAGAATCGAGCGGGAGGGGTTTACCACGTTTGTCCTGGATACCGGTATCCTGGGGCAGCGGGACCCGGATGGACAGCCGCCGGATATTTCGGCGGATCAGATTGCCAAAGCCGGCGGGGAAGATCGCGCCGAGCTGATTGCCAGAAGTGCCGAGAAAGAAACCCGCAACCGGGGTATTCGGGCGATGTCCAGCGGCTCGGCTAAAATTTTAAGACAGCTCTATGATCAGGGACGAATTTGTGGCGTGATCGGTCTTGGCGGTGCCCAGGGCACCGAGATCGGTACTTACGCCATGCGGGCGCTGCCCCTGGGGGTCCCCAAGATGATGGTGTCCACGGTGGCCTCCGGGCAGACGCCTTTCGGAATTTACACCGGCACCCGGGATCTGACCATTATGCACTCGGTAGTCGATATTCTGGGGCTGAACTCCTTGATGCGGCAGATATTGTCTAACGCCGTCGGGGCGGTGGTGGGCATGGTTCGGGCCGGATCCGTGGAGGCAGCGAGCACCGCTCCTAAAATTGGTATTACCATCTACGGCCAGACCACCCCGGCGGCCCTGGTCATTAAACCGCAGCTGGAAGCGCGCGGCTACGAGGTTTTTGCCTTCCACTGCAACGGCACCGGCGGCCGATCCTTGGAGGAATTGGCGGTTGAAGGCCTGCTGGACGGCCTGTTTGACTTAAGCACCCATGAAATCACAGATGAAATTTTCGGCGGCATCCATGCCAGTAATGCCGATCGGCTGCTGGCCGGGGGGGTCAAAGGCATCCCCCGACTGGTGGTCCCCGGCGGGTTGGATATTATCACCCTGCGCGAGTTGGAGACCGTGCCGGAGATTTACCGCGGTCAACCCTATGTCAAACACAACCCCCACATTACCCTGGTGCGTTTGACCGCCGCGCAAATGGTACAGGTGGCCGACGTGATGGCTGAGCGGCTGAATCAGGCCACCGCCCCGGTGATCGTGGCCATTCCAAAGGGTGGATTTTCTTTTTACAACAAAGACGGCCTGCACTTTCGTGATATCAAGGCGGATGATGCTTTTATTCAAACCCTTAAAGCCAAGTTAAAACCGGATATCGAAATTTGTGAATTGGACGGACATGTCAACGATCCGGTATTTATCGAAGCCATTCTGTCTAAATTTGAATACTTGATGAAACTTGGCGGCGTTAACGCCCGCGCACAGGAGGATACCCCGTCTTGAAACCGGTTCTGGACGAGCACATACAACGAGATCCCCGCATATTGGAGGTCTATTTAGAAGCGCGACGCCGCTATGCCCAAGTCGTTTTATATCACCACAACTTCACCCATGTGATGCGCGATCTTCATCGCGCCCTGGTGATTGCCGCTGACGAGGGATCCGTGAATTATGGCATTCTGATCCCCAGCGTCCTGTTGCACGATATCGGCTTTTGCACACCGGATTTCAAGAAACGGGGACACGATGTGGCCGGCGCCCGTCTGGCAGTAGAAATTCTCAAGGATCTGGATTATTCCGAAGATGAATGTGCCGCCGTCGGTCATTGCATCCACGCCCATAAGGGCAAGGCCGAACGTCCACGGACCATTGAGGCCCGGATCCTTTACGATGCCGATGTGCTGGAAAAAGCCGGACTGGTTTTTCTCATCTGGGGCGGAAAGATTATCAGTGAGTTCAACGAATCAATTCATCAATTTTTAAAGCGGGAAATTGCCGATCGCGGGGCAGAGTTAAAGCATGGACTTTACACCCGTAAGGCCCGGGAACTGGATGGCGGCAGGCTCGAGAAAGTTCAGTCGATGTTTCTGAAGATACGCAACGAGATCACCGAAGAGCGTCCGGATTATGAGATCAGCGAGGATGACCTCTGGCAAAATGCGCCGCCCTAAGACTCGGCATGATGTTTCTAATGAAAACAAGGTCTCACGCAAAGCCGCAAAGATCGCTAAGAAAAAATAAAATTATTAATCCTATCTTTTAACTTTGTGTCTTGGCGTCTTTGCGTGAGGATATTTAAAGGAGAAGACCCATGTCAAACGAAGGGTTTTATGATTTTCATACCCACACGGTTTTCAGCGACGGAGGCATGATCCCGGCGGGATTGATGCAGCGGGCCCTGGTGCGTGGCTGTCTGGGGTTGGCCATTACCGATCATGTGGACAGCTCAAATCTGGAATGGGCTTTTGAAAATCTGCTCAAATTTGTTGAAGAACTTGGGCAGGAATGGAAACCGGATATTGTGCCGGGAGGAGACGGCACTACCGCCCCTTTAAACACGCTTGATTCCAATGCATTGGCCAAAAACTGGCACCTGCCGCTAATTCCGGGGGTTGAGCTGACAAGTGTGCCGCCGCGCAAAATTGAGGCCCTGGCCCAAAAAGCACGCTCGCTGGGCGCCAAGTGGATTGTTGTTCACGGCGAAACCATCATGGAACCCGTTGCCCCGGGGACCAACCGGGCTGCCATCGAAGCCCGGGTGGATCTTTTGTCGCACCCCGGCTTGATAACAGCGGAAGATGCCGCCCGGGCCGCCGGGCTCGGCGTCCATCTGGAAATTACCACCCATAAAGGTCACGGCATGGCCAACGGCTGGGTGGCGCAGCGGGCACGGGAGTCGGGCGCCAAACTGCTGTTAAACACGGATTGTCATGTATCGGCAGATATTCTGGATGCCAAACAGCGCCGCGCGATTGCCTTCGGGGCGGGTTTGACGGCAGAGGAGGTTGATCGGATCTGGCAAAACGGCCGCCGGATTATCGCTCGGATTTTTGGTTAAATCATTGTAAAACCCAGTGAGTGCTTTGGCTGTATCGTGCTGAACATTTAGTTCCCAAAACGGGATGTTGTAACGCTTTGTGTTCCTTGATCAGAAATCTTTAAATCGCCATATCCCCATATTCGACCGGCCCTTTACCGCTTAAAGAATGAAATTCCGTTGATTTCGCGTTCCCCGATTCGCAGCTTCACAGACTCGACTTTTCTAACGGACGTTATTTCTTCGAATTCATCTAATTTTTTACGCTCCTGATCGGTAATTCCAAGCAGCGCCATCCCGGGGACAAACCCCTCTTCGGATTTCATGAGAAAAATATAGGGCTTACCCTCATAATCCTGCCAGGCGCGGCGGCAATTTAGCGCAACGACCGGAGCCATCGCGGGCTCTCTTCCGATG
>WOR8_10008014_pt1 | contig 13934 bp, 17 predicted proteins | sample DeeMarSeWOR38_10_FD_19890 | JGI IMG/M metagenome (IMG submission 19890) | reverse complement strand
AAAGGAGGACGAAATGGCAGAAAGACTGGAAGTTTACAAATGTGAGGCTTGCGGCAATATGGTCGAAGTGCTGCATGGTGGAGAGGGTGAACTCGTGTGCTGTGGGCAACCCATGGAAAAACTTATTGAAAATACGGTTGATGCAGCCAAGGAAAAGCACGTTCCAGTTATCGAAAAAGTTGACGGCGGTGTTAAAGTAAAAGTCGGTGATGTAGCGCACCCGATGGAAGAAAAACACTATATTGAATGGATTGAAATCATTGCAGGCGACAAAGCCGAGCGCCAGTTTCTAAATCCCGGCGATGCGCCTGAGGCCGAATTTAAGGTTGCGTCTGAAAACGTGACCGCCCGCGAATATTGCAATCTTCATGGTCTTTGGAAAGGATAGTGACGATGTTAACAGAAAAAATGCAAAAGGCACTGAACGGCCAAATGAACGCAGAGCTCTATTCTTCTTACCTATATCTGTCCATGAATGCCTATTTTAAGTCCGTCAACCTTGATGGCTTTGCCAACTGGATGTATTATCAAGCCCAGGAGGAATTGGAACACGCCATGAAATTTTATGATTTCATCTGCCAGCGGGGCGGCCGGGTTCATTTGGCGCAGATAGAAGCACCACCGTCTGAGTGGAATTCACCCCTGGCTGTCTTTGAAGATACGCTGGCCCATGAGCAGAAGGTTACAGGCTTGATTAATGATCTGGTCGAAATCGCCAATGGAGAGCGGGACCATGCCTCCCAGATATTTCTGCAGTGGTTTGTATCCGAGCAGGTTGAAGAAGAAGACAGCGTTGGCGGGGTTTTAGAACAATTGAAACTGATGGGCGAAGCCAAGGGCGGTCTATTTATGATGGACCGTGAAATGGCCAAGCGTCGTCCATCTGGCGGTGCTGAAGAGTAATTAAGAACAGGTCGCAAGAGTGACCTACCACGTTAAAAGGAGAAACGAAAATGCCCAGTTGGAAATGCTCAAATTGTGGGTATACCTTTGAAGCGGATGCCCACCCCAACCAGTGCCCGTCCTGCAAAGAAAAATGCGAATTTTTAGACAATACCTGCTACACGCCGGATTGTGCTGCAGAAGGCACTGATAATAGAATTGCCAATCCGAAAAAATAGATGCCTGGCGGCATAGGCGGCTAAACTCACTATCGTTAACATATTGGAAACAGCGTTGGGAGGACAACCATGGCGAAAGTCCTGATTGTGTTCGCTTCCCGAACCGGAGAAACCCAGCAAATTGCCGATCTGATTGCCGAGGGCATTCGGTTTTCCGGCCATGAAGCCGAGGTGACCGAATCCAAAGCCATTAAAAGCGAAGCTGACCTGGAGGGCTATGATGCCTATGCCTTTGGGTCTTCCACCTATCATGGTGAAATGCTGCAGGCCATGAAAACCTTTTTGTTTATTGCCGAAAAAGCAAATCTTAAAGGCAAGATTGGCGGCGCTTTTGGATCATTTGGCTGGAGCGGCGAGGCCAATGATCGCATCTTCGACACCATGAAACATATTTTAAAAATGGATATGGTCGGAGACACCTTGCGTCTAAAGTCAAGCTCTTTGGAAGGTGGTATGCAAATGGCCCAGGATTACGGACGCGAAATCGCTAAAAAACTTGGTTCATAATTGAATTAAATTTAAATGGAGGTAATTATGGCTGATACGACATCCACACCACAACATTGTCCTGGATATGCAAATTTTAAATCGCTTAAATCCTTCACCTGCAAATGCCCCAAATGCGGTGAAAGCAAAGAAATATTTTCAGACGAATTTGACCGGCCGCACACCTGCAGTGCCTGCAAGGAGCCCATCGATTTTACACAATGCACACTGGAAGGGGAAGGCAAAAGCATCTCTCCGCGCTGACAGATTATGATTAACGACGAGCCATAAAATCTAATTTGTCGGCACGCCTGGTGAAAGCTTATCTGAGTACGCGGCTGATTCAATACAGGCACATCCGGCGATTGTTGCAACGCACGTTTAATCCTAACTGTGGTACAAAAGTTGAATCGGAGATTATTGATGACCTTTCGAATTCGCTTGCTGATGTCGACATTAACCCTGGTGTTTGCAGTAACAGCAATTGCTATAAGCGGCACATCTGTTGAAAACAAGGGCGCTGCTGAAATCACGCTTCCCGGGGGTAAAAGCGGGCCCGTTCCGTTTCCCCATCATCAGCATCAGGACAAGCTGGTAGATTGCCAGATTTGTCATTCCCTTTATCCTCAAAAAGCGGGAATCATCGAGGAACTCAAAGCAGCCGGCACATTAAAGAAGAAGCAAGTCATGAACAGACAATGCACCAAATGTCACAAGCAAAAGAAAAAGGAAGGCATTAAAACAGGCCCCACGACATGCGCTAAATGCCACATTAAAGAAAAGACATAAATTATGCTGGTACTCGGCTTTCAGGGAAGTCCTCGAAGAAAGGGAAATACATCTTTTTTGCTTGGCACCTTTATGCAAGCCGCTGAGAAACTGGGCGCTCAAACTCAAATCGTTGAAGTCACCCGCAAAGATATCATCCCTTGCAAGGAACTGGTGGTTTGTGAAAAAAAGGGGTATTGCCCGATCGAAGATGACGTCGAAACGGAAATTTACCCATTGATCCGGCAGGCAGAGGTCGTGGTGCTGGCCACGCCTATTTTCTTTTTCAATATGACCGCCCAGCTCAAAGCTGTGGTTGATCGTTGCCAGTTGTTCTGGGCCCGAAAATATCGATTCAATTTGGCCGATCCCGCCAAGAAGACCAAGCGCGGGTTTTTGTTATCGGTCGGCGCCAGCAAGGGTAAAAGTCTGTTTGACGGTCTGCAGCTGACGGCCAAGTATTTCTATGATGCCATCGATGCGCATTTTGCCGGCAGCCTGACATACCGCGAGGTTGAAGGCCCCAAGGATATGTCCCGCCACCCGACTGTCACAACAGACGTTGAGAAAGCGGCTGCTGACCTCATCGGACCGTTGATCGGCCGAAAAAAAATATTGTTCGCCTGCCGTGAAAACGCCTGCCGCAGCCAGATGGCCGGCGCCATTGCCCAATCGCTTGCCGGAGATAAATTTGAAGTGCTCACCGGCGGCAGCCAGCCGGCTGAAAAAATAGATCCGGATATGGTCAAGGCCATGCAAGAAAAAGGTCTGGATATGGCCTTTCGCACACCGCAGCATCTCAAGTCTGCTATCGCAAACACTCCCCCAGAAATTATCGTCACCATGGGGTGTGGTGAAGAGTGCCCCTTTGTGCCCGGCGCACAGGTGCTGGACTGGGATCTGCCGGACCCGGCCGGCAAACCGCTTGATTTTATGCGCCAGACCCGGGATGAAATCGAAAACAGGGTCAAGACGCTGATCGATGAGCATCTATGAGAAAATAAGCTTGAAAGCTGGGAGGCCGGGAAGCCAGGAAGCTTGAAGAAGCGAATTGTTGTGGCCTCCAAGCCTTCTTGCCTCCAAGCTTTCCAGCTTGTTGGAACAACCTGTGTATTCGGGATTAAAATAAGTTTGAATATTTGCGAAAGTCTTTACCAAGGAGAACAGATGGCTGAGCCCCATGAGATGTATCAATGTCAGACAGTGAATTGCGGATATATTTATGACCCTGACCGCGGCGACCGCAAAGGCAAAATTCCCAAAGGCACTGCCTTTGAGGATCTGCCGGATGATTGGAAATGCCCGGTCTGCGGCGCCGGAAAAAAATTGTTTAAACCCTTAGGCTAATATTCATCAATTTCACTAAAATTAAACTTGAAACTACCTGATGAACGGTATAGAAAAGTTGGGCATCTAAATAAAGGTAGTTTACTATTTTGGATATGATGGCTTTAGTGCGACCAACTCATTAACATAAGGAGGGTTATAATGGACAGGTAGGGATCCGGACAACGGTGTGGCTCCCGGTACCAAGTGGGAAGATGTGCCGGATGATTGGGAATGCCCGGTATGCGGTGCTTCCAAGGCTGATTTCGAAAAAGAATAATTAAATAAGGTTCATCAGACCTTTAAGTAAAGGCCCATTCGATGCCCTTTTAGACCGGCAAATTTGCACGGATAAAAAGGGCATCATTTTTTTTGCACGACCATACAAGAAAAACGGCGCAAACAGCATGTTCAATCCTTTGAGGCTGGTTGCACCAGCTGATACTATGTTTATTATATCATCTGCAACACAAATGGAACTGAAACAGAATACCAAACAGATTAACGGGAGAACAATATGGAACCTGTAGAAATTGCACCCGGTGTGTACGACGTAGGTGTCATCGACTGGAATATTAGGGACTTTCATGGCTATTCGACGGATCTGGGAACAACCTATAACTCATTTTTAATCGTTGATGACAAAATTGCCTTGCTCGATACGGTTAAAAAGGAATTTGCCGATCAACTGCTGGCCAATATTTCTGCCATCGTTGATCCTAAAAAGATTGATTATGTTATCAGTAATCACACCGAGCTGGACCATTCCGGCGGGTTGGCCCGGGTCATGCATCGTGTCGGTGAGGATAAACCACTGTATTGCTCAAAGATGGGGCATAAAAATCTGCCGCGCCATTTTGCGCGCAACTGGAATTACCACCCCGTTGAGACCGGCCAGGAGCTGAGCTTGGGGAAAAAATCACTTAGTTTTCTGGAGACCCGCATGGTCCACTGGCCGGATAGCATGTTTACCTACTTAAAAGAAGACAAAATCCTTTTTTCAAGCGACGGATTCGGCCAACATTATGCAGGTCCCGAGCGCTTCGACGATCAGGTCGGCGATGCGATCATGCTTCACGCCAAGAAATACTTTGCCAACATTTTGCTACTCTACGTTCCGTTAATCAAAAAATACCTTCAAAATGTTATCGATTCGGGAATGGAAATTCATATGATTTGTCCCGATCATGGGATCATCTGGCGCAAAGACCCGTCTAAGATTATTAATGCCTATGTGGAGTGGTGCCAGCAGCAACCGCAAAAAAAAGCGGTCGTCATTTACGATACCATGTGGCACAGCACCGAAAAAATGGCCGAGGCTATTGCCGCCGGGATCAACAAAGAAGGGGTCCCGGCCAAACCGCTGCACCTGCGAAAATGGCACCGCAGCGAAGTGATGACCGAAGTCTTCGATGCCAAAGCAGTGGTGGTCGGAGGGCCAACGCTAAACAACGGACTTTTTCCATCGCTGGCTGATTTTTTGTGCTACATGAAAGGATTGAAACCACTCAATAAAATTGGGGCTGCGTTTGGATCCTACGGCTGGAGTGGAGAGTCCATTAAGATCATCACTCAGGAACTCGAGGCCATGAAATTTAATGTCATCGACCCGGGTTTGAAGATACAATATGTCCCTGACCAAGAGGGCCTTGAAAATTGTTACGAATTCGGCCGTAAAATCGGAAAAGCGGTTAATGAATAAAATGAAGGCACCCGTTGTTGAACTCAGTGAATGTATCGTCTGCAGTGTCTGCGTGGAAACCTGCCCCCAGGTGTTCCGCTTGAATGATGCCGGATATATCGAGGTTATTGAACAGGAAAACTATCCCGAATCCGAGGTCAATGACGCCATTAAGTATTGTCCGGTAGACTGTATCCACTGGCATTCCTGAGTTTAGCATGAAAATATCCTCATCTATTTTCATGCAAATCCAGGTTTTATACAAGGTTGAGCCCGTTACCCTTTAGCCCGTTGTCCGATTAAAAAATAAGATTCAATAGAATTCCTTTATAAACGAGCACAACCGGCCAAACCCGCCGCAGGCGGGTTAACCTGTTGGTATAATTTGCTCTTTTTGAAATAGCTTCACGGCCTACAAAAATAAATGATGATATGAGGAAAAAGCAACAGAGCGGTCGTCAGCTTAAAGTAAAGATCAAAAAGCTGCTGCTGCAGGAAGACTTTGAGGGAGGATTGGCGGATGTTGCCGTAATACCGGCCCGCCAAGCGGTCAATCCTCTTTTCTCATTTTTATGCAGTGGGAATGAAATTTTGAAGTGGCGGTCGGTAACCGCTATGGGTGAGGTCGCAGACAGGCTGGCCGCCACGGAGATTGAGTCGGCCCGCGTGATCATGCGCCGGTTGATGTGGCACCTCAACGATGAATCCGGGGGTATCGGCTGGGGCTGCCCGGAGGCCATGGGGGAGATCATGGCGCGCAACGAAAAATTGGCTGAAGAATTCTGGTTCATACTCATCTCCTATGCTCAACCCGAAGGAAACTTTCTTGAGCACCAAATCCTGCAACGAGGGCTTTTATGGGGAATCGGCCGACTGGCGCATGCACGGCCGCAACTGTTAAAAGGTACGCTTGCATGCCTGCATCCCTTTTTACAGGAACGCGATCCTTATTTGCGCGGTCTGGCCGCCTGGGCATCCGGCGCATTGCGCAATCAATATACGAAAACGCTATTAAAAAAAATGACGGATGATACCGCAAATGTGAACATCTACCTTGACCGGCAGCTTATGTCGTGTTCAGTCGCAGAACTGGCAACAACCGCGCTAAAAAAACAATAACCCGCCTGTCGCAACCAGGTCTCATTCCCATTCCATCTAACTGTATCGCAACCATTAAATTGACACGGCTTGTTTTGTTGCCATCCCTCTAAAGGCTGTCGCAGCATCAATGCTGACCTGCTTGTAAATCCTTAATTTGATTATTATCTTTAGATTTGTTGTTGGACTGCGAGCTCCGCGTATCAGCAAATTCATAGAGGAAATTGAGATGCAATGGACGCCGGAGGCTGAAAATGCCATTAAAAAAGTTCCATTCTTTGTTCGCAAGAGGGTGCGTGCCCGCGTTGAAAAAGAGGCCGCAGCAGCCGGCAGTCATCTGGTTACGCTAACAGATGTCAAGACCACTCAGGCCCGTTACCTGGCCAATATGAGTTCAGAAATCAAGGGCTATCAGATTGAGACCTGTTTTGGACGCGGGGGATGCCCAAACCGTGCGATCATCAGCGATCAGCTAATTGATCGCATCGAGGCTGATGTCCAGAAAGAAGATTTGCTTGGTTTTTTAAAACAGACGGTCAAAGGCGATCTCAAGTTTCATCACGAATTTCGCATTACGCTGGCGGACTGCCCGAATGCGTGTTCCCAGCCGCAAATAAAGGATATCGGGATCATCGGCGCCTGTTCGCCGGTCACAACGGACGAACCCTGCACCCTGTGCGAAGCGTGTGTGGAGGCCTGCAAGGAAAACGCCATACGGCTTGATAGCGCCAAAGAAGGCCCGGTCATCGATAGGGATTTGTGCTTAAAGTGTGGCCAGTGCATTCCGGCGTGTCCCACCGACACCCTGACGGAAGGAAATAAAGGATTCCGGGTCCAGCTGGGCGGCAAGCTCGGCCGACATCCCCAGCTTGCCAGGGAACTGCCCGGTGTTTACAATGAAGAACAGGTGCGACAAATTGTTAAAGATGGCATCCGCTTTTATAAACAGCACAGCAATCGCGGCAAACGCTTTGCTCAAATTTTAAAACCCGATGATTTTGATGCCATCGCTAAGCGTTATTCCGGCTACTAAGCTCACAAAGGAGGTATTTCGATATGGAGAAAAAAACATTTTCAATTCCCAATATTTCATGCGGACATTGTGTCAATGCCATTAAAACAGAACTAAGCGACCTGCAGGGTGTCTCTAAAGTGGAAGGAGACATTGAAGGCAAAAGCGTGGCAGTTGAATGGGATGCGCCGGCCTCCGAAGATTCAATTAAGAATAAATTGGCCGAGATCAACTATCCGGCTGCCTAGCAGCATTAGATGAATTCAACAAACTTAGCGGGGACATATGGAACTAAAACCGTATATGGTCATATCATTACAGGCGGCCATTGCCGCCGGCGCTGCCATTAATGAAGTGTACCGTTCAGAAGATTTTAACGTGGAATACAAGACTGACGAATCTCCGTTGACCATTGCCGATCGAAAATCCCATGACATAATCGTGGGCGCTTTAAAAAATTATGATCTGCCGATCCTCAGCGAAGAAGGACAATCAATGCCTTATGCGCAACGCAAGAAATGGGACCGTTTCTGGCTTGTGGATCCGCTGGACGGGACCAAGGAATTCATTAAGCGCAACGGCGAGTTTACGGTCAACATTGCGCTCATTGAAAATCGTCGACCCATATTGGGCACTATTTTCGTGCCGGATCGACAGACGCTGTATTTCGCGGCGCATGACTTTGGCGCTTATAAACTACAGGATGGCCCTTTTAATGAGCTGCAAAGCGCCGTAACAGATTCAGATCAACACGCCCGCAACTTGCTGAATCAAATCGTTGCACAAAGCACCCGCCTGCCCGGGCAGGATGACCGGCGTACCGCATTGACAATTGTTGGCAGCCGTTCACACAAAACGCCTGAACTCGAAGCCTATGTCGCCGAAAAACGCAAAGCGTTCGGCGATGTCGATTTCATATCAGCGGGCAGTTCTTTAAAAATCTGTCTGGTGGCCGAAGGCAAAGCGGATATATATCCCCGCTTGGGTCCCACTATGGAATGGGATACGGCTGCCGGTCAGGCCATTGCGGAGGCTGCCGGTGCAACCGTCTGCGCTTACGATACCGCAAAACCGCTGACGTATAACAAAGAAGATTTGCACAATCCATGGTTCATCGTGCAAAGAGAGACGTAAACCGGACCATAACAGATAAAAACCACGAAAAACCCGAGCCCGCCCGGCATTGCCTGAGGCGCAGCCGATGGCGGGCGTAGGACCACAAAGAAAAAAATATCAATACGAAATTAGGACACTTCGTTAACTTCGTACCCTTTGTGGTGAAATAAATAATCGATATCAGGTTACAAGCTATGTCTGACGACAAAATCACCCTGCCGGTAACAGGAATGACCTGTGCCAACTGCGCCACGAACATCGAACGCACGCTTAAAAAGCTAAGCGGCGTCTCCGATGCCCGGGTGAACTTTGCCGCTGAGCATGCTGCCGTATCATTTGATCCAGAGCAATTGCGAGTCGAAGATGTGATTACGCAGATCAAAGGATCGGGATTTTCGGTTCCCACCCAAAAGGTGGAGTTGGCGGTAACCGGCATGACCTGTGCCAACTGTGCCGCCAATATTGAAAGCGCTTTAATCAAGAAGGTATCAGGGATTGTCAAGGCCAGCGCCAATTTTGCCAGCGAGCGCGCCATCATAGAGTACATTCCGGGCGTTGTCGATTTGCCGGAGTTGATCGCTGCCATTGAAGCCGCCGGCTACGGCGTTATTGCACCTGAAGACATCTCAGAAGAAGAGGATGCCGAACAAATGGCGCGCCAGGCAGAGATTCGGGATCAGACCCGCAAATTTATGGTCGGTGTCGTCTTTGCGCTGCCCCTGTTCGTTTTTAGCATGGCCAGAGATTTCAGCCTCATTGGCGCCTGGAGCCATGCGGCCTGGGTCAATTGGTTTTTCTGGGCGTTGGCCACGCCGGTTCAGTTCTATACCGGCTGGGATTTTTATATCAACGGCTTTAAAAGCCTTAAAAATAAGAGTGCCAACATGGATGTTCTGGTCGCCATGGGGTCTTCGGTGGCCTACTTTTACTCCCTGGCCCTGCTCATTTTTCCGGTTCTGGGCCAACACGTCTATTTTGAAACCTCGGCGGTGATCATTACCCTGATCAAACTCGGTAAAATGCTCGAGGCCAGGACCAAGGGGCGCACCGGCGGGGCAATACGCAAGTTGATTGGACTACGCCCTAAGACCGCCACGATCATTGAAAATGATGCTGAAAAAGAAATCCCCATCGCGCGCGTGAAGCTGGAAGATACGGTGCTGGTCCGACCGGGCGAGCGCATTCCGGTGGACGGTATTGTCATCGCAGGCACCTCCTCGGTGGACGAATCCATGCTGAGCGGCGAGCCGCTGCCGGTCGATAAAGGCGAAGGGGACAAAGTGGTAGGCGGCACCATCAATGGTGAAGGCCTCTTACGATTCAGAGCCGCCGCTGTGGGTAAAGATACGGTTTTGGCCCAGATCATCCGACTGGTTCAGGAGGCCCAGGGCAGTAAAGCCCCTATCCAGGCCCTGGCCGACAAGGTGGCGGCGGTTTTCGTTCCGACCATCATTGGCCTGGCCATTGTCGTGTTCTTTATCTGGTGGGGCGTTGCCGGGGAATTTGTGCCTGCCATGATCCGACTGGTGGCCGTGCTGGTTATCGCTTGCCCCTGTGCCCTGGGACTGGCCACCCCCACGGCGATTATGGCCGGTACCGGCAAAGCTGCCGAAAAGGGAATTCTGTTTAAAAACAGCGAAGCCCTCGAGACGGCCACCAAACTCGATAGCATCGTACTGGATAAAACCGGCACCATCACTATCGGAAAACCCGCCGTGACGGATGTCATTCCAATTGAGCCGGAGTGTCCTACGGCCAAAGATCTTCTGGTAATAGGCGCTTCGGTTGAAAGAGGTTCGGAACATCCGCTTGGCAAAGCCATTGTCCGGCATGCTGAATCTCAAGGGCTCACTCTTGTTGAACCGCAGGAATTTAAAGCTTACGGCGGACGAGGGGTTCAAGCAAACATAAACGGCCATAGCGTGATGGTGGGAAAGCCCGAGTGGTTTAGGGAATTAAAGATTTCCACCGGGGCCGTCTCCAGACAAATCCAGCAGCTGCAATCCCAGGGCAAAACGGTGATGGTCGCCGCCCGTGAAAATCGGCTTTGCGGCCTGATTACCGTATCCGACGAACTCAAGACCGATTCGAAAGAAGCGGTTCGAGAAATGCAGGATCAGGGTCTTAAGGTGGTTATGCTCACCGGAGACAATCCGGCGACAGCCCAGACCATTGGTGACCAGGTCCATATTGATGATGTCATTGCCGAAGTTAAGCCTGATGAAAAATCATTCAGAGTCAAAGAGCTGCAGGAAAAAGGCGAACGGGTCGGTATGGTGGGCGATGGCATCAACGATGCCCCAGCTCTGGCCCAGGCCGATGTCGGCCTGGCCATTGGCACCGGCACCGATGTGGCCATCGAAACCGCCGATGTCATTCTTTCCAGCGGAAGCCTCAGAGGGGTGTCCAGAGCCATTCGCTTAAGCCGCGCCACCATGCGGACCATCAAACAAAATCTCTTCTGGGCCTTTGGTTACAACGTCATTTTGATTCCGGTAGCGGCCGGAATCCTCTACCCTTTTGAATCCCTGCCGAACATGTTACGCCAGCTCCACCCCATCCTGGCCGCCCTGGCCATGGCCTTCAGCAGTGTGTCGGTGGTGACTAACAGTCTGCGCCTGTATAAAACCAAAATCAAATAGTTAGTGCTATCCATAAATGGTTATTTTTCCCAATCTCTGTGTCATAATCAGATTTTAACACGAAATTTTTTAGGCCTTAACTTTCTTATCGGATAAAACGTGTACGCTCCGCTTTTGAATCGAATTGCGCCTTTTGAATACATTAATGTTTAGAATCAAGACGTGAAATCCCGCATCATGCGGGAGCCCTCAAACAAAATCTGAGGTTTCAAATAATTTAAATAAGATTGCATAACGGCAGCTTTGAAGATATGAACTTAATTGATTTGCATCAGCTTAATTGGGTTTGGTAAAAAGTATGCTCATACAAATCTAACATGGTTCTCTTAAAAGAGACGGAACCATATATCGAATGTTGAATAATGTGGATAGTGCGAAATTGACTTAAATAGGAGGAGCAGATGTTTATCCAGAGAGCACCCTCTCGTTATTCGGTTTTCCTGGCTTTTTTTACCCTTTGTATCGCATTTTCTTTGGGCCTGACCGATTTAATGGCCCAATCCAGTTGTGTGTCCTGCCACACGGAAGAAAATATGCTGAAAAATAACCTTGCGCCGAAAAAAGAAAAGAAATCGGCTTTGACCTCTGGGGCAGGTTGAGGCGGATCTGTGGCTCCGTTGGAGCCTCAAAAAAAGGTTCTGGTGGCAATTGAATTTTTAGACAGCAATCATGGCGAGATTGCTTGTGAAACCTGCCATGGCGGCAATGCCGACGCGCCAGATAAAAGCCTTGCTCACCAAGGCTTGGTGCCGAGTCCCTCCCTTAGCGATCCGGAGGGCGCCTGCGGTGAGTGCCATGAAGAGATTGCGGCCTCGGCGAAAAATTCGCTGCATGTCACCTTGGGCCCCTTTGCAACCATCTTGAAGAGTCGCGCTAACCCGGACAAATATAAGACCATCGACATGGGCCAAGAGCGTCACTGCAGCCAATGCCACACCAGCTGTGGCGGCTGTCATGTCAGCAGGCCTGCATCGGTGGGCAAGGGATTTGTCAACGGCCACCTATTCAGGGCCCGCTCGGATCTGCTCAATCAATGCACGGCCTGTCACGGCAGCCGGATTGGCAATGAATATCTGGGCAAAAGGGGCCAAGGTGACATTCACGCCATCAAGGGTAACATGGTTTGTGTTGACTGCCATAAAGCTGAAGAGATGCATGCGGCTGCGCCAGAAGATTTGAAGGGCCGCTATCATCTCGAAGAGGCGGCGAAATGTACGGATTGTCACAAAAATTTACAGCGCGGTGAAATACGAAACCACAATATCCATATCGGCAAGGTGCAGTGTCAAGTTTGCCACTCTCAAACCTACACCAATTGCTACAGCTGCCACACGGGCACGGACAAGGAAGGACTACCCTATTACACCAACCAAAAAGACATCGAAAGCATGAAAATCGGCCTGGCTTACGAAGCAGATGCCCCTGCTGCGGACTTCAATTTTATGCTGGTACGGCACATTCCGATAGACCCAGAGCTTTTTGCCCATTATGAAAAAGATGTCTTTGCAAAATTCGACGAGGTCCCCAGCTGGAAACGTACCTCACCGCACAACATTCAACGCAAAACCTGGCAGACGGCCACCTGCAATCACTGCCACGGAAACCGGGATTTGTTCCTGTCCAATAAAGACCTGCTGGATTACGAGATCAAGGCCAACCAAAAAGTTGTCGTATCCGACATAAGGATTCCGGCTACTGTCGCGAGAACCGCAAAGCTGGAAATCGACACCTCCGGCGTGAAAACCGGCTGGGTAGTGGATGCCCAGTGGCTCAATGACAACATGGGCAAAGAAAACCTGGTCATCCTGGATGCACGCACTGAAGACGCTTACAATAAGGGACATATAAAAGGTGCGGTGCTGCTCGACCCTATGAAAAGCGGTAAACTGCGCTGGCCTTGGGGGACCGACACTCCCCAACAGCTGCTCGAACCGGAACAAATCGCCGAGTTGTTCGGCGCAAAAGGCATAACGGCGGAAGATCACATTGTGGTGTACGACGATGATGCTTGGAAAGCTGCGTTTCTGCTCTCCGTGCTGGATTACTGCGGAGCAAAAAACATATCGTTTCTTAAGGGCGGCATCGATACTTGGCGGCAAAACGGCTATTCTATGAGTACCGAAACACCGGTTATCGAGCCCAAAACATTCGAGGTTGACCTGCAGCCGCAATTCATTGTGGACAATCAATTTGTGCGAAAAAACCTGGACAGCCTGGATGTGCTGATTGTAGACATCCGCACCCTCGACCAGTCCAAAAAGCTGACCAAGCATCCCCGTGCATTGAGTTACGGTAGCATTCCCGGATCCGTTAAATTCCCGGTTTACGGTTTTTACATGGACCACGCTCAGCTGAAGCCACCACAAGAGTTGCTGTGGGTCCTCGAACAGCGCGGCATCACTCCGGACAAAACGGTGGTAATTACGTGCAACACGGGTGCCTGGGCCGGTGCCGGGTTCTTTATTTTACGGTATTTGGGATATCCCGATGTTCGAGTGCACGATGCGGCTTGGGTTGGTTGGGAAGAATTTGTTCGGTATCCAGGTTGCGGATACTAATTGCCCGAGCGTCGTAGATGAAACTGAAATGTCATAGAATCTCAGATTGGATGAGTAGCAAAACAACTGATGGGAGGGAAGGCATGTTGAAATCGATAATAACCGTTGTTGGGTTGTTCACCATTT
>WOR8_10009811_pt1 | contig 13936 bp, 13 predicted proteins | sample DeeMarSeWOR38_10_FD_19890 | JGI IMG/M metagenome (IMG submission 19890) | reverse complement strand
CGGAGCCGGAGAGCGCGGTGACGACGTCCAACAGATCCTCGCGGGGAAACTCGGCCACCTCCCCGAAGGAGGAGAAGATCTTCCGGGCCCACTCTTTCCGGTCCCGCGAGACCCCCCGCGCGAAGTAGAGCCCCGTGCACCCCATCCCCACCTGGGCCGGGGTGTTCGGCATCGCCCGGACGACGCGGGCCCCTTCCCCCAGGGCGGAGAGGAAGGTCCTGGTCGGGACCCCCGCCACGATCGAGACGATCAGCTTCCCCTTCGCTTTGCCCGAGGGCACCTGGTGGAGAACGTCCCCCACCCCTTGCGGCTTGACGGCGAAGACGACCGTCTCGCATCGGTCGAAAAGATCCTTGATGCCCCGCGCGGCGGAGACGCCGAACCGTTTGACGAGCTCCCTCGTGCGCTCGGGGCGCACGTCGAGGACAACCACCATGCGGGGAGGGAGAAGCTTCGCCCCGAGAATCCCCCGGATCATCGCCTCGCCCATGTTCCCCGCCCCGACGACGGCTCCCGAAGAGGGCCGTGCCGACGCGGACCATCGTCGCGCCCTCCTCGATCGCCGCCTCGTAGTCGTTGGACATCCCCATCGACAGCTCCGCCATACCGGCCCCCGCCCCGCCCCGGGAGACGCAGCCCGCAAGCATCTCCCGCAGCCGGATGAAGTACGGCCTGCTCTCCTCGGGGTCCGTCGTCCACGGGGGGACCGCCATCAACCCCCGCAGGCTGATGCCGGGAAGCCCCGGCGCCGCGTCGACCAGCGAGGGAAGCTCCTCCGGGGAGACCCCCGCCTTGGTCCCCTCCCCCTCGAGGTTGACCTCCACCAGGACGGGGACGACCCTGCCGGCCTCCCCGGCGCGGCGGGAGATCTCGGAAAGAAGCTCGAGGGAGTCGACCGTCTGGATCCACGCGAACAGCGATACGGCCTTCTTCACCTTGTTCCTCTGCAGCTTCCCGATCAGGTGCCACTCCGCCCGAGGGTAGGCGAGAATCTTTCTTTCCGCCTCCTGGACGTAATTCTCCCCGAAGGCGGTGACCCCGGCCTCGAGGGCCTCCCCGACGCTTTCCACGGGCTGGGATTTGCCGGCCGCCACCAGCCGGACCTCTTCGGCCCTTCTCCCGGACCGTTGGGCGGCCCGCGCGACCGCGTCCAATACCTGCGCCGCGCGCTCTTTGATCGATTCCGCCGCGGTCATGGCCTCTCCGCGAACCCGTACCAGCAGGGACCTTCGCGGGAGACTTCGATCAGCTTCGCCCGCTTAAGCATCGCAACCACCCGTGTCATCGGAAGGCCGACGACGTTGGTGTACGACCCGGCGATCCGGTCGATCAGCAGGTTGCCCGCCCCCTGCGCGGCGTAGGCCCCGGCCTTGTCGCCCGCTTCCTTGGTCCGGACGTAGGCGGCGATCTCCTGCCGCGACAGCTTGCGGAACGTTACCCTCGTCGTCTCGACCCCCTCGTCCCGGTAGCCGTCCTCCGCCCGCAGGAGGCAGACCGCCGTGTGGACCAGGTGCTGCCTGCCCGCCAGCATCGCAAGCATCCGGGCGCCGTCTTTTGCATCCCTCGGCTTCCCCAGGATCGTCCCGCCGATGACCACGATCGTGTCCGCCGCGAGGACGAACGACCGCGGGAATCTCTTCGCCACCTCCTCCCCCTTCTCCCGCGCGGCCCGCCGGACGAAACGCCGGGGGCTCTCGCCCGGGGCGGGGACCTCGTCGACCCGCGAGGGGACGACGCGGAAACGGACCCCCACGACGCGCATGAGCGCGTCGCGCCGGGGCGAGGAGGAGGCCAGTATCAACCGGGGATGCGGCGCCACGATGCCTTCATTATATCGGCAACCCGATTTCTTCACCCCCTGGAAACTTCCTTTGCCACCACGGGAAAAGCGATATGGTATGATTTTCCCATGAGCCTGAAGACGATCACGGTCAAATCCGAAGACCCCCAGCAGATGATCGACATCACCCACACCGCGAGGCTCGTGGTGCGGGAAAGCGGCGTCACCCGGGGGACCTGCCAGGTCTTCGTCCCCCACACGACCGCCGCGGTCACGATCAACGAGAACACCGACCCGAACGTCAAGCAGGACCTTCTCAACATCCTGGAGACGGTCGTCCCCTCGAAGGGGAAATACCTCCACTCCGAGGGGAACGCGCACGCGCACGCCAAGGCGAGCCTCGTCGGCCCCACCGTCACGATCTTCATCGAGTCCGGCCAGCTCGTGCTGGGCACGTGGCAGTCGATCTACCTCTGCGAGTTCGACGGCCCCAGGACCCGGAACGTCCTCTTCCGCGTCACCCCCGGGTGACGCTCCCGTAGCGGGCCCAAAGCACCCCCCGGGGAAGACCGCCCTCGACCACGTCCCAGGGGAAGACCTCGCCTTTCCCCTTCTCCCGGAAGACGACTTCGGAAAGCCAATCCGCGCCGGGGAGCCCGGCCTTTCCCGTTTCGGCAACCCGGAGGATCCCCTCCACGCGCCGGTCGGACAGCCCCAGGTAGCCCTGGAGGATCGCGGACCGGGGGGATTCGGCGCTCACGCGCACGTTCGGCAGGGACCGGACTTTCGCCAGGATCCCCCGCTGCCGGCTTTTTACATCCTTCTCCCGGGCCATCGGGGCCCACTGCATCGGGGTGAACGGCTTGGGCACGAAGGGGGACAGGACCGCCGTGACCGTCCCCATCCGCCCGACGACCCTCGCCTCGCGCAGGACCTCCCGGCGCAGGGCGGCGATGAACGCGGCCGTGCCCTCCACCTCCTCCCTCTCCCCGGCGCCGGGGAGCCCGCAGAGGAAATAGAGCTTGAAGGAGACGATCCCGGCGCGGGCGAGCGTCCTGGCGGCCGCAAGGAAGGCGTCGTCCCCGACCCGCTTCCCGATCCTGTACCTTCGCTCCTCGCTGCCGGTCTCCGGCGCAAGGGAGACCGTCCTGTGGCCGCTCTGCGCGAGGATCGCTGCGATCTCCCCGTCGACGAGCTCCGCCCTCACCGACGCCGGGGAGACCGACCCGCCGCGGGCGATGATCTCGCGCGCGAAGGGCTTGAAGTGCCTCCAGTCGAGGACCGCCGCGCCGACCAGCCCGATCGACGTGCGGTGCGGCCACAGGGCGGTAACGACCGTGCGCGCATGCTCCAGGGGAACCTCGCGGAACGTCGGGCAGGCGTGCGCCGCCGCGCAGAACCCGCAGCGTTTGGGGCAGCCACGCGACGTCTCCACCAGCGCCATCCTCCCCAGCTCGGCGTCCTCCGCCAGGACCGGGAGGAGGGGGGGGAACTCCTGCAGGGATACCGTCTCCCGGACGACGCGCGCGGGAAACCCGGGGCGGGGGGCAAGGCCCGCGAACCTCCCCGGGGGCGACAGCCCCTTCCCTTCCCGCAGGTCGTATTCGGGGAGGTACCCGGCCGGGACGAACAGGCCGGGGATCGCGGCGAGCTCCTTCAGGTATCCGTCATCGGCAGGGCGGGGGGGACCCAGGGAAAGGATCGACCCGACCGCCCTCTCCCCGTCCCCGACCACCACGGCGTCCGCGAGGGCGCCGGCCGGCTCGGGGGAGAGCGAGGCGGCGAACCCTCCCGCCAGGACCAGCGGTCTTCCCTTGTGCCGGGAGGGCAAGCCCATCGCCCGGTCGGTCCGAAAGGGGGGAACCCCCCCGGCCTTGAGCAGGCCGGGGAGGTTCAGGAGGTCGTTCTCGTAGGAGAGCGAGAACGCTACAACGTGGAAATCGGAGAGCGGTCGGCTGCTCTCCAGTGTGGTGAGAGGGAGCCCGCGGCCGGCAGGCTCCCCTTGCGGCATCGGACCCGGGCGTAAATCGTGAGGAACCCCAGGTTCGACATCGCCGCCTCGTACCGGTTCGGGTAGACGAGCGCGACCCGGGTCTTTCCTCCCCACTCCTTGCGAACCGCCCCGACCTCGCGGGACAGGATCTCCTCGTTACGCCTGCGGACCCCCCACGTCATACGCCCGGGGGACGCCGGCGAAGGAACGTCGGGATGTCGAACTGCTCCAGGACCTCTTCCTCGATCGCCTTCTCCATCACCGGAAGGGGCTCGATCCTCTCGGGTTCCCGCACCTGGGTGCGCAGGAAGGTCGGCTTCTCCACGGCGCGGCTGCTTCCAGACCGTCTCGGCCACGCCCGACTCGAACCCGGTGGCGATGACGGTGACTTTGAGCTCCTCCTCCATCGTCTCGTCGATCACGGTCCCGAAGATGATGTTCGCCTCGTCGTCCGCCTCCTCCTGGATGAGCGACGCGGCCTCGTGCACCTCGCTCATGGAGAGGGAGGGGCCGGCCGTGATGTTGAAGAGAACCCCGCGCGCCCCCCGGATGGAGACGTCCTCGAGGAGGGGGCTGGAGATCGCCTTCTCCGCGGCCGCCATCGCCCGGTTCTGCCCCTCGGCGTTCCCCGTTCCCATCAGGGCCACGCCGGAGTTCGTCATGACCGTCTTGACGTCGGCGAAGTCGAGGTTGATGTACCCCGGCTTGGTCACCAGCTCGGAGATCCCGCGGACCGCCTGGTAGAGGACCTCGTCGACCTTCTTGAACGCCTCCATGAACCGCATCTCCTTCCCGGCGATCACGAGGAGCTTCTCGTTCGGGATCACGATGATCGTGTCCACGATCCCGCGCAGCTCCTTGAGGCCCTCCTCCGCCTGCCGGCGCCGGGTGGCCCCCTCGAACGAGAACGGGCGGGTGACCACCGCGACGGTGAGAGCCCCCACCTCCCGCGCGACCTCCGCGAGGATCGGCCCGCCGCCCGTGCCCGTGCCGCCGCCCAGGCCCGCCGTCATGAAGACCATGTCGGCGCCCGCGAGGGCCTCGCGCAGCAGGTCCCGGTCCTCCTGCGCCGCCTGCCTCCCGATGTCGGGGTTCGCCCCCGCCCCCAGCCCCTTGGTCAGCTTCGCGCCCAGCTGGATCTTCAAGGGGGCGAGGTTCTTCCCGAGGGCCTGCGCGTCCGTGTTCGCGGTGATGAACTCCACGCCCGTCAGCCCCTCCTCGATCATGGTGTTGATCGCGTTCCCGCCGCCGCCGCCCAGGCCGAAGACCTTGATGACCGCGTGGCACCTGTTCTCCTCTACGATTGTGAACATCGCTGCCTCCTTCCCTCCGTGCTGGTATTTACTTCTTTATCAAAAGAAGTCCGACAGAATCCGTTTCACCCGCCCCGTCCACCCCCCGCGGTCCTCGTCCTCCGCCTTCCTCGCCCCGCTGTCGGCCAGCTTCGCCCCGTAGAGGGCGAGCCCCACCGCGGTGGCGAACGTGGGGGTGCTCACCACCTCCACCATCCCCCCGATCCCGATGGGAGCGCCCCGCCGGACGGGGAGCTGGAAAACCCGTTCCCCCAGCTCGGTGAGGCCGTCCAGGCGGGAGCCGCCCCCCGTGAGCACGACGCCCGCGCCCAGCATCTCCTCGAACCCCGAACGCAGCATCTCCTTCCTCAGGAGGGCGAAGATCTCCTCCGCGCGGGGCTCGATGATCTCGCTCAGGTATTGCCGGCGGATCGGCCTCGGCTGCCGCCCCCCCACCCCGGGCAGCTCCACCAGCTCGTCCCGGCGGACCTTCTGGATCGCCGCGCACCCGGAGGCGATCTTCAGGGTCTCCGCGTCCGACACGGGGATGCGCAGCCCCATCGCCACGTCTGCGGTGATGTTCCCTCCCCCCAGGGGCAGGACGAAGGTGTGCCGGAGGGCGCCGTCGTAGAAGAGCGCCATCTCGACGGTCCCGCCGCCGAAGTCCAGAAGCGCCACCCCCACCTCGCGCTCCTCCGGGGTCAGCACGGCGTCCGCGGAGGCCAGCGGGGAGAGGACGATGTCGACGATCTCGATCTCCGCCTTCTCGACGCACCGGACGAGGTTGCGCGTGCTCGGCAGGGGATCCCCGTCATCCCGCGGGGGTCCTTGATCCCCGGCATGTCGTCGACGATGAACTCCTGGGTCAGGACGTGCAGGATCTCCCGGTCCGCCGGCAGCTCCACCGCCTTGGCCAGGTCCAGGACCCGCGCCACGTCCGTGTCGGTCACCTCCCGCTCGTTCCGCACGGAGACGGCCGCGTGGCTGCTGAAGGACTTGATCAGCGGGCCGGAGACGCCGACCAGCGCGGAGGTTACCGACAGCCCCGTCATCTTCTCCGCCTCGGAGACGCTTTTCATGATCGACTGGACCGTCGCGTCCACGTTGACCACGGACCCCTTGCGCATCCCCTCCGTCGGGCAGATCCCCATGCCCAGGATCTCCAGCCCCTCGGGGGACTTCCTCGCGACCACCGTCGCGACCTTGCTGGACCCGACATCCAGGCCGGTGATCACCTGCCCCGCCGACACGTCCATCTACTCCTCCGACCGCACGAAGATGCGGCCCGCCGTTTTGAGGTCCACGATCCCCTTCTCCTTCCCCAGGCTCGCCAGCTTCGGCATCGCCTCCTCCACCCGCTGCATCGCCTCGGGGAACGGCATCGTCCCGATCTTGAACTGGAGGCCGTGGTCCCGGGTCACCAGGGTGTAGCCGTCCTGCGCGTCGTAGTGGACTTCCGAGATGTTCCGGCTGAGGGACCCGGTTTCCGTGTGCTCCAACAGGTCGATCGTCCTCTTCAGGTTCCGGATCGTGACCGGGTCCTTCGCCATCAGGTCGTCCCGCGAGAAGCCGGTCAGGATCGGGAAGCTCTTGGCGTCGTAGGCGGTCAGCCGCTTGAAGATGCTCCCCTGCTCGTCCACGTAGTAGAGGGCATCGAGGTTGATCATCGCCACCGGCTCCCGCTCCTCGATCCGGACGACGAGCTTGTCCGGGAACGCCTTCCGGACGGCCACCTCCCGCACGTACGGGTGGGACTGGACCCGCCGGCCGATCTCCTCCTTGGAGAGCGACCAGATGTTCCTCCGGCCGACCCCCTTGAGGATTCCCGTGATCTCGTCCCCCGAGACGTGGGCGCACGGGTTCATGTCGACGAGCCGCAGGGTGAAGATGGCGGACCGGCCCAGCCAGGAGTAGGCGGCCGCCCCTCCCGCCCCCATCAGGAGGAGGACGAGCACCGCGGCGGCCACCGGGAGCCACTGCCGGAGCGAGACCCCGCCCCGCCGCGCGTCCTTTTTCCGCTTCGTCTTGTGCACGGTGCGCGCGCGCTTGCGCTTCCCGAGCGACTTCTTGTGGTATGCCTTGTACTCGATCATCTACTTGTCCAGCCCCGCGTCGTCGAGGATCTCCTCGACGAGGTCCTCGAAGGAGACCCCGTCGAACCGGGCCGCCTTCGGCAGGAGACTCGTCTCCGTCATCCCCGGGATCGTGTTCGCCTCGAGGAAGAAGAGGGCCCCCGCGGGGTCGACCCGGTAATCGAGCCGGGCCGCCCCGCGCAGCGACAGGGCAAAGGCCCCGGCCCGGGTGAACTCCGCCGCGCGCAGGAGAAGATCGCGGTCCATCGGGACGGGGATCACGTACTCCGTCTGACCGGCCGTGTACTTGGCCCGGTAGTCGTAGAACCCCGAGCCCGATTTCGGGACGATCTCGATCGCGGGGAGGACCCTGCCGTTGACGATCCCCACCGTGATCTCCCGGCCCGGCACATAGGCCTCGACCAGCACCCGGCTGTCGTGTCTCGCCGCCTCGGCCATCGCGGCCCCCCATCCCTCGATGCCGCGGACCACGCTGATCCCCACCGTGGACCCCTCCCGGTCCGGCTTCACCACGAGGGGAAAGCCGAACGCCGGCGGGGAGGACGAGGCGATCGCCTCCCCCTCGAACAGGGCGTCGGGGGCGCAGGGGACGCCGGCGGCGGCCACGACCCGCTTGGACAGGACCTTGCTCATCGAGACGGCGGAGGCGGCGACGCCCGACCCGGTGTACGGCACGCGGGCGAGCTCCAGGGCGCCCTGGATGCACCCGTCCTCCCCCGGCCGGCCGTGGAGGGCGACGAAGGCCACGTCGATCCTCGCGTCCCGGATCGCCCCCAGCCAGTCCCCGCGGATGTCGATCTCCTCCACGGCGTATCCCTTCTTCCGAAGGGCCTGCGCGGCGGCGGCGCCCGTCCGCAACGACACCTCCCGCTCCGCCGACTGCCCGCCGAGGAAGACCCCGACCGTCTTTCCCCGGAACCGGCCCTTCTCACGCATCCGCGATCCCCCACAGCGTCACCTCGGTCGCAAGCGTGACGCCCGCCAGGGAGCGCACCGCCTCCCGCCCCCGCGCGATGAGCCGCACGGCCTCGGATGCGGTCGCCTCCCCCCGGTTGACCAGGAAATTGGCGTGCTTCTCCGAAAACATCGCGTCTCCCTCGCGCGCGCCCTTCATCCCCGCCCGCTCCAGAAGCGCCCCGGCCGCCTCCCCGCCGGGGGGGTTCCGGAACGTGGAGCCGAAGGTGCGCTCGCCCCAGGGCTGGGTGGCGAGGCGCTTCCCGTTGAGCGCCTTCATGCGGGAGAACGCGTCGTCGGGCCGTCCCGGGTGAAGCCGGAACCCCGCGCGGACGATGACCCCCGAAACGGGGAAGTGCGCCGTCCGGTAGGAGAATCGGATCTCCTCCGCTGCGGCGCGGTGAAGCTTCCCTCCGGCATCCACGATCTCCACCCACTCGACGGCCTCCCCGATCGACCGGCCGAACGCCCCGGCGTTCATCGTCAGAGCACCCCCGATCGTGCCCGGGATGCCGCCCATCTCCTCGACCCCGGAGAGCGCGGACAGGGCACACAGGACCGCGAACCTCGGCAGCATCACGCCCGCTTCGGCGACCACCGCCCCTCCCGGGGCGAAGAGCACCTTTCCCAGGTGCTTCCGGAGGCAGAGCACCGTTCCGCGGACGCCGCCGTCCGACACGAGGAGGTTGCTGCCCGCGCCCAGGGTTCGCACCTCCCGGCCCGCCTCCCGCTCCTTTGCCACGATTTCCCGGACCTCCCGAACGGAGTGGGGGAAGACCATCCGCTCGGCCATCCCCCCGATCCCGACGGTGGTGTACTCCCGCATCCTGGCGCCGAACAGCTCCTCGACCCTGCCCATCGTCCCTCCCGCCCGGCTTCCTCCCCCCGGATCCCTAACGGGATACAACGCTTTCCGCCAGCTTCCAGACATCTCCGGCCCCCATGGTCAGGAATATGTCGCCCGGGCGCAGGCGGGGGAGAACGCCTTCCAGGGCTTCCCCGGCCTTCCCCGCGTAATGGACCGCCTTGTGCCCGTGGTCCCGGATCGCCTCGCAGAGGCGCTCGGCCGTCGCCCCCGGGATCGGCTCCTCCCCCGCCGGGTAGACCTCGAAGACCAGGAGCAGGTCCGCGTCGTGGAACGCGGAGACGAAGTCCTGGAACAGGGCATGCGTCCGGGAGTACCGGTGCGGCTGGAAGCCGACCACGATCCGGCGGTCGGGCCACACCTCCCGGGCGGCCGAAAGCGTTGCCCGGATCTCGGCGGGATGATGCCCGTAGTCGTCCACGACCGTCACGCCGCCCCGCTCCCCCTTGACCTGGAACCGCCGGTGCACCCCCCGGTAGTCGGCCAGCCCCTCCCGGATCTTGTCGAAGGGGATCCCGAGCTCCGAGGCCACCGCCACCGCCGCGAGCGCGTTGCTCACGTTGTGGCGGCCGGGCGCGGAGAGCGAGACCTCCCCGAGGCTCTCCCCGCGGTGGACCACCCGGAAGCGGCTCTCCATCCCCCGGGGCACGACGCCTTCCGCCCGGTAGTCGGCCTGGTGGGAGAACCCGTAGGTGACGTACGTCTTCTGGAGCGAGGGGATGAGCTCCAGGACGTTGGGGTGGTCCACGCACAGGACGGCGAACCCGTAGAAGGGGACCTTGTTGAGGAAGTGGAGGAACGTCTCCTTGATCTGCCCGATCCCCGAGTAGTAGTCGAGGTGCTCGGCATCGATGTTGGTCACCACCGCCACGGTGGGAGAGAGCTTCACGAACGACCCGTCGCTCTCGTCGGCCTCCGCGACCAGGAAGTCGCCGGAGCCCAGCTTGGCGTTCGACCCGAGGCTGTTGAGCTTCCCCCCCACGACGGCGGTCGGATCCCACCCCGCCGTCGCGAGAACGGTGGCCACCATCGAGGTCGTGGTCGTCTTGCCGTGCGTCCCCGCGATGGCGATGCCGTATTTCATCCGCATGAGCTCGGCGAGCATCTCCGCCCGGGGAATGACCGGGATCTTCCTGCGGTGCGCCTCGACCGCTTCCGGGTTGTCCGGCCGGATGGCCGACGAGACCACGACCACGTGGGCGTCCTCCGGGATGTGGGCGGCGGCGTGACCGGACCGGATCTCCGCGCCGATCCCCGCGAGCCGCTCCGTGGTGTCGGAAAGCCTCCGGTCCGACCCGGAGACGCGGTAGCCGAGGTTCAGCAGGAGCTCGGCGATCCCGCTCATCCCGATCCCGCCGATCCCGACGAAGTGGATGCGCAGCCCTTTCCGGTACACCCGCGTTACGCTCCTTCCCCGATCTCGCCAAGCGCCGACCGGATGATCTCCGCGGCCGCATCCGGCCGGGAGAACGACGCGGACCCTTCCCCCGCCGCCTCTCGTTTCCCCGGATCGCCCTCCCAGAGGGAAAGGGCCTTCCGAACCTTCTCCAAAGGGGTACGGGATCAGCACGCACGGCCTGCCGAAGAGCGACGCCTCCGCGAGGGAGAGGGCGCCGGCCCGCATCAGCACGGCGTGGCAGCGGGCGAAGACCTCCCCGATCCGCTCCGTGAAGGGGGACGGCTCGACGGGAAGCCCTTCCTTCCGCACGGCCTTCTCCACGGACCAGAACTCCCGTTCGCCGGTCTGCAGGAGGAACCGCATCCCCCCCCCGTTGCCCATCACGGCCCGCCCCAACCCGATCACGAGCTCGTTGATCGCCCTCGCCCCCTGGGACCCTCCCATCGCGAAGACGGTGAAGGGGCCGGGCGGCGCGCTCTTCCGGGACTTGGCAGCCGCCTCCACGATCTCCCGCCGCACGGGGTTCCCGGAGGCCGACGCCCGGCCCGGCGGGAAGTAGGCCACCGCTTCGCGAAACCCCGTGTAGACGCGTCTTGCCATCCTCCCGAGCACCCGGTTCGCCCTGCCGGGGACGGCGTTCTGCTCCTGCAGGAACAGCGGGACCCGCAGGGCCGCAGCCGCCAGCGAGACGGGCACGGAGGCGTACCCCCCGACGCCGAAGACCAGGTCGGGACGCCTGCGGCGCAGCACCGAGAGCGAGGCTCCGAGCCCGCCGATCATCCGGGCCATCCCGACCAGGCCGACCGCTCCCCTTCCGCGGACCGGGCCCGAGGAGACGAAATCGATGGCGAAGCCCCGGGCCGGCACCGCCCTCGCCTCGAGGCCCCTCTCCGTCCCGACGAAGGACACGGAGCCTCCCGGCGAGAGGGAGAGGAACGCCTCAGCAAGCGCTATCCCCGGGAACACGTGCCCGCCGGTTCCCCCGCCTGCGATCAACAGGTTCGGCGACAAAAAGCTCCGCTCCTTTCATCGAGATGTTGGTGAGGACCCCCACCGCCGCGAGGTGGAGGATCAGCGAGCTTCCCCCGTAGCTCAAAAACGGCAGGACCATCCCCTTGGGCGGGAGCATCTTCAGCCCCACCATCATGTTCATGAGGGCCTGCACGCCGATCACCGTCGACACCCCCATCGCGAGGTACTTCCCGAACGGGTCGCGGGCGCGCCGGCCGATCCGGAACCCCACCCAGACGAGCGTCATGAAGCAGGCGCCCACGAGGACCACTCCCGCGAACCCGAGCTCCTCGCCGATGACGGAGAAGATGTAGTCCGTGTGCATCTCCGGGAGGTAGAAGAGCTTCTGCTTGCCGCCGCCGATCCCCGTCCCCAGGAGGCCCCCGTTCGAGAAGGCGATCAGCGACTGCACCACCTGGTACCCGCCCGTCTGCGACCGGGAGAACGGGTCGAGGAAGACCGTCAGGCGCGCCATCCGGTACGGTTTCGCGGCGATCGCCAGCGCCAGGGCCGCGACCCCCGCGCCGCCGAGGCCCGCGAGGAGCTTCCAGGGGAAGCCGGCGATGAACAGCAGCACGAGGAACGACAGGCAGATGACCACCGCCATCCCGAAGTCCGGCTCCTTGAGGATCAGCGCCGCGTAGACCGCCATGACGGCGAGCGGAGGCAGGAAGGCCCGCGCCCCCCCGCGGAACCTCTCCCCGGTCCGGTCGACCGCGTAGGCCGCGTAGGCGACGAGGGAGAACTTGGCAAGCTCGGACGGCTGGAAGGTGAAGAGCCCCAGGTTGATCCAGCGGGAGGCGCCGTTCGCCGTGTGCCGGATCCCGGGGACGTAGACGAGGACGAGAAGCAGAAGGGTTCCCCCCATCAGGGCGACGATCCGCCGGCGGAAGATATCGTAGTCCAGCCGGGAGAGGAGGATCGCCAGGGACGTTCCCAGGACGACGAAGAGAACCTGCCGCTTGACGTAGTACGCCGCGTCGTTCCCGAGCCTCTCGGACGCCCCCGCCGTCACCGCCGAGGCGCTGTACACCATCACGGCCCCCAGGGCCACGAGGATCATCGTGCAGAGGGTGAGGATCAGGTTCTCGTGCCGCTTCCCGAAGTTCATTCCGGCAGCCCCATCACCGCTTTGCGAAACGCCTCCCCGCGCTCCTCGAAGTTGCGGAACATGTCGAAGCTCGCGCAGCCCGGGGACAGGACGACGACGTCGCCCGGGACCGCGTGTTCGGCGGCCGCACGGACCGCCTCGTCCAGGGAGTCGGCCCCCAGGAGGGGCACCGTCCCCGAGAGCTCCCGCACCATGCGGTCCCGGGCCTCCCCCAGCAGGATCACCGCGCGGGCCTTGCGCTCGAGGATCTCGCGAAGGGGCAGGAAGGAGAGCCCCTTGTCCTTCCCCCCGGCGATCAGCCACACCGGCTCCGAGAACCCCTCCAGGCACTTGATCACCGCGCCCACGTTCGTCCCCTTCGAGTCGTTGACGAAGGAGACCCGGCGCACCGTCCGGACGAATTCCGCCCGGTGCGGAAGCCCGCGGAAGGAGCGGAGATACTCCCAGACGATCTCGGCAGGGATCTCCATGCAGCGGGCCGCCCCGATCGCCGCCATGGCGTTCTCCACGTTCTGGAGCCCCCGGATCCTCAGCAGGGCGACCGGGTACCGCTCCTCGACGGTTCCGTCCCGGTAGACCATCTCTTCCCCTTCGAGGGACACCCCCGTGGCAAGCTCCCGGGAGGAGGAGAACGGGACCTGCGCGGCCCGGATCCCGGGGAGCCGGGAGGAGATCTCCGGGTCGTCGGCGTTCACGACGGCCCGGTCGTCCGGGCCCTGGTTCCGGAAGATCCCCATCTTCGCCTCCGCGTAGGAGGAAGCGTCGGGGTAGCGGTCCCGGTGATCCTCGGTGATGTTCAGGAGAACGGCCACGGCGGGCCGGAAGGTGTCGATCGTCTCCAGCTGGAAGCTCGAGACCTCCACGACGGCCCAGTCGTACGCCTGGCCGCACGCCTCGACGAAGGGGGTACCCAGGTTTCCCCCGACGAACACCTGGGGGAAGACGTGGGACGCCATCTGGCCCAGAAGCGTCGTGACCGTCGACTTGCCGTTCGTCCCCGTCACGGCGGCCACCTTCCCGGAAAACCGCCGGAACCCGAGCTCCAGCTCCCCCCACACGGGGATCCCGGCGCGGGAGAGCTCCCCCAAGGGGAGCTTCTCCCGCGGGACCCCGGGGGAGAGGATCACGAGATCCGCTTCCGCCGCCGCCTTGCCGGACACCATCCCGTGGACGAAGGAAATCTTGGGGCGCACGGGTTCCCCGAGAGACCTTTCCACATCGTCCTTCAGGCGTTCGTCGAACAGCGTGACCTCGGCCCCCTCCCCCAGGAGCAGGAGGGCCGAAGAAAGCCCGGACCTTCCGGCCCCGATCACGAACACGCGTTTCCCCTGGAACGTCTTCATACTCACCGGATCTTGAGCGTGCTGATGGCCAGCAGCGCCAGGATGATCGAGATGATCCAGAACCGGACGATGATCTTCGGCTCCGCCCACCCCTT
>WOR8_10004263_pt1 | contig 13937 bp, 10 predicted proteins | sample DeeMarSeWOR38_10_FD_19890 | JGI IMG/M metagenome (IMG submission 19890) | reverse complement strand
CCATCATGAACGAATACACCTATAAAAGCGACCTGAGCGATGATGAAAAGGTCCTCATGGCCATCGTCAGAACGGCGGAAATATTCAAGAGGAACCATTCAGCCGTATTCCGAAACTATGGGCTGTCCTTTTCACAGTACAATGTCCTCAGGGTGCTGGGCGCATCGACCAACGGTCAAAACAGGATGAGCGAAATCAGCCGGATCATGCTGGTGGCGGGTGCCAATATCACCGGCATCGCCAAACGGCTGGAAAATTATGGCTTTATAATAAAAAAATCCGACCCGAGCGACGAGCGGGTAACCATACTTGAAATTACGCCCAAAGGAAAAAGAACGCTCAAGAACATCGAAAAGGATAAGGACCACTGGCTGGAGGTCATGCTGGCGGACCTTTCCCGGAGCGAACGGTTGGATCTTCTGGAAAAGACCAGGCGGATCATACGGCGTTGCACAAAATTAGAATAGCCGGGGCCATATCGTTTCCCAGAGCAGATCTTTTTTCTGGACACCGCACGCACGTTAATTCTCCATTCGGAAGCACCAGACAAGTATCAATCGTTACCCCACAAGGAATTCAATTCCCCCTTACCTGTCGTTGATCTCTTCTACAACGCGATCGGTAACATCCACAGTTGATGCCGCACCTCCCAGGTCTCGGGTGAGGATACCCCTGGCTGTTGTGGATTCTATGGCGGCCATTAATGTTTCAGCAGCCTGTTTTTCCCCGAAGAAATCCAGCATCATCTGCACCGACCACAGGGTGGCGATGGGGTTGGCGATGCCCTTGCCGGCGATGTCGGGGGCCGATCCGTGGACCGGTTCGAACATCGACGGGAAACGCTTCTCTATGTTCAGGTTGGCCGAAGGGGCGATGCCGATGCCACCGGCCACCGCCGGTCCCAGGTCCGAGAGAATGTCGCCGAACAGGTTGCTGCCCACCACCACGTCGAACCAATCCGGATGACTGACGAAATGCGCGGTGAGGATGTCGATGTGAAACTTGTCCCGGCGAATGTCCGGAAACTCGCTGCCGATGGCCTCGAAGCGTTCGTCCCAGAAGGGCATGGTGTATTTGATGCCGTTGGACTTGGTGGCCGACGTCAGGTGCTTGGCCGGCCGTTTGTGAGCCAGATCGAAGGCAAAGCGCAGGATGCGGTCCACCCCCTCTTTGGAAAAGATGGATTCCTGCACCACGATCTCGCGTGCGGTCCCTGAGTAGAGGCGGCCGCCGATGTCAGAATATTCGCCTTCGGTGTTTTCCCGCACCACCACGAAGTCGATATCCGCCGGTTTGCGGCCGGCAAGGGGGCTTGTGACCCCCGGCAGCAGACGCACCGGTCGGAGGTTGACATATTGATCGAAGCTGCGCCGGATGGGCAGCAACAGGCCCCACAGCGATACGTGATCGGGCACCGCCGGGTCTCCTACGGCGCCCAGCAGGATGGCATCGAAGGGTTTGAGCTGCTCGATGCCGTCGGGCGGCATCATTTCACCGTGTTTCAGGTAATAGCCGCAGGAGAAGGGGAATTCAGTGAACTGCAGTTGAAAACCATAGACAGCGGCCAACTTCTCGAGCACCCGCACCCCTTCGGGAACGACTTCTTTGCCGATGCCGTCGCCGGGAATTAAGGCGATCTTGTAAGGCATAAGGTGATACTCCTTTCGTTTTCTTGGACAGCGCGTATATGAGCCGGTCCGCTGGACCAGGAGTTTTTATCGATACGGCTCAAATGAAAATGCCCTCCGGCAGCGGGACGTGCAGCAGCTGCGTGAAGATCAGGTAGAAAAAGGCCACTTCGCATATCACGATGACCAGCCAAATTGCCAGAACGCCAAGGGTGATTTGCCGGCGGGCAGTGGCCAGATAAGCGGCCATTGCGAGAATCGCCGCAACGCTGGAGACAAAAAATCCCACATAAGCGATGGCCACCCCCCAGGCGAAAAAGAACAGGCCGGTTACGGCCACGCGCAGGTTGCTGCCAACGTCGAAAAGGTCCTGGCGTTCGGCTTTCGTAAATCCTTTAATCAGGAGCAACACAGAGATCAGCGCCATGATGGCGATCATGGCCCTGGGGAACATGATGCTCAGGCGCATGATTTCCCTGTCAATGGAAAGCCAGAAGACAAGGCTGAGGCCCAGGCCGATGCTTCCGGCCAGAATGTCGGTATTGGCATGTCGGATCAACGTTTATCCTCCTCTGAAAACGGAGAGCGCCGCCGCAATTGCATTCGCCGGTATAACGCCATCAGAAACGGCCAGGCGGCGGAAAAAACGACCATGACGATCAGAACCCAGGACAGCGGATTTTCAAACAGTCTCAGAACCGGATATTCGTATGCGGCGCCGCCCAGCATTGCCTGCACATATCCCACCTCGGCAATGCTGCCAAGGATCAGACCCAGCACGATCGGAGCCGGGTGGATCCCGATTTGTTTGAGCAAATAGCCGGCCGTTCCCAAGATCAGCATGATGATCACGTCTGAGACGCTGTTGCGCAGGGCGAAGGTCCCCAGGATGGTGGCCAATCCGATCGTTGGCACCAGGAAATAATAGGGGGTGCGGAAGATGATGCGGTAGATGAGCCGCCCGCCCAGCAACCCCACGGGCACCATGGCCAGGGCGGCCAGCCCCATTGAAACGATGAAAGCGTAGGTCAGCACCCCGCTGGTGGTAAACAGCTCGATACCGGGCCGCAGGCCGTGAAGCAGCAGCACACCGAGAATGACCGCATCGGGCGGGGCGCCGGGAATGCCGAGCGTGAGCAGCGGGACCATGCTGCCGGCGACGGTAACGTTGTTGCTCGATTCGGTGGCCACCAGCCCTTCGATGACGCCGGTGCCGAAGCGCTCGGGATTCCTGGAGGCCCGTTTGGCTTCGTTGTAGGCCACCAGGTTGGCAATGTTTCCCCCGGCTCCGGGAATGATGGCCACGATTTCACCGATGATGCAGGAGCGGATCAGGTTGCCGGGCATTGAGAATACGCGGATAATCACACGCCAGAAAGAGGCTTTTTCTTTGGAGTCAACGGTGACCTCCCCCAGCGAGGTGCGGCCCTGGGCCGCCATGTTGTAGAGTTCCGGCAAGACAAACAGCCCGATCAGGGCCACGATCATCTCCACGCCGCCCTGCATGACCGGCATCCCGAAAGTAAAGCGGGTCTCGCCGCCGATGGGTGCCACCCCGATGGTGCCCAGCATCATCCCGATCGCACCGCCGAGAAGCCCCTTGAGCAGAGACCCTTCGGACAGGCTGGCGATGAGGGTCAAGCCCAGCATCGCCACCCAGAAGTATTCCGAAGGCCCGAAGCGCAACGACAGTTTGGCCAGCGGCGGGGAAAGAAACAGCAAGAACAGCACCCCGGCAATGCCGCCGATGGCCGAGGCAACGGTGGCGACACTGATGGCTTCCAGCGCCCGGCCTTGTTTGGACAGGGGATAGCCCTCGAATGCGGTGGCGATGGAAGAAGGCGTGCCCGGGGTGTTGACCAGAATGGCGGCAAAAGATCCCCCGTAGATGGCGCCCATGTAGACGGCGCCCAGGGCCACCAGGCCGTACAGCGGCGGCAGGGTGAAAGTAAACGGCAGCAGCACGGCCAGCGCCATGGTGGCGGTCAGTCCCGGCATGGCGCCGACGAACAGCCCGGCGGAGACACCTGCAAATATGATCAGGATGATGGCGGGATCAGCCAGCTCCACCATGGCCAGGAGAAGTTTTTCCATGAATAACCTCTAAACACTGAAACGGCCAGATGGACCGGCACCGCGGCCCCCCGGGAACCGGCCCATGACAGATGGTCATCCGCACTGACGGCCTTACTGTTTCTTTTTCTGCTCGGCGATTTCCTGCAGGATGCCCTCGTAATTCTTCTTCATGCGATCCACCAGGTTGTAAGCGTCCTGGCCGGTGGCGTAAGTCATTACGAAACCCAGTTGGCGCTGTTTCTCGGCAATGATCTTGTTGGTTTCGGAGTAAGCCTTGGCCAACTTGGCCACGATTTCCGGGGGAGTGCCCTTGGGCGCGGCCACGCCCCGGAAAGCGCCGCCGACAATGTCATAACCGAGTTCCTTGAAGGTCGGCGCATCGGGCAGGGATTCCACGCGCTCATCCGCCGCCACGGCCAGCACTCTGACCTTTTCTTTGTACTGCACGCCCAGCATGGAGTAGCCCATGGCGGCAGTGAGGTGGCCGCCGAGCAGGGCCGGGATCATCGGACCGGTGCCGGTATGGGGTACGTAGGTCACCTGGACGCCGGCTGCCCTTTCCATCCGCAGGGTTTCCAGATGGTTGGCACTGAAACTGCCGCTGCCGCCGACAGTTGCGGCCTTGGGGTTTTTCTTGGCGTAGGCGAGGAACTCTTCCAGGGTTTGATAGGGGCTTTCACTGTTGACGATCAGCGCATTGGGGGTGAAGTGGAACCACATGATCAGATCAAAGCCGTTGGTTTCATAACCGGCATCCTTACGCAACATCGGTTGACCGATAATATGCGGGATGTTGCAACCGATGATGGTGTAGCCGTCTGGTTTGGCCGTGCGCTGAAATTCACTCCAGGCTACAGCACCGCCGCCACCGGGTTTGTGAGTGACATTGACCGCCACGCCCAGAAACGTCTCCAGATGGCTTTCCTGCAAGCGGGCCGTGATGTCCGACTCACCGCCGGGGTTGAAGGGAATGATATAAGAGATGGGTTTTTCCGGATATTCTGCTTTTGCCACAGCCGGTGCAAACATCATGGTGACCGCAGCCAGAAAAAAGAACACCGCAATCATTTGCGGCAGCGGGTTTAGTAAACGGCGCATCTTCGATCTCCTTTCGTCATATTGAGTTCAATTGAAGTTGGCAGCAGGTTTGTGTTGTGCCAGGGTTCTAATTTTATCCGCAGGTTTGGCAAGTGTTTTCCTTTATTTTGATGGGTAGCGGGGAATTTTCTCAAATTTTATGCTGGTTTCATCCGGTGCGGGCTTTTTGAGGAAAATTTCCCCAATTTCGTAATTAGTATTATGATATTACTAACAATAGTCAATCTGCTTTGTCAATATAAAAAAGGAGAAAAAGGGGATTAAAAGGTCGCCAACCCAAATTTCCAGGACCGGTGGAGATTCTGCCTTTTTTTCGCGCCCGGGTCTGAAACCGGGTGAAGATCAACGGGATGCGTCCAGTTCCTTTTCGATTCTTTCCCAGGTGTATTCGAGGTGGCGTTGCATCGCCTCGGCCGCTGCTTTTGGATCATGCCTGCGAATGGCATTGAGGATTTCAAGGTGCAAAGGCAGGGATTGATTGCTGTGGGCGGTGGGATTGGTCACCTTCATGCTGGTGCGCAGCGCCGCCCGGATGGCGTGGGCGATCGGCTTGAGAAACGCATTGCGGCTGGCTTCTAAAATGGTGCAATGGAAGTTCGTGTCGGCCTCGGCGTAAGCTTGCTCGTCATTCAGGTTGGCCTGCATGGTGGCACAGGCTTCGGCGATGCGTGCGATTTCGGATTCTTCGGCACGTTCGGCTGCCAGACTCGCCGCGGCAGGCTCGACGATTTTACGCATTTCGGTGAGTTGTTGCAGAAATTGCGCGTCATGGCCGGCCTCGTCGATCCAGGAGAGCACATCGGGGTCGAGTCGGTTCCAGAAACGGTCGTGCAGAATCAGGGTTCCCCGGCGGGTTCGGGTTTCCACCAGGCCCTTGGCTGACAGCACCTTGATGGCCTCACGCACCACCGTCCGGCTCACTCCCAGTTGATTGCCCATGGATTCTTCATCGGGCAGCACCTCTTTGGGCTTGAAGAATCCACGCACGATACGGCTGCCGATTTCACGAACCACCTGACTGTGAAGGTTGCGTTGCCGGTAAGTTCGACCAAGGGAATTGATTTCCGATGTGATTTTAGTCATACCATATTATTAATCAATTTCTCGGATGCTGTCAACACCGGAAATAGCTTCTTGATGCAGAAGCGTCGACAGCACGCCTTGTGTTGCATAAACCGCACTTTAGCTAAATTGTGGTGCTGGCTATGTATCACGAAATCTGTGAAATCCGGAAATTTATTGGAATCGATTGTAAAATTTTAAGTTTGTAAAATTGCGTATGAGTATAAAAAGGACAAAAACGATATTGGGCTTGCTCTGAATGCTCTCTTTCTTTTTTCTAAAATAGGGATTCTGACCGGAAAGCGCCAAACCGGATGTAAAAACTGAGTTCAGATTTCGAATTGACGGTCTGTTATAGTTTTGACAGATGATTGTCGTGACATAATTCGAATTAAAAGAGTATCTTTTGACAAAAAAAGAACTTGAAAAGAAACTGGCGCCACATCGCCAGGAACTTAAAGAAAGGGGTATCGTTTCACTAGCCGTTTTTGGTTCTGTCGCCAGAAATGAATCCACACCAAAAAGCGATATCGACCTGCTGGTAGAATTTGATCGCGATGTCGGTCTGTTTCGTTTATTTGAAATCCAGCACCGGCTGGAGGAAATTATCGGTGTCCAAAAAGTCGATTTGATTCAAAGGGGCGCCATACACCCGGCATTGCGGGAACATATTTTATCAGAGGCGGTCAATGTCGCGTAGATTATGGAAGCATCGCATTACAGATATCCTTGATTCCATCAAAAAGATCCAGAACTATGTTGATCAGATGGAATTCGATGATTTTGAGAAAGATGAGAAAACAATCGATGCGGTTATTCGTAACTTTATTGTCATCGGTGAACCGCCCGCCATGTGCCTGATGACATCTCTGCCAAGTATCCGAATATCCCCTGGCGAGTGATGGGTGATTGCGAAATTTTGCGGTCCATGAATACTGGGGTGTAGAATTACGCACAATTTGGAAAACCATTAAAGACGACCTGCCGCCTCTCCTAACTGGTTTAAACCGGATAATCGATCTGGAAAAAGACGGAGAAGATTGACGGCTTTTTAGACGGCTTTTAATTCCCCTAAATGGATTTTAATGATCGAAAAAGGCATTAAAATCAGGTGGAATACGCTCTCACTGGGCCTCTCACGCCGGTAATACGGGTTCGAATCCCGTTGGGATCACCAAAAAAAATAGAGCCCCGAAAGGCGGCTCTTTTTTTTGTTAAGGTTAGGACGCCCCGCATCACATGCGGGATAATTCGGGTTCGAATCCCGTTGGGATCACCATTGAAAATTCAATCGGTTAACCATTGTCTTGGTTAGCCTCTTTTTTATTTGGGCTTCGGTGAGGTTTCCTGCTTTTATCATACAAACCGTCAAGGCCTGATTCTTGATATCGCTTTAGCCATTTCCGCAGGGTAGGCCTCGAAATTCCATAACGGCGGCAAACCAAACCTGTATCGCCGGTCTTCTGGTAAGGTTTTATCCATTTGAAGCGCGCTTTTATTTCGATCTTCATAGCTCACGTTCCATATCAAGTAATTGAAACGATGTCTATGAATCGCACACATAACATACAAGCGTCGATATAATTACAGTTAATTGGTTTTATGCTTGATCTTTAGATTTATTATTAATTCATTAATTCTCAGCTGGAGTCAATCTAGAGCTTTGGGATCTCTCTTTTAATCGAAATATATTGACGAATTGATTTTTGCTGACCCGTATCTGCTCGATAAATACAAACGGTCCATTGTTCCGGGGTTTCTCTAACGCTTCTATTCTTTTAATGTTCAATAAAATGCCGTATCTACTGTCCGGTCTAGCGCCTAGTCTTGAATCCCATACCACATAATCAATGCTCTTTGAATAGCATTCCTCAATAAATGCATCCCTGTTTTCAGCAGATATGCTACCAAGAGGAATAAACGCGTCTTTGCTGGCATGTGCAAATATTTGAATTAGAGACGGCATGGTGGAGAGCATGGTTTCGCCCGGTTTTGCATTCTCTTTATACCATTCTGCTAGTAGTTTAAATTCCAGATCTTGTTTACCGTCTTTAACTGTCTTGACCAGCCAGAAGTGATTTGAAAAACCAATTAGAATGACCAACAAAGTAATCGTGATGTTCTTAAGCCAATGCCTATGCCTGCAAAGCAAGGTCTGAGAAAAAAATAGTAAAGCCGCAACAACGCCGAAGACATAGGGCACGGATATAGATCGTCGGCTAATATAAGCTGTTTCCGGCACATTCAAAAAAAGCAAAAACAGCCATACCGTAATTAGCACAAGTGCTGCGCCTTGAAGAACGTATATGGCTTTTTCAGGGATTGTGTTTCCACGATTGATCCATGCCCATCCGTTTATTAATCCGTAAACACAGATCAGCAAAACGATCCAAAAAACCGGAACACCGAATCTAAAATACACGAAACCATGCCAAGAATGGATTAAAAGATAACCACTCAGAAAAACGGTTAGAGCCAAAATATTCCAGTTGCGCTTGAACAATCCATATCCAGTTCCATAAATAAAGATCAAAAATGATAGCCCCTTGTTCAAATTGTAAGCAATTTTGGATATTGCCGTTGGGGCAAACACATTGGTTTCAAAAAGATGTTGGACCCCCAAATTCCAGATGAGGTGTAAATACTCTAACCACAGAATTTTACCACCGCTCGTCGCTCCCATCTCTTTAAGGTAATGGGTGCTATCCTGTGTCTGGAAGTTCAATATGGTTCCCAACATCCACAGGCACAACGGTACTGAGGACAAGCCGGCATAAAAAACCGGCTTGTACCAACTGTCCACTTTTTTTCGCTCCAACATATCGATCACAAATACAATGAATATGAGCAGTGCTCCTTCATAACGGACCATTGTGGTTATGGATGCTGCCAGATAGGCCCAGCGCGACCGCTGGAAAATGGCAAAAAAGCTGACCAATATGCATAACAATAACAGCATTTCCGCAATCGGTTGCATGGCCATTTCGAGCATCCAAGGATTGATAATGGCGATTAGGGCTATCCAATGAGCAGGCCAACCGACGATCTTTCGCCCTACGAGCCAGAGTAAGATTAAGTTTAGAGGCAAAATGAAAGCATTGAGCAGCCAGCCCGCCGTCAGCTCGGGGTACGGACCTCCAACGGCATTGCTTAATACAACCTGCAAAATACCCAGAACAGGGGCGCGTTTATAGGAATCGGGCAACTGCCAGGACAACAGCTGGCGACCCGTTTTTACAAAATCCGTGAAATCAGGGTCAGGAACCATTTGGTGGCCATAGTAAAGAATCGAGAGGTAGACACCGAACAGGAGTAAGATAACCAAAATAAATGCATCGAGTGTTCTTTCTTTCACTTCAATCATTTTCTGTTTCACCATGTGCCTATATGTTTTGGCGATATGCGCCTTGTCTTCCCATCAGCACTGAGTTCTACCAGCTGAGCCAATAGGATCAGACAGCTTCTTATCCCAATATTTATTTACCATTGGCAATAAATTATTGCAAATTTGTAATTATTCCCTAAAACTGCACAAATCGGGGCAATCTGATCAAAGTGTCTTGAGAAAGGCCGTGGGTTGTTTTTAATAAAAATTCGTATTCGTAAGTTGGAAGATTACACGAATAATGATATAAATATTCATACGGTTTTTATTATATGCAAATTTTTATTAATCTGAATCATAATCACAATACTGGCTTCCATAAGAATTGCCCTGTAGAAAAATCAATCTGCGCTCCGATGAATTCAAGGTAGACCCATTTCGCTCAGATTGATTATCCACTCGTTTCGTTCAAATCATATTAATCATAAATAATAATTGTGAAGAGATGCCCGGAAATGGATCAAAAGAAATTCAATAAACATACAAAACTTAGTGTTGTCATCCCGTGTTATAATGAAGAGTTAACATTAAATAGGTGCGTTGGTAATGTATTAAAAATCGCAGATACTAAGCTGTCGTTAGAAGTAATTATTGTCGATGATTGTTCAAGCGATAAAAGCCATTCCATCGCATTAGAACTTGAAAAGAGACATCCAGAGATTATAGTCTTCCGCCATGCAGAAAACCAGGGAAAAGGGGCTGCCCTGCGTACTGGCTTTAAAGAAGCAACAGGTGATTTTGTGGCTGTGCAGGATGCCGATTTAGAATACGATCCAGATGACTTAAGACGACTTCTAATTCCTTTGATAAATGAGGATGCCGATGTTGTCTTAGGATCAAGGTTTTTATCTGCCGGTTTTCATCGGGTTTTATATTTTTGGCACTCTATGGGAAACCGTTTTTTAACATTTATTTCTAATATGTTAACCGATCTAAACCTTACTGACATGGAAACATGTTATAAAGTATTCCGAAGAGACGTTATAAAAAAAATAACTATAGAAGAAAACCGTTTCGGTTTCGAACCAGAAATTGTTGCCAAAATTGCTCATATGCGATTGCGAATTTTCGAGGTGGGAATTTCCTACCGAGGGCGAACCTATGAAGAGGGGAAAAAAATTCGCGCCAAAGATGGTTTTAGAGCTCTATATTGTATTTTTAAGTATAATGCGCACAGAGCCCCTGTTCCAATTCAACTTTTAATCTATCTATTCATAGGCGGCATTGCTGCTATTGTCAACTTTGTTACATTTCTGTTGTTATTTCGCTCAGGGATTGCTGTAATTATTGCAGCGCCTGCTTCATTTATACTAGCGGCTACCGTTAACTTTATACTTTGTATTACTATTTTGTTTAAGCATAAAGCCAAATGGAACTCCGCTACCGAAGTCATGGTTTATCTAATTATTGTTACTTCTGTTGGCCTATTGGACCTATTGATAACAAAAGGTCTTCTATCTGCAGAATTTTCGGCTTCTTTTTCCAAGATTATGGCAACTGGTGCAACATTTATTCTAAATTTTGTTGGAAGGCGTTCAATGGTTTTTCCAGAACGGCCTTTAGGTCCTTGGAAGCCGCAGATAAAATAATACACAAAAATAATAATCCATATAGAAGATTAGTTGATAATCAATTATCGGCAACTTGTGTTAAACCCTAAAAAAAACCTGCAGCATGCCGCAGGGTAATTAATTGATTGTTGAAATTTATATAAATGACTTTTGTTTTTACATGATTAATTAAAATTAAGCGTTTCTGTCAGCTGTTGAATTTTTGAAGCGAATTTGGTGAGCTTCAAGAATGATGAAAATTCAAACAAACCATTCTCCCTATAAAATGTATTTCAATCAAAGGTTAACGTGTCAGATAATTTTTCCATCCAGTTGTGAGCCTTTAAAGCCATTTCTTTATGCTGATCCAACTTCATTCCCAAGCGTTTGAGCACTGCAGACGATGGCTTGGCAAACTGCCCGCTAACTGAATCACGGTCAGCATTAGATTGACACCTTTGGTTAGATAGACAGACGATATCTGATTGCATGTCTGAATTTTTTATGCGTTCTGGATTGTGGTGCCAGTAAACCGCATTAACAATGTCAATGGGAAAGAACCATTTGGCTAAGATTAGTGCTCCGATTTCAGCATGATCAGTTCCCAAGATCATATGTTCGGCTACATCCAAAGGTACCGCATTCGAAGTAATACTTTCGATTTTTTGCAGCTCTTCTTTCAAGAATTTACTTAAAACCAGTTTTGCCATATCATGGACTTAGGCTGGGGTAAAAACATCATCAGTTTCAGCAATTTTTCTATTTTTGTCTAAGGCTTCGACAGTGTTTGATACTGCAATAGAGTGGAGCCAGAGTTCTCCTGGGAACAAGTCATACCCTTCAACAGCTTTCTCCATACTTTTGCTCATGCATGCACTGACTGCAATTTGGGCAAACCGCTTGACCCCCAATAACATAACTGCTTGCTTCAAAGATCCGACTTTTGTGGATAATCCAAAAAAAGCAGAATTAGCCAAACTAAAAACATTGGTGGTGAGTCCCGGATCGTGACACAAGATCTCTTCTATTTAAGTTATCGGAACAAACTATTGTGTAATTTGAAGTGGTATTTTGAAGGTTTTTTGCAGCGGGAGCGTTAAATATCAGACGGCTTTTTAGACGGCTTTTAATTTCCTTAAACGGATTTTAATGGTCGAAAAAGGTAATAAAATCAGGCAGGATACGCTCTCACTCGGCCTCTCACGCCGGTAATACGGGTTCGAATCCCGTTGGGATCAACATCGAAAACAGAGCGCCTCTCAACTGAGGCGCTTTTTGTTTGGATAAGGTTAGGACGTCCCGCTCTTAACTTTTCAAGACTTATTTTTTTCAGATAGGGTTATCAATTCCACATCAAATGAGAATTGGTGACTAGGGCAGGAAGTCCAAAATAAATTATGGTTCAAAAAAGTGTGTATTTGCCCGGGCTAATCTGCAAACTCATTAACACGGTTTAAGTGAGGTTTTTCCCTATGTCGGATCATTCCTTAACATCATCCAAAAGCGCTTGCGATATCACTTCGAAACATGTAATTTTAACAGGGTTTGGTTTGCCGTATGTTCTGGGATTCAAATAAAATTGTAAAACTGAGATAGGATAAAAATAGTATGAGTCTCAAAGAAGCAATCAGGGAAAAAGCCCTGGAACTCGGTTTTGAGGACGCCGGTTTTACCGGTGTGGAACCGTTGGATCTCTATATTCAGGAAATCGAATCCCGGCCGACGGAAATGTACGGCTGGGTGCAGACCGAGCAATTCAATACGCTGAGGGGCGCAAAGCCAAAGGAAAAGCATGATTGGGCCAGATCACTGGTCATCCTTATCCGAAATTACCATCGCCGGGCTTTTCCGCCTCAGATGGTGGGTGTTATCGGTCGCTGCTACCAGGTTGACGAGCGCAAAGAGCATGGAGCCGAGCATCAGAGGATTGCGAATTTCATAAAATTTCTTAAAGATCAGGGTGTGCGTGTCTGGTTCGACGAAGAACTTCCAGCCCGAATGTCCGCTGCCCGGGCTGGAATCATCATTTATGGTAAAAACTGTTTTGCTTACGCCCGCAATAGCATGCGCGGCGCTTCCTGGCTGGAAAGTATCCCGCTAATTCTTGACGCTGATCTGGAACCGGATGAACCAAGCATTGAACTGGGATGTCCTAAATGGTGCAAAAACGCCTGCATCGCTGCCTGTCCCACCGGTGCTCTGTATGCACCCCAAAAAATGAACCCCTTACGCTGTATTGCCTTTAATTCCTATTACACGAATGGCATCACACCTCTGGAACTGCGGGAACCCATGGGCACCTGGATTTATGGTTGTGATCGGTGCCAGGAGGTCTGTCCACGCAACCAGCCCTGGCTGAACCAGGCGCTGCCGGAGAACGGATTGCTGATGCAGCGGGCTCCGGATTTCGATCTGAGCACGCTGTTGACCATGGACGACAAACATTATGTAGACAAGGTATGGCCATTGGCATTTTACATTTCTCGCAAAAAAGCAGCAAAATGGCAAATGAACGCCGCTCGCGCGTTGGGGAATCAGGGCGACCCGGACAATGTGCCACTGCTGGTCCAATCCCTTAATGACAGCCCCCATGAGATGGTACGCGGCATGTGCGCCTGGTCGTTGGGGCAGCTAGGCGGAGAACAAGCCAGAGCGGCCCTGGAGGGCCGCCTATCTCGGGAGAATGGTTTGGTCAGGTTGGAAATTGAGAAGGCCTTAGAAATTAAATAATTCGAAGCAGGCGATCATTTGATTTCGATGAAATTATAATACATTTCGCCAACATAAAGGCGGTGGGGGAAAAATTAGACACCTCATAACTATCTATTTTTAAACCACGCCGGTTATTTGGTACTGATCACAGAATAATATGACAAGAAGTGCTCGGAAAGGACGAGCTCTATGTTTTTTAACATCTCAACAAGTCAAAACACCTATAATTTTCATTAGCCGCCACCCACCAGGCTGAATCCGCCCCAGAAGAAGGGATGGGAGGTCACCGGATTGTCCATCATGCGCAACTTGCTCTCACGAAGCGCATCCGGCCAGGTGAGCCCCTGTGCCTTTTTCTGCGCCATGCCCGTCGTGAGTTCTACCGTCGGTTGAGACGCGATCTGCCAATGGGTCGCAAGCACATTT
>WOR8_10004262_pt1 | contig 13937 bp, 10 predicted proteins | sample DeeMarSeWOR38_10_FD_19890 | JGI IMG/M metagenome (IMG submission 19890) | reverse complement strand
TCCTGGTATAGCCTCACTCCTCACTCCTGTCTCCTGTCTCCTGTCTCCTGTATTCTGTATTCTGTATTCTGTATTCTGTATTCTGGATTCTGGATTCTGGATTCTGTTAACCAAACCGCAGCTGGTAACCGATCGCCTCGAGGTAGCCTTGCTCCAGTTCCAGATCCCCGCGCGTCAACGGATGCTCATCCAGCCAGCCCTCCGGAAACATCAGCTTCACCCCCTGCTCCTGAAACATCGTCGGCACCTCCGCAATCGCAGCAGGTGAACGGGAACGGTGCAGCAGAACCGCCAGTCGCATCAGCACCACCAGTCGGGTCACCGGCCCAATCAGCCCCTTGGGCAGGGATTCAATGATGTCGGTCACCAGCCGACGCCGATGACAGCGCACCAGCACCGCCAGCACCATCTGGTCGCGGTAGGAAAAGCCAAACAGGTCACCGTGCTGCAACACATAGGCGCCATGTCGATGGTGCTGACTGTGGGCAATGGCAACACCCAGTTCATGCAGGCGCGCGGCCCACTCCAGCCAGTGCCGGCCCGGCTCGTCCAGCCCCCAGGTGCGAGCCGCCTGATCGAACAGAGACAGGGCCGTCACCAAAACCCTTTGCGCATGCTCGGTATCGATCTGATAGCGTTGCTCCAGCGCGGCAACCGTTGCCTCGCGTGTGTCCTCATGCCGGATACGGCCGATCAGATCGTAGAGCAGACCTTCGCGCAAGGCTCCCTGCGAGACCTGCATCCGTTCAATCTCCAGCGCCTCGAAGACTGCCGAAAGCACCGCAACACCACCGGGGAACACCGGCTGGCGGCCTTCCTGCAGTCCTTTCAACTCCATGGAATTCAAATCGCCCGCCGTGACCAGGGCCTTGCGCAACCTGCGCAGTGAGTCCGGTGTGATCCCGTAGTCAGACCAGCCGTTGGCGGCAACGACCTCCCGCACCGCCTTGATGGTACCCGAGGCACCTGCGACCGAATCCCACCCGCGACGGCGAAACTCAACCTCGACAGGCTGCAGCTCCAGCCGCGCGGCAAGTACCGCATCACGCATGCGCGGCTTGCTGATCTTCCCGTCGGCAAAGAACGCGCGGCTCATCTGCACACAGCCCATGTACAGGCTCTCGAGATAGCGTGGCTGGAACTCTTCGCCGATGATCAGCTCGGTGCTGCCACCGCCGATATCGATGACCAGGCGACGCTTGCCTGCCTGTACCAGGCTGTGCGAAACTCCAACGTATATCAGACGGGCCTCTTCAATGCCGGAGATAATTTCGATAGGATGCCCAAGCGCCTGCTGAGCCGCATCGAGAAAGTCACTTGTTTCATGGGCACGCCGCAAGGTGTTAGTGCCTACCACCCGCACCGCCCCTGCCGGCATCTCCCGCAGCCTTTGCCCGAACCGCTGCAGGCAGTCCAGCGCACGCGCATTTGCCGCTGCATCGAGCCGGTCCCGTTCGTCGAGTCCCGCCGCCAGGCGCACCGGTTCACGCAGCCGGTCGATCACCTGCAGCTGCTCGTCCTGCAGGCGGGCCACGATCATGTGAAAGCTGTTGGAACCGAGATCGACAGCCGCAATGGTTTCGTAGGCGTTGGTTTCAGACACAATGTTCCACTTTACAAGCGCTGGCAAGCTGACGCAGAAATCGTCGGGTACTATAACAGCACCCTACCGGTGGCAACATGGAAACCACGCGTGATGCGGCCTGCCCGCCTGCATCGCGCGTTCCGACTCGTACACCCTGCCAGCCTCGCCTGGCATCAATATTGCCTTTTTTAAAGATGGCAACAGGGAGTAACCACCCAGGAGATACACCATGTCAATAGAGCATCGATGGAGTGAGCGCAAACCGATCGCGATGGAGGTACATCTCTACCATCCTTCTGCCGGCGAGGTCATGGCCAGGACACGGGACATCAGTCTCGAAGGTATGTTCGTGGAGACCGACGCGACTGACCTGCCGGTCAACACCGAGCTCGAGGTCTCCTTCATCACGTTTGGCGAAAACGGACCCGAGCAGCACCGGGTGTCGGCCTATGTCGTACATCGCAATGAGGCAGGCGTAGGGCTCATGCTTCGCCATGTCGAGTACAGCAATTTCCATGCACTGCGTTATATGCTGAACGCGGCCTGAGGCCCTCGGCGGCAGACCCACCCGAAAGGGTTCTGCACAGGCCTGCAAACGACCTGGGCTGCGGCTGCCAGACTGAAACATCCCTGCAAAGCGCCGGCTGCCTGACTGCAGTCGGGACAAACGCCGTCATCACTCCAGTTTTGCCAATTCTTCTCTGACTATCTCTGCCGACAAGGGAATATAGCCATCTTTTGCCACAACCTGCTGGCCGGTCTTCGACAGAACCAGAGTCAGGAATTCTTTCTCCAGCGGCGGCAACGGCCCGTTGAGCTGTTTGTTGAAATACACATAAAGGAATCTCGCCAGTGGATAACGGCCCGTGATGGCGTTGTCGGGTGTCACCTCGACGAACTTGTCACCGGCCTTCTCTGCAAGCGGAACAGGCCTGACGCCGGACGTCACGTAACCGATACTGGCATAACCAATGCCATTGAGCGATCGGGTAACGGCCTGAACCACCAATGCAGAGCCGGGCTGCTCGTTCACCGTCGTCCTGTAATCGCCCTTGCATAGGGCCTTCTCTTCGAAATAGCCGTGGGTTCCGGACGTAGACTTGCGGCCGTAGAGCTGTATCGGACGATCCTTCCAGGGGCCGGTCAGACCAAGCTGGCCCCACTTCGTGACAGCCGCCGGGTAACCACACTTGCGTGTCAATGAGAACACCGCGTCCACCTGCGCAATGGTCATACCGACAACCGGGTTGTCCCTGTTCACAAGCACGGCGAGGACATCGGCCGCGACCCGGACAGCGCCTGGCTTATAGCCATACCTCGCCTCGAAGGCGGCCTCCTCGCCGGCCGTCATCTTGCGGCTCATCGGGCCAATGCTGGATGTGCCCTCGGTCAGCGCAGGCGGGGCGGTGGACGAACCGGCCGCCTGGATCTGTATCGTGACATTCGGGTACTCGCGCTTGAACGCTTCTGCCCACAGTGTCATGAGATTCGCAAGCGTCTCCGAGCCGACACTGGAGAGAGTGCCTGCTACGCCATCTACCCGCCGGTAATCCGGCATTGTCGCGTCGAGCTCGGCGCCGACCGCCAGGACTGGACCGGACATCACCCAGGCAGCCGCGAAACCCATCGCTGCAGCGCTTCCGAACACGCTCATGGTAATCCTCCTTGACGTTTTCCATACCTGACCATTCTGTCCCGGACCCGCGCGAACCGGAACAACTGATGCTGCCGGAATTCAATGGCAGTGTTGTGACGACACTGTAACACCCCGGCAGCAAATCCGCCTGTGCGTGTCCTGATGGTGCCAGCACGCGCCGGGCGTAAACCCTGCGCGACAACGACTCGCAGCCATCAGGCCTCGACTTTGACCTGTTCCCGCAGTATCCGCGAAGCAGGAAAATCGCAGCGGAAGTCTGTCCCGCGCCCGGGCACACTCTCGACGTGCAAGCCACCACCATGGCGCAGGAGCACATGCTTTACGATTGCCAGTCCAAGACCCGTGCCACCCCGCTGCCGTGAGCGGCTGGTATCCACGCGATAAAACCGCTCGGTCACCCGTGACAGATGGCGCGCGGGAATACCGATCCCCGTATCGCGAATCTCGAAGTGCGCGCCGCTGTCATCGGCGTACCAGCGCATGTCTATCTTGCCGCCGGGCGGCGTGTAGCGCACGGCATTGAAGGCTAGATTGGAGAACAGGCTGCGCAGCTCTTCGCTGTTGCCATCAAGCCAGACATCCGCATCGGCAGCGAGGCTGATCTGGTGTGCTTCTTCACCACTGAGGCGCTCGGCATCCCCCCGGACCGACTCCAGCATGGCCGCGACACACACCGGCTGGCTGCTCTCGATCTCATTCCTGGATTCCAGGCGCGCCAGGGTCAGCAGATCATCAATGATCCGATGCATACGTTGCGCCTGTTCCCGCATGACACCGATCTGGGCTCGCCATGACTCGTGCACGCCGGCCGGATCGTCTGCCATGGGCTCGAGGTAGCCCAGCAACACCGTCAGCGGGGTGCGCAACTCGTGTGAAACATTCGCCACGAAATCACGCCGCATCTGTTCGAGTGAGCGGAACCGGGTAACGTCTCTGGCAACCAGCAGGCGCTGATTCTTGCCGTAGGGGACAATCTGCACCGACAGCAATGCCTGGTGGTCGCGCGGTGAGATCAGATCAAATGGGCTGGCATAATCGTCCCGGGCGAGACGCGACACGAAGTCCAGATTCCTGATCAGATTCCCGATGCGCTGGCCGGCGTCCTGGGGATATCGAAGTCCGAGCAGCTGGGTCGCCGCATCGTTCCACCACTCAATTTCATCATTGGATTTGAGAACGACCATGGCATAGGGAATAGCCGCCGTTGCGTTCTGAAACCGGCGCAACATGCTGCCGAGCTTCTTCTTGCGTTTTCGGTCGCGCTGTTGCAGCCGGTATATGCCGTGAAACATGTCCGCCCAGACGCCGTATGAATGCGGCGGAGCGGACGCTTCACCTTCACCCAGCCAGCGCGCAAGACGCCCTATGTTAAGCAGATGCCAGGCCACATAGCCCGCCAGGCCGAGACACAAAACCGCAACCACCCGGCCGAATACCAACCCGACCAGTACGCTTGTAAGACTCACGCCGACAAAGAGCCGGGATTCTTCCAGCCACGCCTTGCGCAATGCCTACTCCCGCATCGAAAACCGGTAACCCGCTCCCCGCACGGTCTGAATCAATCGATCATGGCCCTGAGGCGCAAGCGCCTTGCGCAGGCGCCGGATGTGCACGTCGACTGTCCGTTCCTCAAGGTAGACATTACGTCCCCAGACACGATCCAGCAACTGACTCCGGCTGAAAACCCGTTCCGGGTGCGTCATGAAGAAGTGCAGCAGCTTGAATTCGGTCGGGCCCATTCGCAGCATGAGTCCTGCGGCTCGAACCCGGTGGCTGGAAGGGTCCAGTGTCAACCCGTCGATCGACAGGGCCTCCGCCTCTTCGGGCCCGCGACCACGACGCAACACGGCATTGATCCGCGCCACCAGTTCTCGCGGCGAAAAAGGCTTGGTGACATAGTCGTCAGCGCCGATGTTCAGACCCTTTATCTTGTCTTCTTCCTCGCTGCGGGCCGTCAGCATGATAATGGGGATACTCCAGGTGAGCTCATCGGCCTTGAGCCGCCGCGCCAGATCGATCCCGCTCTGATCCGGCAACATCCAGTCGAGCAAAACCAGATCAGCACCGTGGTCAACGATTGCCAGCTCGGCAGTGGCGGCATCCTCCGCCTCGACAACACGGAAACCGGCCCGCTCCAGAGTAAACCTGACAAGCTGCCGTATGGACCGCTCGTCTTCAACGATGAGAATGCGTTCCACAGTCAAGACTCGTTTACCGGGATTGCCTGGAATTACACATCAGAAATGTTACAAAACCGTTACATATACGGGCGCAACTCAATGCACCAGGATTCTGCGCCCAGTGGGCCTATTGCATCGGATCCCCAGGCTGTGCTGCCAAGGCTTCACCGGCAAGCGCCTCACTCGAGTCCGCGGCGGGATTTCACTCCGTCCAGCCGCCGGCAATATGAAGCCGGCTTGCGCCCTGATCAACACCGGAACCCGCTGACGCGGCAACCCCGGGTAGGCGGAAGACATGGTCAGTCGCTTGCTTCAGAGTCGGCAGAGTTCGATCGGAAATGATTCGAAAGCGGGCCAGATCGTAGTCCAGCGTCGGGTATTACCTCACCGTCATTCGGCGTCTGGAAAGCGGCCTCCCTGGAAGGCAATGCGAGAGGGCCTGACCGCGCATCGCACTCCAGCGTTTCCTGCCGCCGCGCCCAGGAGCCCGTCGGACTTAGGATAAATCTACTGCGCTGATGGGAGAGCGGCCCATAGTTACTCGATTTCTCGTTGCGTAGAACCACTATGCGCCTCGAAATCGTGAAACTCTGTTCTCGCTCTCCCACCATGCTCGCTACAAGCACCTAAGCCCGACCGGCTCCTAGAGTGTTTCGCCGGTGCTCATATCGGGCTGAGCTGCGGCACATCGCCCGTCAGACGCGTGGGGGCGGCTGAGACGCCACATCGAAAGGGAACCTCTACAGCCCCCGACCGTACAAACCCGGACGGTTTACCCCATTCGTCATAACTCACGCACTTCTTGCCTTCGAACTGGAATTCCCCAATGTAGCGGTGCGAGATCTTCTGTTGCAGCTGCGCGCTGTAGTCCAGACCAAGGAAATGGCTGACCAACCCTCTAATTACACCGGCATGGACGACCACCAGGACGGTGTTGTTCGGGAACAACCCGGTCAGGGAAACGAGGAAGCGAACACTGCGCTCTTGCATCTGACGAAAGCTTTCGCCTTCGGGGTAGACAAACTCCGGATCCTTCTTGTGTTCGGGGATATTCCTCGTCACCCACTTCTTAGTTTTCTTGTACAGGAGTCCGTAGTTGACCTCATTCAACGCCGGCGAGTCATGCACGATGGGTATGCGATGTCGTCGCGCATAATACATTGCCGTCTGCCGCGCTCTCTCGAGGGCACTCGAATAGATCGCATCCAGGCTGACAGCCCGCTCGCGCAGGGTATCATCAACAAAGGTGAGGTCGGCTTGCCAATCCGCGGCGCGGGGCGCGTCGCCCCAGCCCAGGATCCGACCAGAGGCGTTGAGCAGGGTCTTGTAGTGCCTGACGACAATCGCGCGCATAACGTAAGACAATAGCAGCTGAGGAGGAGATTGTAAAAGTTGTTGACCCGCCGGCTGTCGCCGACCCGGCAGCCGCCCGGGCAGGTCAAAGATTCACACCCTTGACGCAGTGGTCTTAGGCTCTCCCGCGCAGCAGGGCAAGCCCAGTTTCATCCGGGCTCCACCCGCAATTTCACAATCGCGCGGTCCGTGGCCTCGGCCACGGTGAAGCGGAAACCCGATTCAACAATTGACTCCCCCTGCTGGGGGATGTGCCGCAGCCTCGCCATGACCATCCCTCCGATGGTGTGGGATTCACCCGCCGGCAGGTTGGTCCCGAGCACGTCGTTGGCCTCGGAGATGGGCAGACGGGCGTCCATCAGATAGGTCTCCTCGTCCAGCATCTCGAAGATACGCTTGCGCCGCGGCAGATACTCCTCGAAGTCATAACCCACGTCGATTTCACCGACCACTTCCTCGAGGATATCCTCCATGGTGATCATGCCGATAGCAGATCCGAATTCATCCACCACGATCGCCATGTGGTCCTCGCGGGTACGCAAGACAGGCAGTAACTGGTCTATGGTCTGGTAAGGCGAAACATAGTGTACGGGCTTGATGAGATCATCGAGGGGACGCGCCGCAAGCTCCAGATCCATCAGATCCCAGGTCGTAAGCGTGACGGTGCCGACAATGTTGCTGATGTTCCCGCTATAAACAGGCAGCCGGTTGTAGCCACGCCTCCGAACGAGGGTGATCGCATCGAGGGTGCCCCGGTTGTCATTCAGGGCTGTCATCTCAGCGACGGGGATCATCGCTTCCCCGACAGTCGTCTCGGCGAAACGAATGGCGCGCCTGATCCGGGCGCGATCGAACACGTCCACATTGGCCCCGCGGTCGGCCATCTCAACAACCATGCGGATCTGTTCGCGGGTAATGAAGACATTCTGTTCGGTTTTGCCGCCGCCAACCAGCCGCGCCCCCAGGCGGGCAATGCGGGAGAAGACGAAGACGATGGGATAGAACAGCGCAGAGAACACCCGCAAGGGGTAGACGACGACCGGCGCGATCTCATCCGACTTCTGCTGGTAGACACTTTTCGGGACGATTTCGCCAAAGATCAGGAACAGCGGCGTAAACAGCACGACGGCATAAAAGTCACCCGCCGCGCCAAAGAAGCGGATCATCAGCATGGTGCCAATCGTCGTCAAGGCAACCGTCGACACATTGGTGCCCACCAGCGTGGTGCCCAGCAGTACGTCCGGGGTTTGAAACAGTTTCAGCACCAGTTTGGCGCCCCGGTTGCCCTGATTCGCCTTGTGGTGCAACTTGAGTTTGTCCGAGTTCACCAGCGCCATCTCCGAACCCGAGAAAAAGCCCTTCAGGAGCAGGAGCAGCACCACACCGAACAAAATAAGCAGAAATTCCATCCGCCAGGCTCCTCTTCAGTCAGCCATCTTTTGCTTCCACGCCTCGGATTCGGACTCGCCGGAAGCCGCCTCACCGGTCGTCGTGCGCACCTCGGCCTCATCGGTTCGCAGCGTTTCAGCCTTGCCCGCCTCGGACATGCCCTCGGCGGTCACGTCCGCGAGGCCGTCATCCACCGCTGTTTCCGCCCCGCCGGTGGGAGGCGCTTGCTCATCAGGCCTGGCTTTGTCCAGCCGGTTTGCTTCCGCATCTCCCTCCCCGGTACCGCTTGCTTCTGCCGCGACGTCTTCCTCCACGGCCTCTTCGGCGGCTGTTTCTTCGACCGCCAGGCCGCGACTCACGCGCACGCGCGCGATGCGATGTTCATCCATTTCCAGAATCCTGATCACGAGACCTTCCACGGCGACGCTGTCACCGACTTTCGGCAACCGGTCGAGATGGCGGAACGCCACGCCACCGATCGTAGTCATTCGCGGGTCCTCGATTCCGAAGTTGGTCAGGTTGTTGAAGTCGGTCAGCTTCATCGCGCCTTCGACGTCGTAGACATTCTCGTCGCGCTCCCGATACAGCTCCTGCCCCTCCACCTCCCCGGAGATCTGCCCAAATATGAAGGTAAGCACGTCTTTCATGGTGACGAAGCCTTCGACGCCACCAAACTCGTTGAGTACGGCGGCGGCCCGCGCCTTATTGATCTGGAAAAAATCGAACATCTCGTCGACCTTCTTGGTCAGCGGAACCACGACCGGCGGATGCATGATGTCTGCCAGATCGATCGCCGAGAGATCCGCCCGGTCCAGTACCAGCCGGAGTACATCCTCCGCGTGAACAAAGCCCACCAGATTGTCGCGATGCCCCCGAAACACCGGCACACGCGGATGGCGGTAGACCTGAAATCGTTCCACCATCTCGGGCACGGTCATATCCGCGCTGAAGAATGCGGTGCGGGTGCGCGGGGTCATGATCTCCACCACCTCGGTATCGCCCGCCTCCAGCAGGTTGTAGATCAGCGCCCGTTCGGTCGCGTTGAGCTCCCCCCCTTTGGCGACCTCCTCCACCAGTGTCCGGAACTCGTCAAGTTGCAGGATATTCTCCGCCCCGGTCTCCTCACCGACGATCAGCGTCGTAACGCGGTCGGCAATGCTCCGAATGAGCCAGACCAGTGGTGCGATGAGCCTGACCCACAGGCTCATGGGCGATGCGACGACCCCGGTGCTGATGCGCACGGGATCGGACACCGAAATGGTCTTTGGCGTGACTTCTCCGAACAGCAGCAGCAGGGGCACCATGACCAGGATACTGATCCAGCCGGCGCGTTCGAGCCCGTAAAGACTGACGAGGATCCCCGTCATATTGGCGGCGGCAGCGATGTTTACCAGCTCATTGCCGCACAGAATGGAGATGATCAGGCGCCGCGGCTGGTCAAGGAGGGCATGCAGGGTCTCGGAATGGCGGTGGCGTTCCCGGCGCAATTTCTGAAGATCCAGCCGGGAGAGCGAAAACAAGGCGGTTTCGGAACCCGAAAAGAAGGCCGACCCACAGAGCAGCAGGCCCTGCAGGGTCAGGCGGACAATCATCCCCGGCTCTTTCAGCTGCGAGGTATCGAAGGCAAAGAAGGCCTTCACTGCCGCCCAGTGTTGAACCAGTTCCTGTAACAACCCGTCCATCGCCACTTTCCTCGATGGGACCCGTAGTCCGACCTTGCGCCCGGCAGCACACCGGCCGGAAGACCAGATCCGGCTCACGGCCACATGACAAATCGGGATTCAATCGCTTCGAGCACTCCGGCCACCCTGCCCTTCCCGGGATAGCGCGGACCTGCCTCCTCCTGATTACCATAGAGTGCTACACTAAAGCCTAACCGTAACCGGAGGGTTTGACAATGCAAGAAACCGGTCGAAACACGCGAAACAGGCCGTCCCCGTCGGAGCCGGCCGCTGCCCGGCCTCAGACTGCCCAGCAGGCACCCGCGGCACGCAAGCGCAAAGCCGGCGCCGTGTCGGCCCGGACGCAGCCGAAGCCGACGTCAGCGCCCGCCATGCCGGATCTCGAATCGCCGGATCTTTACCTGAACCGCGAAGTCACCTGGCTGGCCTTCAACCGACGGGTACTGCAGATGGCGGCTGAGGAGTCTACGCCACTGCTCGAGCGCGTGAAATTCCTGGCGATTGTCAGCAATAACCTGGACGAGTTTTTCATGAAACGGATCGGGGGACTCAAGCAGCAGATCGCCGCCGGGATCCGCACACCGACGGTGGACGGTCTCACGCCGTTGGAACAGGTCAAGGAATGCCATGCCGTCGTACTCGACATGCACGGGCAGCAGCACGAGATCTTCACCAGGCTGCTTGGCCTGCTGGATGCCCAGGGCATTCGCCTGGTGAAGTATCGCGACCTCGATGAGGGGCAGCGCAACACATTACGCGAGGATTTCATTGCCAATGTGTTTCCGCTGCTCACACCGCTGGCCATGGATCCCGCACACCCTTTCCCGTTCATCTCCAACCTGGCGCTGAACCTGCTGGTCTCTCTGCGCCACCCGGGAGGCAGCGCGACGCACATCGCCCGCGTGAAGGTTCCGGTTGCCAAGGACATCGCACCGCGTTTTCTGCGCGTTGGCGAGGAGAATACCTTCGTCACGCAGGACGATGTCATCGCCAACAACCTGGATCTGTTGTTCCCCGGCATGAAGATCGTCTCCTGTGAACTGTTCCGGGTCACCCGCAACGCCATCGTGGAAGTCGAGGAAGAAGAGGCCGACGACCTGCTGGCAATGATCGAAAGCGAGTTGCGGGGCCGGCACTTTGCGCCGATTGTGCGGCTGCAGATCATGACGGGCATGAATCCCAGCCATAGGGGGATGCTGGCGGCCGAGCTGGGCCTTGACGCAGACGCCGATGTATTCGAGGTTACCGACCTGATGGGGCAGCGCGACCTCTTCGAGATCGCGAGTCTGGATATCCCGGAGTTACAGGATCCGCCGCATAAGCCTATCGATCACACACACCTGGCGCATGATTCACGCAACATCTTTCACATCATCCGCGAGCGCGGCGCCCTGCTCCTGCAGCATCCCTACGAATCGTTCACAACCAGCGTCGAGCGTTTCCTGCGCACCGCCAGTGAAGATCCCAAGGTACTCGCCATCAAGATGACCCTGTACCGGACCTCTGCCGAAGGCAACATTATCCAGTCGCTGATCCGGGCCTCCAGCAATGGCAAACAGGTCGCGGTGCTGGTGGAACTCAAGGCCCGCTTCGATGAGGCGGCCAACATCGGCTGGGCGCGGCGCCTGGAAAGTGCGGGCATCCACGTCACTTACGGGGTCGTTGGCCTGAAAACGCACAGCAAGATCATCCTGGTCGTGCGCAAGGACTACAACGGGCTGCGCCGCTATACTCATGTCGGGACCGGGAATTACCACTCCGGTACGGCGCGTCTGTATTCCGACCTGGGGATGCTGACCTGCAATGAAGCCATCGGTCAGGACCTGACCGAACTGTTCAATTATCTGACCGGCTACTCGCCGCCACCCCAGTATCGAAAGATACTGCCCGCGCCTTATACACTTAAAAAGTCACTACTGGAAAAGATCAATCGCGAAATCAAGGCCCATTCCGAGGAAGCCCCGGGACTTATCCAGTTCAAGATGAACGCCCTGGAGGATGCGGATATCACCCAGGCCCTTTATCGCGCCACTCAGGCGGGCGTCAAGGTGGACCTGATTGTGCGAGACACCTGTCGCCTGCGCCCGGGCATCCCCGGCCTCAGCGAGAGTGCGCGGGTGATCAGCGTGCTGGGACGCTTCCTGGAACATTCGCGCATCTATTATTTCAGGAACGGCGGTGAGGAAGAGTACTACATCGGCTCAGCCGACCTGATGATGCGCAATCTGGAGGGGCGCGTCGAGGTCGTAGCACCCGTCGAAAACCCGAAGCTTCGCGAGGAGCTACGCTTGATCCTGGATGTGCAGCTCTCGAGCCGGAAGCATTCCTGGGAAATGCAGCAGGACGGCACCTACGTTCCGCGGCAGACAGTCGCCGAACAGGACACACGCAGCGCACAGGAAACCTTCATTGAACTGGCGACCAAACGCAGGGTCGCGGCTGCCAAACACAAGCAGACGAAACTCCGCGAGAAGCTGCTGACGCACTTCCGCAAACGGTTGCAGAATACCACTTAGTCTGACCCGCCCCCTTGACCCCAGGGGGCGGAAAGCGGTTTACTGCCCGCTCGGGCGCAGCTTGTTGCGACCGCAGTCAAGGCGAAGCGGCCAAGGCAAGCATCGATAGAGTGCGCCCTTCGCAGCTGCCGACACGTCACAGCTGTGATCCACCAGGGAGAAATCAGGAATGTCAGCAAAAAAAACCGAGCAGCCCATCCTTGTACCAATAGACTTTTCCCCCCATTCCGAAACCGCCCTTATCTATGCCAGCGAGCTTGCGGAGGCTCTCCAGTGTCCACTCATGGCACTGCACGTGGTACACGATCCCGGCGAGGCGCCTGGGTACTACGCAGCAGTCAGCGGAAAAAAAAAGAAGCAGCTGCGCATGATACAGGACGTCGCGGCTGACATGATGAGTCAGTTCATGCAGGAGATGGAAAAGAAATATCCCAAACAACCAGCACTGCGCAAGGCGCGAACCGAACTCGTGGTCGGTATCCCGGTTACGCGAATCCTTCAAATGGCAGACAAGACCGATGCCCGCATGATCGTTATGGGCAGTCAGGGAAGAACGGGGCTTGCTCACGTTCTGCTTGGTTCCAAGGCGGAGCAGGTGGTGAGGCTGGCGCCAATACCCGTAACCATCGTCAAGGCACCCCGGGAATAAACGTAAGCGGAGGAATCGGTATGCAGGCATCCAAACAGATTGGCCGTCTGGGCGAGAACCCGGGCATGCTCCTGCTCGTGGCAGTCGGAGTGTTCGGCTTCCTGGCAACAACGCTTGCCTTGGCCGCCTCCCCTGACAACCCGGAGATGGAGTGGGGGAACATGGGCATGCAGCTGTTTGGTGGCCTGGCCCTGTTCCTCTTTGGCATGGAACAGATGGCGGATGCGCTCAAAGCGGTCGCGGGTGAGCGCATGAAGGTTATCCTGGCCAGGCTCACGACAAACCGTTTCATGGGCGCCCTGACGGGCGCATTTGTCACCGCGGTCATACAATCCTCATCGGTAACCACCGTGCTCGTCGTCGGTTTTATCACCGCCGGGCTGATGTCCATGGCTCAGTCTATCGGCGTTATCATGGGTGCCAATATCGGCACGACAATCACCGCCCAGATCGTAGCCTTCAAGATTACCAAGGCCGCATTGCTGATGGTAGCCGTGGGTTTCGGCATGCTGTTCTTCTCCAAACAGGAAAAGATCAAGCAATACGGCGGCATGCTGATGGGGCTTGGCATGATCTTTTTCGGTATGAGCGTGATGAGCGATGCCATGAGCCCGCTGCGCAGCTATCAGCCATTCCTCGACCTGATGGCAAGGATGGACAACCCGCTCATCGGTATCCTGATCGCGGCAGCGTTTACCGGGCTGATCCAGTCATCCTCGGCCACCACAGGCATTGTCATCGTGATGGCTAGCCAGGGTTTCATCACGCTGCAGGCCGGTATCGCGCTGGCCTTTGGTGCCAATATCGGCACCTGCGTCACCGCGCTACTGGCCGCCATCGGCAAACCCCGGGAGGCCATTCGGGCCGCAGTGGTACACGTACTGTTCAATGTCTTTGGCGTGTTGCTCTGGTTTGGTTTTATTGCT
>WOR8_10004259_pt1 | contig 13943 bp, 24 predicted proteins | sample DeeMarSeWOR38_10_FD_19890 | JGI IMG/M metagenome (IMG submission 19890) | reverse complement strand
GAGCGATGCCCGACCTTAAACTACCCTCTGTGACTGCGATAAGTTCCTCGGCCTCATTACTAATCTGCCCTACACCAACAGTTATGGCTGCATCGGTATGAAAGCCGTCAAGGTTTGCCCCCACATCTAAAGAAACGATATCTCCTTCTTGTAGTACTCGTTCGCCAGGAATACCGTGTACTATCTCATCATTTACAGAAACACATAAATTTGCAGGAAAGCCACGGTAATTCTTGAAAGAAGGGATAACTCCCCTCTTATCAGATTGTTCGGCCATGATCATGTCCAACTGGCCAGTCTTTACTCCTGGTTGTAATTCTGTTATTAGTTTATCTATAATAGCCGCTAGGATTTTGCCACACTTCCTCATGATAGCTATTTCCTCGTCAGATTTAATAATCACCATTTTTTCTATGGCTGCTCACGTCTACTGCCTGGCTGAAGGGTTCGAGCAATCGACAAACCTCGGAAACCCTTCGCCTTGATCAGTATGACATTGGTGCTTTCAGGGCAGATATTATTGCTCTAGCCACCTCCTGTATTTCCAGGTTACCATTGACCTTAATCAGTTTATTTTGGTTCTTATAATAATCAAGTATGGGAACAGTTTGTGCAAAGAAAACATTGATCCGTTCCTTTACTGTCTCTTCTCTGTCATCAGACCGTTGATACAATTCGCCACCGCATTTATCGCATTTGCCCGGCGTTTTGGGTGGAGAACTCGTTACATGATATGGTTTTTGACAAACCCGACAAAGCCGTCTTCCGGTGATGCGTTTTACTAACTCCTCACCAGGCACTTCAATGTATATCGCCTTATCTATGGCTTTTCCTTGCCCCCCAAAGGCTTTATCTAGAATTTCAGCCTGGTTCAAGGTCCTGGGAAAGCCGTCGAGAAGACAGCCGGAGGTACAGTCTGGTTGATTGATTCTTTCCAGAATCATCTTTACAGCTACCTCATCAGGAACCAGTTCTCCTTTGTCCATATAACTCTTGGCCAAGAGCCCAACCTCAGTTTCTTCCTCCAATGCCTGTCGAAATAAATCACCAGAGGCTATATGAGGTAAATTCAACTCTTGAGAGAGAATATCTGCCTGAGTTCCCTTCCCTGCCCCCGGAGCACCCAACATGATGAAGTACATTTATTTAAGGAAACCTTCATAGCGGCGCATGGTTAGTTGAGCCTCTAATTGTTTCATGGTATCCAGAGCCACACCGACAGCTATAAGCATGGCGGTGCTCTGAATTAGTAACGGTACATTAGTAATTAATTGAGCGATAAAGGGCATAATAGCCACTAGGGCCAGGAACAGGGCGCCACCGAAGGTAATACGTCTTATGACTCCGTTTAAATAATCAGCCGTAGCCTTGCCCGGTCGAACTCCAGGGATGAAACCGCTCTGCTGTTGTAGAGTTTGTGGTAGGTTCATTTGTTCAAATATGACCATAGTGTAGAAAAAAGCGAAACCAATTACCAGGAAAAAGTACAAAACATTGTAGACTGCGGTATTAGACTGAAATATATTATAGATTGTATTCCAGAAATTCGGGTCTGCACCTTCTGGGTTCATAAAGTATGTAGCTACTGTCGCGGGCAGTTGCATTAAGGCTATGGCAAAGATAAGGGGTATCATCCCAGCCGTATTGACCCGTAGCGGTATATATGTGGAACCTGATTGTCGGTACATACGGCCACTGCGAAAAGTGCTCCGAGCATATTGCACCGGAATACGTCGATGCGCTTCAATAAATATGACTATAAGCACCAACATAGCCAACGTTAGAACGATATAAGCAATCAATCCTTGAGGATTCCCACTAATAGCAGTAACAATGAAATTACCCACTATACTGGGCAGGCCAGCCACGATACCACCAAAGATTATTATCGATATTCCGTTGCCAATACCACGCTCGGTAATCAATTCGCCCAACCAAACAAGGAACATCGTGCCAGCAATCAATGTGATTATTATGGTAGTCATACCCAGTGGTCCGAGTCCCCCAATGGCAACTCCCTGAGAACGTAGCAAAGCAATCACAGCATAGCCCTGAAGACCAGCTAAAGGTATCGTTGCGATATGGGTAATCCGATTAATTCTTTGCTGACCGAGCTCGCCCTCCTGGGCTATGGCCTGAAGGCGCGGGATTACCGGAACCAGCAATTGCATAATAATGGATGCAGTGATGTAAGGATAAATACCGATGGCAACCACACTGAACTGTTGCATGGCACCACCGGTAAAAAGGTCAAGCATGCCAAAGAGGAGGTTTTGCCCGAGTAACGTATTTAATTGTTCGTGGTCCACGCCGGGCAAGGGAATGTGAGCCAGAAAACGAAAAACGACCAAAATACCGATAGTGAAAAGAATTTTTCGACGCAAATCAGGCAACGTCAATACGTCCATCATTGCCTGGACAAGGCGTGGTCTGCTTGATTTGCGCTGCATTCTAAGCCTGCTTCACCTTCCCTCCAGCAGCGAGGATTTTCTTCTCCGCTGATGAAGAGAATTTGTTAGCGCTAACTAGCAACGGATGCTGGAGATTACCAGCGCCGAGAATCTTGGTCGGATGGTTCGTGGTATTGATAAGCCCCACTCGCAACAATTCTTGAGGAGTCACCTCACTTCCCGCGGGGAAAACGGCCAGCTTTCCTACATTGACAACATTATATTCAGACTTAAAAACGTTGGTAAAGCCCCGTTTCCGTGGCAGTCGTTTTATTAAGGGCAACTGCCCGCCTTCAAAGCCGGGGCGCACACCACCACCGGCGCGAGATTTTTGCCCTTTGCAGCCTCGCCCCGAATAGGTGCCATGTCCGCTGCCATCTCCGCGACCTACAAACTTTTTTTTCTTCTTAGCACCCCTGGGAGGCCGTAATTCATTCTGCTTCATCTACCTTTTCTTCCTGAGCTTCACTAGCACTCACATCTGTGAGCGCTTCGTCAAGCGATGTTTCTGCACTTTTCCTCAAGTTAGCCAGAGCCAGCATCGTGGCTTTAGCTACGTTTATTTTACTCGGTCCACCAAATGATTTACCAAGTATATCCTTTACGCCTGCTAATTCAAGGACCGCTCGAGAAGTATTGTTGATAATCAAGCCTGTGCCAGGCGCTGCCGGCTTCAGCAAGATCTTAGACGCGCCGAACTTGGCTAGAATTTCATGAGGAATGGTATTGTCCTTAATAGGAACCTTAATCAGTCCCTTCTTTGCCATAGCACCTGCCTTGCGGACTGCTTCTGGGACTGCTCCCGCCTTAGCTAAACCAAATCCGACGTGCCCCTGATTATCACCAACTACTACCAATGCCCTGAAGCGAAGGTGTCTACCGCCTTTGACTACTTTGGTTACACGGTCAATGCCTAATAGTTTCTCTTCCAGTGTCAGGTCAGAAGCATCAATTTTAGCCTGCTTCTCTCTTAATTTAGTTACTGCTTTCATAAGCTAACTCTCAAAACTCCAATCCAGCTTTCCTGGCAGCCTCAGCCAAAGCTTTCACTCTACCATGATACTTATAGCCACCACGATCAAAAACCACCTGTTTGATCCCTGTATTCAATGCTCTCTCTGCAAGTAGAGTTCCTACTTCCTCAGCCTCCTTCATTTTCACGATTCCATTAGTTTTGTTTCTTATCTGGGGGTCTAGAGTGCTCATTGAGACCAAAGTCTGACCCGCAGAATCATCAATGAGCTGGGCATGGATATGATTGAGACTACGAAAGACACATAATCGAGGACGCGATATTGTTCCCGTTACTTTTTGCCTCACCCTTCTGTGTCGTACCTTCCTTATTGCCTTTGAATCTCTTGCGTTCATTGCAGTTTCTATTTCTTACCTATCTTGCCCGCTTTGCCGGGTTTAAGACGTATCTTTTCATCAACGTATTTGATGCCTTTACCTTTATAGGAGTCAGCAGGGCGTATCGCCCGAATCTTGGCAGCTGTTTCTCCAACTACTTCTTTATCGATACCAGTGACGCGAACACGATTTGTCCCTTCAACACCAATACTGATACCAGGAGGGGGGATGAATTCCACCGTATTGGCATATCCCACTTGGAGCAATAGCTTGTCCCCAGTTTTCTGTGCCCTGTAGCCCACACCATTTATCTCCAGGATTTTTTCAAAGCCTTGGCTCACCCCTGTAACCATATTCGCCAGAAGACTACGAGTGAGCCCATGTAAGGAACGATGAACCTTACTATCACTGGGGCGGGCTACAATCAGAAACTCGCCCTTTAAAGTGATAGAAATGTCAGGGTGAAACCGTCGTCGGAGTTCTCCCTTACTTCCCTTCACCATAACTTCGCTACCTTTTATATTCACCTCAGTACTTTGAGGTATATCAATAGGAAGCGATCCAATACGAGACATAATTCATTACTCCTAAATCAACCTACCAAACATAGCAAAGAATTTCACCGCCGAGACGCTGTCGCCATGCTTCCTGTCCAGTCATGATACCCTTAGATGTGGATAGAATAGCTATGCCTAGGCCCCCGTAGACTCGGGGGATTTCATGTTTTTCCACATAAACTCTTAAGCTTGACTTACTCACCCTTTCTAAACCTAATATTGCGGATTGGTCATCTGTGTACTTGAGGTAGATTTTTATCATTGGCTGCGGTTTACCTTTAAGCACTTCATAACGATCGATAAAACCTTGTTCACTAAGTATTTTGACGATAGAAAGTTTTATTTTAGACGAGGGTACAAGCACACTATCGTGGTTTGCCATGATAGCGTTACGTATCCTGGTCAACATATCAGCGATAGGGTCAATAACTGTCATTTCACTCTACCAACTTGACTTTCTTATTCCGGGGACTACACCGGTTACAGCAAGCTCGCGGAAACAAATACGACACAAGCCAAATCTACGCATATAAGCACGCGGTCTGCCGCATAATTGACAACGATTGCGTTGCTGTACCTTATACTTCGGTTGTCGTTTTGATTGAACAATCTTAGATAGTTTCGCCATATCAAGCTCTCCTAAAAGGCATCCCCATCAGTTCTAACAAGGTCCTAGCTTCATCATCATTCGTGGCAGTAGTAACAATGGTTACCTCAAGGCCGCGGATTTTTTCTACCTTATCGTAATCAATCTCAGGGAAAACTATCTGCTCCTTCATGCCCAGACTATAGTTTCCTCGACCATCGAATGAATCCCGTGATACTCCGCGGAAATCCCGAAACCTCGGCAGAACAACATTAACCAGCTTGTCGAAGAAATCGTACATCCGCTTACCTCGCAAAGTCACCATCATGCCTATGGGCATCCCGACCCGCAGTTTGAAAGCTGAGATAGACTTCTTTGCCCGTGTCGTCACCGGATGTTGTCCCGAAATCGTAGTTAGGTCCTTCTCCGCTGCTTCAAGAGCCTTAGGTTCCTGAGTTGCTTCGCCCAAGCCAATGCTCAGCACAATCTTTCTCAACCTGGGCAATTCCATAACGTTATTATAGCCAAGTCTAGCTTTGAGCTGAGGAACTAATTCCGCAAAATATTTCTCCTCCAATTGAGATTTCATAACCGACTTCCTTAGTCAATCACCTCTTGACATGATTTGCAGACTCGAACCCTTTTACCGTCTGCCAAAAATTGGAAACCCACTCGCGTCGGTTTGTTACATTTACTACATACCAACATCACGTTGGATACATGGATTGGAGCTTCAAGCTCAATTATACCAGCCTGGCGAGCAGCTCTACGGGCACGAGAATGGCGCTTGATCATATTGGCACCGTCAACTATCACCTTCTCTTTATCAGGCCAGGCATGACGCACTTTTCCCTTCTTCCCACTGTCCTTGCCAGTAGTTATGACAACGGTATCATCCCTCTTGATTTTCATTTTACAGCACCTCTGGGGCCAAGGATATAATCTTGGCAAAATTCTTATCTCTAAGTTCTCGAGCTACAGGACCAAAAATACGGCTACCCTTAGGATTATTTTTATCCCCGAGAATGACCGCGGCATTTTCATCAAATCTAATATAGGAGCCATCAGTGCGGCGATAGGATTTAGTTACACGAACGACCACAGCACGTACTACTTCACCCTCCTTCACCATCCCATGTGGCATGGCTCGCTTCACCGTGGCTACAATAGTGTCGCCTATATGAGCATACTTCCTTGCTCCAATAGGGATATTAATACACATAATTTGCTTAGCCCCGGTATTATCAGCTATCCTTAGCCTAGTATAAGCCTGAATCATTATTCTGCTACGGCTTAGTTGCAGTTACCTCCCTCTTAGACATTACCTCGATTACCCGCCATCTCTTCTCTCTGGACAAAGGTCGTGTTTCGACAATCTTCACTTTATCTCCGATTCTACAGTCATTGTTTTCGTTGTGAGCCTTATATCTCTTGGTGACTTTGACTGCTTTCTTATAGAGCGGATGGACTTTCTTAGTCTCCACGGCTACTACGACAGTTTTATCCATCTTGTTACTCACCACCAAGCCCTCTCTGACTTTTCTTCTACTGAGATCGCTCATCTTATTACGCCAAGTTCCCTTTCTCTCAAAATTGTTACTATCCTGGCAATATTTTTCTTCACCCTAGGGATCTCCCGATGGTTCCCCAGCTGTCTAGTAGCCAAGCGAAAACGGAGGTTAAATAGCTCCTCATGAGCTTCTGCGAGCTTCGTCAACAACTCTTCATTATTTAGAGCCCGTATTTCGCTAGCTTTCAATTCGCTGCCTCTCTCTCCTGACAAAACTGGTAGCTATAGGAAGCTTGTACGAAGCAAGACGGACAGCTTCCGAAGCTATATCCTCCTTCACATCAGCCAATTCGAACAGGATCCTGCCCCTCCTAACTACTGCTACCCAGTGATCCGGAGTACCTTTTCCGCTACCCATTCTCGTCTCCGCAGGTTTTTTTGTTACAGCTTTGTCGGGAAAAATTCGTATCCACAGCTTACCACCGCGATGCAAGCGGCGAACAAATACGCGACGGGTTGCTTCAATTTGCCGCGATGTTATCCAAGCGGATTCCTCAGCCCTAATGCCATAATCACCAAATACAATGGTATTCCCACTCTGGGCACTACCCTTCATCCTTCCTCTATGTACCTTGCGGTACTTCACTCGCTTCGGTTGTAGCACTTTTCTCCTTCTTTTCAGGGACAATATCGCCCCTATAGATCCATACTTTTACACCAATCCGTCCCATTAACGTATGGGCTTCACTAAAACCATAATCGATATCGGCACGCAACTTATGCAACGGCATTTGCCCCTGACGGATAGTCTCCCTTCTCGCAATCTCAAGCCCGCCCAGTCTTCCACCACAGTTTATCTTGATTCCCTTTGCACCAGCCTGCAACGTTCGGAAAGCTGCCTGTCTCATAGCTCGTCGGAAAGGGATTCTCTCTTCAAGCCGTTCAGCTATGCTCCGAGCCACCAATGGAGCTTCAAGCTCTGCGTGGTCAACTTCTCTAATTGTCAATCTAATTTTGTCACCGCTGGCTTTTTCCAGTTCCGACTTCAGTATTTCCACATTTTGTCCCCCACGACCAATCAAAATACCGGGACGAGCAGAATAAACAGTTAAATGCACCTCGTCTCCCGGACGTTCAATTTCGACGCGAGCAACAGCTCCTCCAGAACATTGTCTTTCAATAACTCTGCGTAGTTTTAAATCATCCAGTAAAAACTGTGTATAGTTCTTCTCAGCATACCACCTGGCTCGCCAATCCTGGTTGACTCCCAACCTAAAACCACAAGGATGAACTTTTTGTCCCAAAATTATTCCTCCTCCTCAGTAACGAAAACTGTAATATTGCTAGACCGCTTTAAGATAGGACTCACCCTCCCCCTTGACTGAGGGCGGTATCTCTTCAGGGTATGTCCTTTATCAGCAAATATATCGGTGATTCTAAGCTCAGCAGGCGACATTTGAAAATTGTTTTCAGCACTTGCTACCGCTGATTTAATTACTTTGGACACAGCCTTGGCTGTCGGGGTAGTCACAAAACCGAGGATATTCAATGCTTCGTCAACTTTTTTGCCTCTGACCATATTTATCGCCAACCGAACCTTCTGAGGCGAAATGCCGACATCCTTAGCTACTGCTTTTACCTTCATAACGCCTTATTTCTTCCTCGCCTGTTCAGTTATTTTAGATTTAGTGATATGTCCCCTGAATGTTCTTGTAGCCGCAAATTCAGCTAATTTATGCCCCACCATGTTTTCAGTGATGAAAATGGGAACATGCTTTCTCCCATTATGCACCGCAATAGTATGACCTATCATTTCAGGCAAAATAGTGGAGGAGCGAGACCATGTTTTTATCACAGTCTTCTCGCCAGAATTATTGAGCGCCTCTATTTTCTTAAGTAATTTGGTATCGCAAAAGGGTCCCTTTTTAAGCGACCTTGGCATCTTCTTTCCTCCGTTTGAGAATCATCTTGTCTGAAGCTTTCCGGCGACGTGTCTTATAACCCAGAGCAGGCTTTCCCCAAGGAGTCTTCGGAGACATACCCCGCGGAGCTCTGCCTTCTCCTCCACCATGCGGGTGGTCACGAGGAGTCATAGCAGAACCTCTGACTGACGGTCGCCAACCTGCCCAGCGACTCTTGCCAGCTTTGCCTAACCTTATATTTTCGTGATCGATATTCCCTATCTGCCCAACAGTAGCCCAGCATTTATGATGAAACCTACGCAATTCACCCGAAGGGAGTTTAATTACAACATATTGGCCTTCCTTGTTTATGATTTGGGCAGAATTCCCTGCGCTATGAACAAGTTTTCCTCCTTTGCCTGGCTCAAACTCAACATTGTGAATTAAAGTTCCCACAGGGATAGCTTCTAACGGGAGCGCATTCCCGAGTTTTATGTCGACATCCTCGCCCGCCTGTATCGTATCACCCAACCTTATGCCCAAAGGGGCTATTATATACCGCTTTTCCCCGTCAGCATAATGAACCAATGCAATGCGAGCTGACCTATTGGGATCATATTCAATGGAAGCTATTTTCCCGGGTACCGCAATCTTATCTCTCTTAAAATCGATCAGGCGAAGTTTTCGCTTACTCCCGCCACCTCGATGACGCACAGTCACAACACCCCGACTATTACGCCCCGCTTTCTTTTTCAGCGGCGCCAGTAAGGATTTCTCAGGAGATCCCTTGGTCAACTCCTCAAAAGTAGCGCCAGACATAAATCTCCTGCCTGGAGAAGTCGGTTTATAAGTCTTTAATCCCACGAGTAGATCCTTATTTATGCGTCCTTTGCCAGCGAGTCTTTTTTAGAAGTTTCTTATGCCTGTGCTTAGACATTTTCTTCTTTCTCCACTTAATAACTGAACCCATTAAACACCCTCAAAGAAAGTAATTTTGTGTCCCGGTGCTAAGGTAACTATTGCCTTTTTCCAAGGTGAGCTGGTTACTTGCCTTCTGCCAAATCTCCTTGTTTTACCAGGCACCATCATCACATTGACTTTGCTTACCTTTACCTTAAAAGCTAGTTCCACTGCTTCTTTAATCTGAGATCCTGTAGCTTTATTGATCACCTGAAAGGCATATTTGTCACTCTCTTTAAGAGAAGTAGCCTTCTCAGTAATTAAAGGACGCCGTAGAACTTCGTAAAGATGCAATTTATTTACCCCAAATTTGCTCAATGTTGCGTATTGCTGGTACGGTTGCTACCAACATTTCATAAGAAAGTAAATCCAATACATTAACCAGGTCCGAAGGCAGGACTTTGACGCCACGTAAATTGGCCGCTGATTTAACCACATTTGGAGTCGACTGAACAGTAAGAATCAAAGTGGATGAATCAATGCCAAGCGAAGACAGAACATCTATAATGGCTTTTGTCCTTGGTTCTTCAAAATCAAGTTCCTGCAATAGTCTAATATTTCCTTCTCTAACTTTATCGGAGAGTAGGCATTTCAAAGCTAACCTTCTCATTTTCCGGGGCATTGACTGGCGATAGCTACGCGGCTTGGGGCCAAAAACTACCCCGCCTCCCTTAAGCAGCGGTGATTTTGCATCGCCCCTTCGCGCTCTACCAGTATGCTTTTGTCGATAGAGTTTTTTCGTGCTCCCCTTAACCTCTCCCCTGGTCTTGGTAGACACAGTACCTTGTCGTTTATTGGCCAATTGACCGACCATTGCTTGATGAACTATCGCCCCATTAAATGGAATATCAAAAACCGCTGGGCTAAGTTCCATCTGATCAGCAACTTCTCCGTTTAACTTATAAACTGGCACTTTCACTTCCTGTTACCCTGCTTTTTCAATTATTAACAACCCGCCAGTAGCTCCAGGTACTGCACCTTTCACCAAAAGTAAATTACTGTCTGGGTCAACTTGGATGACTTCAATATTACGCCCTTTAACCCTTCTATTTCCCATATGTCCTGCCATGCGTTTGCCTTTAAGTACTCGACCAGGAAAAGTAGTAGCTCCAATTGAACCGGGAGCCCGATGGCGGTCAGTTTGGCCGTGGGTTTTCGGACCACCTGCAAAATGGTATCGTTTAACCACGCCAGCAAAGCCTCTCCCTTTAGAAACGCCAGTTACATTTATCCGGTCACCTTGTTTTATGAAGCTAACATCTACGCTGTCACCTCTTTTGACGGAGCTAATATCATTGGTTCTGAACTCTCGAATGTAGCGGACATTCGTTAAACCTCGAAGATGCCCATTCTCTGCAGAGCTAAGCTGAGATTGTTTCACCTTGTCCTCAATGAACCCCACTTGAACAGCATCATAGCCATCCCTTTCCCGATTCTTTATCTGGGTCACCACGGAAGGTCCAGCTTGAATGGCCGTCACTACTACTGCTTCTCCGCTTTCCTGAAACAGTTGCGTCATACCTATTTTTCTACCAATAATGCCTGGAAACATTGCTTTCTGCCTACAGTTTAATATCTATCTCCACTCCAGATGCCAGATCGAGGTGACTCAGTGCATCTATAGTTTTAGAACTCGGCTGCAAAATATCTATTAGCCTCTTATGTGTCCTGATTTCAAACTGCTCCCTGGAATCTTTATCGATGTTTGGGGAGCGAATAACGCAAAACTTCTCAATACGAGTTGGCAGAGGCACGGGGCCAATCACTATAGCCCCGGTACGTTCCACTGTCTCTAGTATTTGCCTTACTGCTTGATCAGCTAACTTATGATCAAAACTTTTGACTTTGATGCGAACTTTTTGGTCAATCATCTGCTTCTCCCCATTCTAGCGGTAATTTGCCCAGCTAAATCCTGAGGTAATTTTTCATAGCGATGAAAACACATAGTATGAGTCGCCCTACCTTGACTGAGCGACCTCAAATCTCCAGCGAAACCGAATATTTCCGCTAGAGGAACAAGAGCACGGATAGCCGAGAATTCGTCGCGACTTTCAACGCCCTCAACTTGAGCCCTCCGTGAGTTTAAATCGCCAATAACGTCCCCGAGGAACTGATTGGGAGTTACTATTTCCACTTCCATAATTGGCTCGAGAATAACAGGTTTAGCTTTATCTATCCCATCCCTCGTGCCCACGAAGGCTGCCATTCTAAAAGCCACGTCTGAAGAGTCAACCTCGTGAAAACTTCCATCGTACAAAGTTACCTTTACATCTATTACCGGATAACCCGCTAACCCTCCGCTCTGTAAGGCTGATTTGGCACCGGCTTCCACTGAGGGAATGAATCCCTTAGGTATGGCTCCGCTTCTAATCTGGTCATGAAACTCAAATCCGCTACCACGTTCACCCGGCTCAATCTTAAGACAGACGTGCCCGTATTGTCCTTTACCACCGGATTGATGTATAAATTTTCCCTCATGTTCAACAGAGACGGTTATTGTTTCCTTATAAGCGACTTGAGGCTTGCCCGCATTAACCCTTATGCCATATTCGCGAAATATACGGTCCATCAATACTTCAAGATGAAGTTCACCCATTCCCGAAATCAGAGTCTGGCCTATCTCCTTATCATGGTAGACCTTGAAGGTAGGGTCCTCCATAGCAAGTTTAGTCAAGGCATCATCTAACTTGTCCTGGTCGACTTTGCTTTTGGGTTCAATAGCCATAGAAAGCACGGGTTCAACAAATCTTATAGTCTCCAATAGTACTGGTCGTGCCGGATCGCATAGGGTATCACCTGTGGATGTCGTCTTGAGTCCCAGGCTAGCTACAATGCTTCCCGTCTCAACGTGACCAATTTCCTCACGATGATCGGCATGCATAACATACAGTTTTCCCAGTCTCTCCTTCTTATCTATACTGGAGTTAAAGACTTGTGCCCCAGCTTTTGCCATGCCCGAGTACACACGCAAATAGACCAGTCTACCCATAAACGGGTCAAAAACCGTCTTAAATGCCAACGCAGAAAAAGGTTCATTATCGCTAACCAACCGAAGGACTTCCTTACCGCTTCTGGGATCTGCAGTTGAGATGGGAGGGATATCCAGCGGCGAAGGGAGGTAGTCCACAATGGCATCAAGCAATAACTGGATGCCTCTATCCCTCAAGGCACTGCCGCAAAGGACAGGCACTATGCAGTTAGCAAGCGTGAGCCGTCTTATAGCTGCCTTAACTTGAGATGTGGAAACATCGCGCCCGTCAACGTACATCATCATAATATCCTCGTCGAGCTCGGCTAATTCCTCAATCAGTGTTTGGCGATGCTTGGTCAGTAAAGTTTCGCTATCCTCGTCAATTGAAGCTGAACCAGAATCGACCGGAAAAGGAACAACCTTGTTCTCCACGAGGTCAATGATGCCCCGAAAGAGTTTTTCACTTCCCAAGGGGAGCTGTATGGGTAACGCCTTGATTCGCAGCCTTTCATTGATCATTGCCACCGTGTGATGAAAATCAGCACCAATTCTGTCCATCTTGTTAATAAAGCAGATCCTGGCCACGCCATATTTGTCTGCCTGGCGCCACACGGCTTCAGATTGAGCTTCTACTCCAGCGACCCCATCGAAAATCACGACACCGCCATCCAACACACGCAGGCTACGTTCCACCTCAGCGGTAAAATCTACGTGCCCGGGGGTGTCTATGATGTTTATGCAATGTTCATGCCAGTGGCATGTCGTAGCCGCTGAAGTAATAGTAATACCTCGTTCTCTTTCTTGCTCCATCCAATCCATTACCGCAGTCCCCTCATCTACACTTCCAACCTTATAGGTCCGCCTTGTATGATGTAATATCATTTCTGTGGCTGTGGTCTTGCCGGCATCAATATGAGCAATGATTCCTATATTCCGTATTTTTTCCAAAGGGAAAGTCCGCGACATGAGTTTATCCTTTGTCTCAACTACTGCTTTTGGCACGACTTATCACCAACGATAATGAGCAAAGGCTTTGTTAGCCTCTGCCATCCTGTGAAGATCATCACGTTTCTTAATTGCTGCCCCCCGACCTTGAACAGCATCCACCAACTCGCTCGCCAGCCTTTCTTCCATAGATTTGCCACCACGAGCTCGCGCTGAAGCAATAAGCCATCGCATAGCAAGAGCGCGGCCTCGATCTTCCCTTACTTCTGTGGGAACCTGATACGTAGCCCCACCAACACGGCGGGATTTAACCATGAGAAGCGGTGTAGCATTTTTAATCGCCCGCTCCAGGGCTTCTTCAGGTTCACTATTCACCTGTTGAGCAGCGAGTTGCAGAGCACCATAAACAATGTGCTCGGCCGTAGATTTTTGCCCTCTCAGCATAATCCTGTTGATAAATTTAGCTACCGTAGTGCTATTGTATTTAGCATCAGGTGGCGGTACTCTCTTTAGTACTTTTCTAGCTCCTCTTGGCATTAGATATCCTCACTATTTTGGCGCCTTGGCCCCATACCTACTGCGACCCCGTTTACGGTCAGATACTCCCTCGGTGTCCAAGGTCCCACGGATAACGTGGTAGCGAATTCCAGGGACATCCTTAACACGGCCGCCACGAATCAACACTACCGAGTGTTCCTGTAAATTATGTCCTT
>WOR8_10004258_pt1 | contig 13944 bp, 16 predicted proteins | sample DeeMarSeWOR38_10_FD_19890 | JGI IMG/M metagenome (IMG submission 19890) | reverse complement strand
AAAACTCAATAGGATTGTTGGGAAAACTGCGGCTAATTTCCTTTAAATCAAGTGAAAGATTGCCTACGTTCATGATGAGCTCAAGACTTTTCTTTTCTTCCTTTTTTTTTTTTTTTATTTATCTCACTTGCTTTAAACACATATTTTATTCTTGCAAAACTGCAAATTTCGTTTAATTCATCAATTCTTTCTTGCGGTAGCGGATCTCCTAACTGATCTTCAACAACAACACCAGAAGTGAGGAATCGTTCAGACATTTCAACGTATTTTCTTAAATCATTATATTTGGGTCCAAATCCCTTTTTAAAACTTTCATTCCTAAGATTTAATATAAGAAGTGGAATGTTGATGTTGTCCTTTGGGCATATTCTTTTACATTTTTCACACAAATAACAATACCAGATATCAGAATCTTTTAAAACGCTTTTATCTCCTTGGAGTACTTTTCTAATAATTTTTCGAATATTGAAATTCGATACTTTCGCTGCAGGACAATCTCCTACACATTTACCACATGAAATGCACTGAATAATATTTTTATTTTCCTCAACATCCTCGACAAGTTCATTGTAAAACTCCCAGTTCCATTCTGAATCAGAGTATCCATCCATTTTCCCATGTTTAGACAATTTGGTATTTCTTATAAAAATAAGGATTTTCATTCATAAAAAGAATTGTAAATATATTAATAAAAAGAAAAGGAGAAACTTAATGTAATTTCATAAATTTTTTACTCGTCTTTCATAAAGATTTCTTTCATCCATCTTGGAAGGAGAAAACCGCCATAGAATTCTAAAGCGCTGATAATTAGTAATATTCGAACAAGTACAACCATTATTGCTAGGAGAGGATCTGTAGGATCTTCGAATATTGTTCCTAAGAGAGAGTCTAGGACAGCAGCTATTGTGAAGGTAATAAATGCACCCCTTAATAATTTTCCTTTAAGTTTAATCTCTCTATTATCAATTTTAACTGATTTTTGAGCAAAAATAACTCCCGTTATGAACATAATTAGAATTACTAGCAAAAGATAGATTGTAATAAATAAGCCGAATTCTACTGTGAAGGGTCTAATTGGATTAATAATTCCAATTAAATCAATATCGATGAAAAATAGAGTAAAAAAAGCAATTTCAAACAAGATTGAAAATACAACTGTTACGACAACAACTTTTTTTTGTACTCTCTTTCTTATCATATTTGTGAACGCTATTAACCAAGTTAAAAGTGCTATAGGTATAAAACAATTTCCTATAATAAAATACCACTCAATTGGAAGCGAACGTCCAGCAAATAGATTCATTACAAATGAGGCTGAATCCGGAATCCACGGATTAGCTACGCCCAACCATGAAATTCCTACAAGAATAAATAACCTGTTTTTGTGCTCAAAATATTTCGACAATATAGTAAAGCCGATGATAATTGAAATTATTACGAATATTAAAGAAAAGCTACCTTGTAAAATATCAACCAATTCAAGAGACATAAATCATTACCATTTTGGGTATAAATTATAAAATTTCAGATTTTCATTACTTTTTTTAAGTTATATCTGTTATACAGCTAGTTGGAAAGTTTCCTATTAAACTATCTCATATTCAATGGAGATAGAATCTTTAAGATCCTCAGATAGCAATTCTAGGTGAGCTAAGTCTTCATTTAATGACATTTCTTGATTTTTATATCGTTTAACTAGTAATTCAATAATGTAATATGGTTTAAATTTAATAAAGCGAACATCAGAGAAAATATAGACAAATCCCTTAGATTCAAAAATAAATTTCTTCTCGATAAGTTCACTAAATAGCTCTTCGTTGTTATTTATGACGTTTAAGCAATCATTCACGGATAAGACTTTTTTTCTAAGGTTTTTTATTAGCGTGAACACTTCTCGATCAAGTAAGACCGACTGAATAATTGTTTTGTTCTCGATATCAGAAATAACATCATAATTAAAATAGAACTCATCTAAGGAATCTTGATATTTTTTTACTCCTGATAGATCATTTTCGAAGCGTGGTAAGTGATCGGGTGGAATTCTTATGCAAGATAGATCATTTATCAGAAAGTAACATTCCTTGCTCCCCGGAACAGATTCTTTAACAATTAAATTCTCTCTAATGAATGAAATTAATAGCAAATCAATGTTTACGGTTGAAAAACCATAATCAAATCTTAATTTATTGGTTAATTCAGTTTTAGAGATAACCCCTTTTCGAAGAATTTGAAGGATCGTGTATTTGATTTTATCTTGAAAGAAATTAATAAGGTTTTCTTCTTCGTCGAGTTTAGAGTAATTTTTTATTGTGGTGTAAGCTTCTGAAATCGCCCGAGTTATTTTGTTCGTGTTAATTAATTCTACTAAGTTCTTACTCATTATCGCTAAAATGTCAGGTGAAATTGTTTCACTCTCATTTTGATATTGATAAACTAAGATTAGAAAATAGATTTCTCCTTCGAATTCTTGAATAATAGAAAGAAAGCTATTTTCATCTTCTTTTGGAGTAAATTCAATGAGGGAATTTTCCTTATTTAACTCATGTTTAGCCCAAATTTTTAAGAATAAATCTTTGGGGGGAAACGGTTTTTCTGGTGGGTATTGGATTATGGGTTCTGGCCCGGTTTGTTTATTCCAATGAGATAGAATAATTCTTTCCATTTCTAATTATCTAACAGATTTTATGATTAATAAATCTAAATCTCTCTTTTTAAATTTACCTCCCCTTTTTATTAGAATTTTCGTGTCATAGCTCTAATTAAAATCGGTTGTGGAAAATTCAAGGTTTTGTCTAAAGCAACTTTAAACCAGAAATCATTGAATATTGTAGAAAAAGTTTTATATCGAAATTTAAACCATATTAAAAAGGAAAAACCAGGATATTATTCGTAAATCCTTAAAAAAATTCTGGATATATTTGTTCAATCTTGTTTAATGTTAGGGCTAGCATATTGAGTGCTTCTGTATTGTTGTTATGTTGCAAATTTTCTATTACATTATCTAAAATTTGGTTACCAATTGCGATATCATCCGGAGTATAACATTTCATAACCTTCTTTTGACGGAATAGCATTTCGAACTCTTCTTCAAGCCATTCTAATTCTTTCTTCAAATTGTCTTCAAGAAGCTTCTTGTAGTCTCCACTAACGTTCATAATGCATCTCAATATGAAGCAATTATATCAAATACCTTTACGTTAGAAATAGTGTCTGGATATTTAAAATTACTTCAATTTATAAATTTGTATAATAATGAAACGAACAATTTTTCATCATACTAAAATTAATTAATGATCAATAAAATCGAAATCTCAAATACAGTTGAACGAAATATAAATCCTACAAAATCAAAGTTCTTTGAAGTAATAACGGGCAAGTATTTTTGAAAGTTCATAAACTGATTGTTCGTTTTTGTTGCTTATCGCATTTTTGACAGCATTATAAAATTCCTTAAAATTTAACTCAAACCCCTTTCCATCTATTTCTTGGGAAGGTTTTTTAAATTCAATCATGTGTTAAAATATTAATTGAGGTCTTAAAAAGAGTCATAATATCACTATAATATGTCTCAGAGAAGTATTGAATAACAACTATGCTTATTATATTAAGTTTAATCAGGTTTGTTCTCAGATTGTTTTTTTGCTATATATCTGGCAAAAACATAGTACGTTATGAACATTAGGACCAAAACGCCTAATATCACTAAGAGGATCGTATTAAAAACTTCCGATTGAGCATTTATTATTGAAAGATCTAAATCTTCTAAATTTATTGGAGGATTGAGCCCCAATGAAGCTCCCAACCAGGAAAATAAAAAAGCTCTTGGAATAGAACCTATCAATGTACCTAAAGAATACTTTTTTACATCCATATCAACTAAACCGGCAGTATAGCTAATAGGGTCAAAAGCAACAAAAGGAAGAAATCTCGCTATTAAAATAGCCCACATTCCATACTTATGAATGAAACCATCAGCTAAATTGATAGCTTTTTCTCCGACAAATTTCTCAGCCAGAGGTCGGCCTCCCTTTCTACTAATGTAAAAACATAATAATCCTGCTGCCATTGATCCTATCACACCCATAAATCCTCCAAGTACTAGCCCCCATATCATTCCTGTTGCCAATAACACGATTTCAGAAGGTAGTGGTACAATCAATCCTTGAATAGCCATAATACCTATGAAGAGAATAACTCCAAAAATCCCGAGTAGATAAATTGGATTTACAAACCAATCGACAACAATTCGATAGAGAATTGTTTTATCAATGAAATAGACCCAAAAAAGAAGGAAAAGAGAAACAATTACTAATAAAGTGAATATAATTATGTAGATAATCGTTTTTTTGTCAAAATGGGAAAAATCGATTAAATTTTTGAAGTAGTTCTTTAACTTTCCTGAAAGTGATTCTTCTGCTGCACTTATAGATATTTTATCTTTTTTTTCCAATAAAATCACTCGCTCGAGAAAATATTAAGTAAGATAAGTAATTTTGTTTTCTATAAAAATCATTTTTTATTTGTTTTATAAAGTTATGAATGCTAAATTTATGAAGCCTTATGTATTTGGTCACAGAGGAGCTTCTGGTTATGAAATTGAAAATACTATCTACTCTTTTAAGAGAGCAGTAAGTATGGGTGCGGGAGTAGAGGTCGATGTTCAGTTAACGAAAGACAACCATTTAATTTGTTTTCATGATCCCCATATAAAAATAAAGGAGAGATATAAGCTTATAAAAAATTTCACCTTAGCCGATCTTAAAGCTATTTCTTTTGAAGATACCAGGAAAATTCCATTAGTAAAAGACGTTTTTGATGTTTTTAAAGAACATCCCTCATTACGGTATAGTTTTGATATTATTGATAAATCTTCTGGATCAGAATTAATTCACATCGCTGAAGTGGCTTCTGTTCTAAAATACCTTGAAATAACAGATCGAAGGCTAATTCTACTATCAAGGTTAAGAAGGGAAAATAAACAGATTAATCTGGTATACACTTTACCAGAAACAATAAGAAATATCACAGCGAGAGCCATAGATTTGGAAAAGCTTCAAAAACTCAATATCAAGGTGTTAAACGTTAGATGCAGAAAAAACATCAAAAAATTGTTTAAAGAAATAATTGATTTGGGGCTTAGATGCTATATATGGGGTGTTAACACTAAGACAAACATGAAAAAAGTCATCAATCTAATATATCAAGATGAGATAGTAGATGCGATTTATACCGATTACCCTGATAAACTACTTAACATGATAAGAGAACATTATAAATAAGAGATTGAATATTTAGGATTATTATATAACAAAAGAAGGGATTAGTATGATAAATATTAAACGGTCTTTCACTAACAAAATCTTCCTATTTTCCATGTTTTTATGGATTATTCTTGCCGTAATCTTTGGCTTTACTGATTTAGAAATCTCAAGAGCAGTTGTTAATGAAAGTTCTAATTGGGGCAACTTTGGAGCTGTTTTTGGAGAAATTCCGGGTTATACTTTAATTGCTATCTCTTTAGCAACCTTTTTAGGAGGATTTATAAAAAAGTTGCATTACCAAAAGATACCAGCGTATATTTCTATCGTTGTAGGTATTATATTTATAATTCTTTCAGATGATGTTACTGGCACCACAACTGGTTATGGATTAATTTTCCCTGTGATTATTTATGTAATTATCACATGGAAAAAGGATTGGAGTACCTACAGAACTCTCTCGGGAGTAATATCGCTTCTAACAATTATCCATCCATTATTGATAGTTCAGCTTATGAAAATAATTTGGGGAAGAGTTAGATTCAGAGATCTTTCTATAGGCTTTATTGAATACACTCCTTGGTTTTTCCCACAGGGAATTACTGGACATCAGAGTTTTCCCAGCGGTCACACTGCCATGGGGTGGGTACTCCTCCCAATATTAATCCCTTTAAGGAGATGGGAATGGAAACACCCTATTAGGTTAATAGGGACCATTTTAATTATCGGATGGGGGATCTTCGTTGGTTTATCGCGTATTGTAGTAGGAGCGCATTATGCTTCAGATGTACTATTCTCGTCTGGCATAGCTATATTAATAAGTTATCTCCTTTATACTAAATATTATCAAGAAGGACCTATTTTAAATAAGATTGATACATAAAATGAAAGAGATTATTAAAAACGTGTATCATTTAGGAGATTATGGCTGCTCCGTTTATTTAGTCAATACCAACAGTAAAGATGGGCTTGTGTTAATTGATTGTGGCATGAACCTGAATGCGATAAAAAAAATTACTAAAATGGGATTAAATCCAATGCACATTGAAAACTGTATAATCACTCATTTCCATATTGACCACACGGGGGCATGTGCTAATCTTAAAGATTTTAATAAACACGTAAAGTTTTATGCTCACGAATTAGACGCACTGCCCATAGAAGAGAAGGGTCATGAAAGAGAAACTGCTGCTTTATGGTATGGTGTTGATTACAAACCGGTTATACTTGAAAGGAAATTTAAGGAAGCTATTGAAACCTTGAAATTTGGGGAATATGAATTTCAGTGTATTCATACGCCTGGACATACTCCAGGATCGATATCTGTTTTGATTGAAGTTGAGGGTAAAAAGATCTTATTTGGTCAGGATTTACACGGCCCTATGATCCCCGATGTTAGTAATTTTGGAGATTATCAAAGATCTCTTCGAATGTTATTAGAGTTGGAAGCAGATATATTATGTGAGGGTCATTTTGGCATTTTTCAACCCGCAAGAGAGGTTCAACGTTTTATAAATAGTTTTATTGAATAATATGGAAGATTTGAATCTTCTTTTTTGCTTGAATCATTGAGATTACAACTAAAGATGTCTTTGAGTATTTTAAAAGCTTTTTTAATCATAATTTATTAATATTCTTGAACGATAATACTAAGTAAGACTGGATTTCATCAAATTTTTATGAATTTAAAAGATAAGCAAGAACTTATTACAGAGTTTGAAAAAATTTTCAAAGACGAAAAATCTTATTACGGAAAGAAAAAACCAGTTTTTAGTGGAATTTTTGATCCCAAGGAAGAGAGTTTTTTCAGGAAAGCTCATGTTAAGCTTAACCAACTTTTAGGGAATATAAAGGGAAAACGAATTTTGGATGTGGGATGTGGAACAGGAAGAATCTCCTTCTATTTAGCATCCAAAGGAGCGGATGTTACTGGTATTGATCTTTCAGGTAATTTCATTCAACATTGTAAGGAAACGGCTACGAAATTAAAACTTTCGATAACTTTCAAAGAAATGAATGCACAGCTTCCTGACTTTCCTGAAGAGTCTTTTGATATAATTACAGGATCAAGGATTATACATCACTTACCCGATATCAAATTATTCCTAGGAGAATGTAAACGGTTACTCAAGAAAGGAGGTTATATCGTCTTCATTGAACCGTTGAAGAAAAATCCAATAGTACAATTAAATAGAAAGTATTTTGCTCCTAAGGCTCGTACAAGGCATGAACATCCACTACTTATGTCAGACGTGATGGCTACCAGATATATTTTCGGAAATATTCAACATCATGAATATTTCCTTTTATCACCATTAGCCATGTTTTTCAATCGGATTGTAAGGAAAGATTCATTATTCAGATTATCTTACAAGCTCCTCAACAGGATAGAATCTCCGCTATATAAAATAAATTTTTTACATCAGTACTGCTGGCAAACTGTTTTTAAAAGCATTAAACGTTAGGTTTTTAAGGCAAAAATGTTAAGAACCCGCTTTTTCTTCTTTGCAAGTGAGATCGTCTATATCTAACCTTAGCATGCCCGAATTTTCGTAGGTCTCTTTTTTTTTCAAGAACTTCTCTTTAATAGTGGCAGGCTCGACTTCTAGTTGATTTAATAGGATGTCAAAACCATATATTTTTTCCTGTAAATCTTCGATAATTATAATTTTTCCTCGATAAACAACTGATCGAAAAGCCTGACCACACCCAGGAGCATATCCATTATCTTCAATGACAGTACCGCAAACAAAGGGATTAGTTTTAATAAAATCGATTTTTTGCCCTTCTTTTGCACAATGGAAGTAAAAAGCATTTTTAGTCTCATCGTAACCATAGCTCAAAGTAACTAAATAAGGTTCATTCTCATGACACATTGAAATTGTAGTAAATTTTTGTTGTTTCAAGATATGAATGATTTCACTTCTATCTTTGATTTCTTTTTCCTTTCTTTTCATATGATATTTAACCAAAATTTTCCCCCTAATCTGTTTTGTTATCATTAATTTTATCTTAATTATATTATTTATTAAGGTAGAATGGAATTTGAAGACTGGCATACTCATAATAAAATGTGTCACCATGCAGTTGGCACAATTGAAGATTATATTCAAAAAGCAATTCAACTAAAACTCAGAACCATAGGGATTTCTGATCATTTCCCATATGATTATCTTAATAATATTGAACGAATTCCCTACCATGAATATGCTATTTCTCTTCCAGAAATTGATAAATATATATCATTTACAGAAAGTTTAAAAGAAAAATATAAATCGGATATTATTGTTCGAATAGGATTCGAAATTGATTATTTTAAAAATCAAGAGCCTTTATTAAATAATCACCTTAACCAAGTTAAAAAAAAATTAGATTATATCTTAGCTTCAATACACATCCTTAACTTTTTTGATGGGAGAGGGGCATGGGGCTTTGATGATTCCAGATTTAGAGAAGACTACGAATTTTATGGAGTCGATAACGTTTACATGTTCTATTTCACAACTCTACAAAAATTAAATTCATCTAACGAATTCGATTTTGATATAATTGCCCACTTTGACTTACCCAAAAAATTCAATGATATCCCTAAAAATAAGGAAGCAGTCTACAACGAAGTGATGAAATCATTGGAACTTATTAAAAAAAGAGATGTTGTTGTTGAAATTAATACAAGTGGACTAAGAAAAGAGTGTAAGGAACAATATCCCAGTACTCAAATTATCCAAGAGATGTTTTCTCTGGATATACCGATTTTGTTAGGATCTGATGCTCATAAACCAAGTGATGTTGCATGGAAATTTAAAAAAACTGTGAAAATGTTAAAGAAGATCGGGTATACCCAATTAGTTCATTTTAAACAAAGGAAACGTGAATTTTTAGAAATATAGTAAGGTCGGAAAATCATATTCTTCTGCTTTGTAGCCATCCCCTTTGGGCTATATCATTCAACAATTTTATATGTGCGGGATCTCGTGTGTGCATTACCATGTTATTCTCTTCATTAACTCCAATTACACCAAATAATAATTCTTCCCCGTCTCTTGTTAAAATATATCTATCTTTACCTTCATAATTTCGAAGAGAAATATTGTCTAACGATTCGAATTCATTTAAAAGCTCACTATGTTCTTCAATTCCAGGATTAATTGAACAGGCAATTCTCATGTTGACAGATACTCTTGCTTCATATAAGTAGAGTTCTTGTAAATCTTCAATGGAGGGAACAACAATCGTAACAGAGCTTAGAGCTTTCGTTAAGATTTCTCTCATCTTTTTAAGAATTTCTGTCTTTGTTATTTGAATGTTTGTGTAATCAATTATCTTTGCTGCATTTGAACTTTCTTGAGCACCTTTCAATTTTTCAATTTCTAAATTCAAGCTTTCTAACTCTTCGTCAGATTTGAGAAGCTCTGCATTTAAGATTTCTAATTCTTTCTCTAAACTTTGGATTTTTTCATCTTTTTCATTAAGAACATCCTTGTTAATTGATGTTAAATTCAATTTCCTAATTTCATCATCTTTCAGCTCAATTGTCTTTTCTAAAGTTTTAACCTTTCCATCCTTAATCTTAAGTGAGTTTTCAAGCGTTAGGATTTGATCATCCTTCAGTTTTAAAGAATTTTGAAGAGTTCGCACTTGTTCATCTTTTAATTTAAGAAGATTATCTTTCGTCTCTAGTTGTTTTTTTAATTCCCACTCCATACCAAAATCACAATGTTTCTTATTTATAATTTTTTCTAAACGTCAATTGTTTAAAAATTTATGATCTCAAATCCTTTTTTTTCATTTTTAGCTATAAAACAATTTTTTGCCTTAAAATTCTCTGGTAAAACCACATCTTTATCGATAAGACACCATTCTAAGGTAGATTGCTTTTTTATAGTTACTCCCTCATAGGTAATTACGTTAGACAATTTGCAGGAATCTCCGATTTTGCAGGATTTTCCTATTATTACATAGGGTCCTACTACGACATCGTTACCTATTATTGTATCTTCTTTAATCGTAATAGGATTAACAACGATGGGGAAAATTCCATTTATTGGAGCGATAGTATTTGATTTCATGAATCGTTTGTTCATTAATATTATATCTCTTAAGTTTGTTAAGTGATACTGCCCAATATTATCTGTAGTAATCATCTCGTTAATGAAATTAAATCCATGGACAAGATCTCCCTGAATTATTCCTGCTTTTATTGCATCTTGGAATTCTTTTTCCCCCCTTTTAGAAATTTCTACAGATTTTAAATAATCAACAATTTTCCTATTTACTAAGTATAAGGGTAAGGAATAATATTTACTTAAAATTTGATTTGGTTCAGGTTTCTCTATTATATCTGTTATCCTTATACCTTTTTGCGATGTAAATTCATAAGATAAATCTAATTCTTTTGATATTTCTACGTTTCCATGTCCTTTAGCAATATCAACATCATCTGACCTCATCAAGCTAAGAACCATATCAGATTTGAATTTCTGAGAAAAAAGATACATTTTTAAAATCATGTCTTTTGAAAAAAGAATGTCAGCAGCAGTGATGATAAAGTGAGTAATCATTTCTTTCTCGCTGTTTTTGTTAATTTCTTCCATTGCTAATTCTATGGCTTCTGCCATTCCTGAAGGAGTCTCTTGTTCTATATATAAAACATCCAAATTATAATGATCAGCAATTTCTTTTTTAATTACCTCCTTTTTATATCCGACAACAACAACAAACTTACTAAATCCAGCTTCTGTAAAATTTGAAATAATCCGGGATAGTAGAGTCTCGTCATTAATTTTAATTAGAGGTTTTGGGATCCTATTTGAGAGTGGTCTTAATCTCGTACCAATACCAGCAGCAAGCATTATAACAAAAAAATTTTGTTTTGAATGCATATACGTTTTATTTATGATTACTTAATTATTAGAATCATCTTTTTATTTTCAGTTTCTAATATACATTCATGGAAGGCCATGAAAAAATTATAGAAGAATTGGAGGCTGATGTTTCCAAACTAATTGAAAAAGAGCTTGAATCCTCATCAGTTATCTTAGGCATCAATGTGGGGACTCCAGAAGGCACAAAAATCGCAAATGAGTTCCGAAGCTCAATCACAATGACGATGGGAGAAATAACAGCGGCCAACAGTAGTCTTGTTTTCTTATCGTCAAAGATTCTAAAAGATTCCTTAAATCAAGAGGTTGCTTATAATCTAATTACAGGAAAAGATAGAATTGTACTTTCAATACTGACGGAAAATATCACGATGATAGCTTATTTAAATAGAGAGTTAGCAGAACTCGAGGGAATTGAAACTTATACAAATAAACTGCAAAAATTAGCTTTGCAAATCTCGGCAATAATAGATACATCAGATTTGCTTAAAGAAGAAATATTTAAAGGGATAAAAAGAGCAATTCCTAACACACTCGTACTAGCAATAATTACAAAAGACGGGTTACCAATCAAAATTCAATCTACTATGCCCGAACCTATCCTCTCAGCCATGGTTGCAGCGCTATACAATTTATCAGGAGTGTTATTAGAAAGTGGGATGGAATATTCTATAATTGGGGGCGAAAATGGATCTGTTATTATACATGATTTGGATGAGAATAGAATCCTTGCACTAGCAGTTCCAGAATCAGACGAACGAAAACTTGGATCTTACATAGCAAAGGTAAAGGTAATAGTTCAGAAGAATAGATGATAATATTTAATCAATAATCCTATTGATTTTATCTACAACATTTAATGCCCCCGTATGAGATTCCTGCTGTGATTTTCCTAAGTATAAAATTGTACATAAGGGATCTCCTTTTAAAATATTTTTATGTGGCTCGCTTTTATCATGTACATATTTAAGTTGATTTATCTTAGAAATTGATTCTTTATCGATTTCTTTTGGGGCAAACAATATAAGTTTAGTAGAATAACCATTGAATTTTTTTGATTTTATAGTTTTTTGTAATCTACTCCAATTTCTCAAATCGAAACTTTTAATATGTAAATCGAGAAGATTTAGCCCAAAACTTAATTCTGTAGCCCGGACTGAACCGGGTATTCTGGGATTGATTTCCATTAAATAAGGATAGTTATCTTTTAATACATAATCAAATCCATTAACTCCCTTCAATCTTAATTCTTTAGTTAGCCTAATTGAAATTTCAATTATCAATTTCTCAGTTTTCTTAGGTAAATCTATAGGTACTATGTTTCCACAGTACATGAACCTTTTAGGACTATTCAAGTGTTCATCTCCTATTATCTGACGATTTATTGAAAGTATTTCGCATTCCTTTCCATTTGAGATGATAGTACAACTGATAGGTATTCCCTCAATGAATTCTTGAATTACCCAATCTTTTGGATTAAAATCTTTTAAGTCAGATTTGCTTACCAAATTTACTAATTCTTCATAGCTATTAATTTTAAAAACATTAATACCGCCAGAGCTTCTAAACTTCTTAAAGATTACTGGAGATTGAAGTTGGTCTGTAAAAGATTTGAAATTATTGTAGGGAATAGTAAAAGGACTATTAAATCCATGAGATTTTAAATAATTATAAATTTCCTCAATATTTCTAGCTTTTTTGATTGTTTTAACATCATTATTTAAAGGGATAATGGTATAATTCTTCTCTTTTATTTCATTTAAAATTGATAAACGTTCTTTTATTGCATCGTCTAATCCACTCCCGATTATTAAGTAATTGATGTGAGAATATTTTCTGAGCATTTTAACGGTAAATTCATACAATAAGATCCCATAACTGGTTTTAATTGAGTCATAATCGGTTCTTAGTTCCTTGGTTAAAATGAAGCTATCCTCAACAAAAGGAATCAGATCTAGATCCCCAAAAAAATCAACCGCATATACAAGATATCCCGCATTCTTTAGTGAATAAACTAATGGTCGTGTATTGAATCCTACAACAAGAACAGATTTCATCACGTCTACCATTTAGAATCATTAAGAATAGAAAGTTTAAGTAGTTGGCTAATCAATGGTTTCATTTTTACAATATTGTCATAACTAATAAGAAATGTTTTTAAACAAATTTTACTTTTTTGAATACTACGAGATCTAAAATATAATTAGAAATTGGAATAATTTCATAAAAGGTAAAATGAAATGATAAAAGAGCTCGAAGGAAAAGTTGCTGTAGTAACAGGAGCAGCTAGTGGAATTGGATTATCAATGGCAAAAGCGTTTGCGAAAAGAAAGATGAAACTTGTAGTGGCTGATATCAATGAATTAGCTTTAAATGAAGCCACTGAAAGTCTTAATAGTTCGGGTGCTGAAGTTCTATCAGTTGTCATAGATATCAGCAACCCAAAGCAGGTAGAAGATCTTGCTACAAGAGCCTATGAAAGATTTGGAAACGTAAACGTACTTTGTAATAACGCTGGAGTTGGAGGGGGTGGTCCTGCTCATCTCTTAGAACCCAGAAACTGGAACTGGACGTTTGGCCCTAATCTTTTTGGGGTGATATATGGGATTAGGTATTTTTTAGGTAGGATGTACGAGAGCAAAGAACAATGCCATATTGTTAATACTGCTTCAATAGCAGGACATTTAGCTGGTGAAATGGGCCCATATTCTGCCTCAAAATTTGCTGTTGTAGCGATAAGTGAATGTGTTGCTCTGGAATGTTTCAATACTAATGTTAGCGTATCTGTTCTTTGTCCTGGTTTA
>WOR8_10004256_pt1 | contig 13945 bp, 8 predicted proteins | sample DeeMarSeWOR38_10_FD_19890 | JGI IMG/M metagenome (IMG submission 19890) | reverse complement strand
TATCCGGCCTCTATCAGGCCGCATACGGGAAAGCCCCTTTTGTCAGACTGCTCAGCGAAGGGCAACTGCCGTCCACGCTCCACGTCAGAGGGACCAACTACTGTGACATCGGCTTTCGCCTGGAACCTCGGACAGGACGAATTATCTCTATTTCCGCCATCGACAACCTAACCAGAGGCGCCTCAGGCCAGGCCATCTGTAACATGAATCTGATGTTTGACTTTGGTGAGACAGCAGGTTTACAGCTTCGTGTATGGCAACCGTGATAGCTGCTGTGGAGACGCGGAAACAGGGATACACGGTGGGAATTACGCTAAATGGCCAGTGACAAATGACCAATGACAAACGGAGAAACAACAAAGTGGAGCAAAAGAAATTACAAACTTGTGCTCGAATATGATGGAACCAACTATCACGGCTGGCAACGCCAGAAGGGTGTCCTGACCATTCAGGAAGTAGTGGAGACGCGACTGGCGATTATGACCCAGGCACCAATTCGGTTGATAGGTGCGGGCAGAACCGATGCAGGGGTCCATGCCAGGGGCCAAGTTGCAAACTTTCTGAGTGGTAGCCAGATTCGGCCCGAGAACCTTCTTCGAGGACTGAACAGCCTACTGCCTGATGACATTGTTGCCTTGGAACTGGACCAGGTATCCCAGGCCTTTCACGCAAGATTCCATGCTCTCAGCAAAGTTTATGAGTATAGGATTCACAACGGCCCTGTGGCCCCGGCACTGGGGCGACAATACGACTGGCACATCAGTCAACCTCTAAACTGGGGCCCAATGGAAAGATGCCTGAAGCTTCTGGAAGGGAGACACGATTTTGCATCATTCCAGGCAGCCGGGAGCAGTGTCCGCAATAGCGAAAGGGAGATTTTCACAACGCGGATCGCTTCCGCCTCCGGCCACCTATGGGTTATCAGCATAGAGGCCAATGGGTTCCTTAGACACATGGTGCGGAACATCGTTGGCACGCTGGTGGAGGTGGGAAGGGGAAAACTTTCCGAAGAGGGGTTTACCGAGGTTTTGACGGCCCGCGACCGAAAGCAGGCTGGAATGACAGCGCCGGCACGCGGCCTCTGTCTAATGGAAGTGCGCTACTGAATCACACTGAATAATAAAGGCCATCGTGCAGCAGAGGAAAATTTCCTGATTGAAGTGGAGCAAATAAACCGTAAAGAACACAAAGTGTACAAACAGAAGTATAAGAATTTACTAATATGCATATGTATGCAACTCCGCATAGAGGGCTGAGGTATTCCCGAAGCGGCGTATGTTGTCAGCCTATGCAAGCTTGAATGGTTAGGCCATCCTGCATGTTGCCGCAGAGGCTGGCAACATCCGCAGCTCGGGCTGCCCCTGCCTCCGGTTCGAAGGATTTCCACCCGCAAGGGTGGCAGACCGAGCGTAAGCGGAGGGAATGGCTCAGCTTTCAAGCGTTCATGTGTAGTTAAGGCAACAGGCGTATTTACTAATTCTTTTGCGATGTTTGCGTTTCTTGTGGTGGAATTCGTGCAGCGGAACTCAGCTTTACAACAGGGGAGGTTAAATCATGAAAATAGCTGAGCGTATGACGCAGATCCAACCTTCACCCACACTGACCCTTAACGCCAAGGCCAAAGCCCTGCGAGCTGACGGAGTGGATGTGATCAGTTTTGGCGTAGGAGAACCAGATTTCGACACCCCTGAGCACATACGTCAGGCTGCCATTGAAGCCATAAATGAAGGATTTACCCGCTACACACCGGTGGGCGGCATCGAGGAATTAAAAGACGCCGTCATAGGAGAATTCAAGGTTGGCTATGGACTCTCATATGGTCGAGATGAGATCGTGGTCTCCTGCGGTGCCAAGCATAGCCTATACAATCTAGCTCAAGTACTACTTGATCCAGGAGAAGAAGTTCTCATTCCCGCTCCGTACTGGGTGAGCTATCCGGATATAGTCAGATTGGCCGGAGGCGAGCCAGTAGTCGTACCCACCCGGGAATCAGACAATTTCAAGCTCCAGGCCGAGGTTCTCGAGGAGGCGATCACTGCAAAGACCAAAGTTTTGATTTTGAATAGCCCATCCAATCCCACCGGCGCAGCATACACCAGGGAAGACTTTGAGAAGCTGGCACCGGTGATTTTGAAATACCGCCTTTTGGTGATTTCGGATGACATTTATTATCGGATTCTCTTCGGTGGTCAACCCTGGATCAGCCTCGGCATGCTTGATGACGACCTCCGGAGACAAACGATTATCGTTAATGGGGTTTCCAAAACCTATGCCATGACCGGTTGGAGGATAGGCTACCTGGCTGCTCCGGCTGAAGTGGCGGCGGCGGTAACCAGGGTTCAGAGCCAAAGCACGTCAAATCCAACTTCCATAGCCCAGAAAGCAGCACTGGCGGCTCTTGTCGGTCCACAAGATTGCGTAAGAGATATGGTGGTAGAGTTTGAAAAAAGGCTGGATCACATGATGCAAAGACTGGAATCTATACCTGGTGTGCGTGCCACCAAGCCATCTGGTACATTTTACCTTTTTGCCAACCTCTCGTCTTATTATGGTAGGGGTTACGATGGTCAGACTATCCAAGGGTCAATGGACCTTGCTGCCTATCTCATGGACAAGGTCCATCTCGTGGCAGTGCCAGGAGCTGCTTTTGGGGAAGATAGCTGCCTGCGTCTTTCCTATGCCGCCTCAATGGCCCAGATAGACCAGGGTCTGGACCGATTGAGCGAGGCTCTCACGCATCTGACCTAAGAGGTCGATATCTTAGCAATCAGTGCTTCATTATATCAAACCACGTCCTTTGGGCGTGGTTTTGCTATTATAATCATAAACTTAATCTAATGTGCATCCCTCGTTAGTCTAGGGTGAGAGAGGGACGTGGCCAAATAAACAATCAATACCGACGGGGCTAGGACTGGAGTTGTCATAGTTATGCGTCAATTGAAGCACTATCAGAATTGATAGAGAAACATCGTTTTTTGTCTTGCTACACCTTGCCCCGAAAAATAAGTTCCAAGGGGTGAACATATTCTCTCAACAAGTCTTCGGGACCATGTGAAACACCATTCCAGCGCGAAGAGATTTGCCTTGACAAAGATATGTGATTTACCTAAGTTTAAATTATCATTGATGATTTTAGACTTTAGTATCAGTTTTCCGTTCCAAAAATAGTATGCGCGCCAGATAGCAGCCACACGAAGAGCTTGGTCTGTATTTTGCATAAATACACGGGGACCAAGTCTGGAACCAAGTCCAAATATTCCTGCCAGAGGAGGTAGGGGTCATCATATGGCGAAGAAGCTGGGCAATTTTCTTGTGCGTGAGGGATTGATTACCGCCGAACAGCTGGAAAGTGCTCTCCAAGAGCAAAAGGCTAATGGCGGGATGCTGGGGAGCAACCTGGTTAAGATGGGGTTTATCGAAGAGGCCGAGCTCATGGAGTTCTTGAGCAAACAATTTGGAGTTCCGTCCACAGACCCCTCCAAACTGGACGTGGACTCTGAGGTGATCGAGATGATCCCCGGCAATATCGTCCAAAAGTATAAAATAGTTCCCATCTCACTGGAGGGGCAGACACTCACCATAGCCATGGTCGACCCCTCAAATATTTTCATTATTGATGATATCAAATTTCTCACCAGAAAAAATATTCGTGTCACTGTTGCTACCGAGTCCTCCATTAAGTTGGCCATGGACAGATTTTATGATGCCGGCGCTAGCCTGGAAGATGTTATGAGTGAGTTCGATGAGGATGGGGTTGATGTGATCGACTCCTCTGAAGACATCGATCTCGGTGAACTGGAAAGCGCGGCTGAGCAGGCGCCGGTGGTAAAGCTGGTGAATCTTATCCTGGTGGATGCCATCAAGAAAATGGCAAGTGACATCCATATTGAGCCCTATGAAAAGAGCTTTCGCGTCCGCTACCGGATTGATGGTGTGCTCTACGAAGTTATGAAGCCACCGATGAAGTTGAAAAATGCCCTGATTTCGCGGCTAAAGATTATGTCTAGGCTCGATATTGCCGAACGGCGTTTGCCTCAAGACGGTCGTATCAAGCTCAAGACCAAGGGTAGGGAGATGGATTTTCGTGTCTCGGTGCTACCCACCCTGTTTGGCGAAAAGGTGGTATTGCGACTCCTGGACAAGTCCAATCTCCAGCTCGACATGACCAAACTGGGCTTTGAGGAAAAGCAACTCAGAGATTTCAAAGAGGCGATTTACAAGCCTTTCGGTATGGTACTAGTAACGGGACCCACTGGAAGTGGCAAGACCACAACCCTATACAGCGGTCTGTCCGAATTAAATAAAACCACAGAAAACATTTCCACTGCCGAAGATCCAGTGGAATTCAATCTAGGTGGCATCAATCAGGTGCAGATCCATGAGTCCATCGGACTAAGCTTCGCGGCAGCTTTACGCTCATTTCTGCGACAAGATCCAGACATCATTATGGTGGGAGAAATCCGCGATTTTGAGACCGCTGAAATTGCGATCAAGGCGGCGCTTACAGGACATATGGTTCTCAGCACCCTTCACACCAATGATGCGCCTAGCACGGTAAACCGTATGCTCAATATGGGAGTGGAGCCTTTTCTGGTATCCTCGGCTGTCAATCTTATTTTGGCCCAAAGACTGGCCCGTCGAATCTGCCTTGATTGCAAGGAAGAGGTGGAGATTCCCCAGGAGACTTTTTTGGATTTGGGCGTGCCAGAAGAGGAGGCGGGAAGCTTTAGCTGTTTTCATGGTACGGGCTGTCCCACCTGCAGCCAAACCGGGTATAAGGGCAGGATTGCCTTATACGAGGTCATGCCACTTTACGAAGAAATAAAAGAACTGGTTCTCGTCGGTGCATCCAGCGCTGAGATCAAACGCGAGGCGATGCGCCTAGGTATGCTGACTCTAAGGCAGTCGGGTATTAATAAGCTGAAAGAAGGTATCACCACGGTGGAGGAAGTGGTCCGCTGTTCTGTGAAAGATTAGCTAAATAGCATAGTCATTTCAGGCCGGCATGCTGCATCCAGTCGCTGCCGGTGCAAGGGGTCTGTGTAGGAGGATGGAGAAATGAGCGTCTCTCATTTCTTCAGGCAGAAAAGATATGAACCATATGCTGCCCAAGTAGCTAAGAAAAGGAGCAAAGATGCCGGCTTACATATGGAAGGGTGTCAATCGTAAAGGAAAAAAGAAAAAGGGTGAAATAGAGGCAGAGAGCGAGAATTTTGTTCGACTCACCCTACGACGACAGGGCATAGAGCCCACAAAGATTAAACCGAAGCCCAAAGATCTATTCGAAAACGTAAAGTTTCTGCAACCAAGGGTGACGGAGAAGGACATTGTCGTCATGACCCGGCAGTTTGCCACCATGATAGACGCGGGTCTTCCACTGGTGCAGTGCCTCGAGATTCTCTACAGCCAGCAAGATAATCGCACCTTTAAAAGGATACTGAAAGAGATCAAAGAGGATGTGGAGGAGGGGTCCACCTTCGCTGATGCGTTGAAGCAACACCCCGAGGTTTTTGATGACCTTTTCGTGAATCTTGTGGCTGCGGGCGAGATAGGCGGTATCCTGGACATCATTCTCAATAGGCTGGCGGCCTACATCGAGAAGGCTTCCAAGTTGAAAAAAAGGGTCAAGGGAGCCATGACCTATCCCATCGTGGTCATGGTAATTGCCGTCTTGGTGGTGGCAGTCATCCTAATATTTGTGATTCCCGTATTCCAGTCGATGTTTGCAGACTTTGGTAAGGCACTACCAGTGCCGACCCAGATAGTCGTCGCTATGAGCAATTTCGTCAAGAACAATATTCTTTACATGATCGTCGCGCTGGTTCTGTTCATATTTGCATTTAGGCGGTTCTATAGGACGGAAAAGGGCCGAGCACTAGTGGATCAACTGGTCCTCAAGGCTCCCGTGTTCGGTATGCTCATTCGTAAGGTCGCTGTCGCCAAGTTTACCCGCACCCTCGGTACCATGATCAGTAGCGGGGTGCCAATTTTGGACAGTCTAGAGATTGTCGCAGCCACTGCCGGCAACAAGACCATCGAGGAGGCCATCCGCGAAACTCGGCAAAGCATTAGTGAGGGCCGGACCATAGCCGAGCCCCTGGCAGATAGCGAAGTCTTCCCATCCATGGTTGTGCAAATGATATCGGTTGGTGAGGCCACTGGTGCCTTGGATACCATGCTGGGAAAAATCGCAGACTTTTACGATGACGAAGTTGATGCAGCTGTGGACGCTCTCACCGCCATGCTTGAGCCGTTTATGATGGTATTTCTAGGGGGCACCATTGGTGGCCTGGTGGTTTCTATGTATCTTCCCATATTCCAAATGGCGGGAGCCGTGGGCGGCTGATCAATTATGTCTGAGCAAGAAAAGGATTCGGCAGAGAGCAAGGAGCTCTTGAGAAAAATAAAGTGGCTGATGCTCCTCAGGCTGCTCTTTGCCACCTTTTTACTCATCTCCACCGTTATCGTTCACGCCAGAGCCTACCCGACCTTCTTCAATACCTCTCTTCCCTCCTTGTACGTTCTGACCGGTTTTATTTATTTTCTGACACTTTGCTATGCGCTCTTAGCCGACCGAATTGAACGCCACGTTCTTTTTGCCTACGTTCAGCTGCTGTTCGATGTATTCTTTGTGACGGCATTGATCTATGTGACCGGCGGTATCGAGAGCATTTTCTCCTTTATGTATATTCTTACGATTATCAACGCGGCCATCATGCTCTACCGCCGAGGCGGCCTACTGATGGCATCGGCAAGCTCTATTTGCTATGGCTCCCTTTTGGATCTTCAATACTTCGGTTTCATCCATCCATTCTATACCCGCGCTTTCGAGCTAATGACATACAACATTGGCTACTATTTCTATACCCTGCTCATGAACATCGCTGCTTTTTACGTGGTGGCCTTCTTGAGCAGCTACCTCGCAGAGGAACTCCGCCGCAGCAGTGTAAAGCTACAGGCCAAACAATACGATCTGGATCAACTGGAATTGCTCAATCGTAATATCGTTCAAAGTATCAACAGCGGGCTCTTTACCCTGAGCAAAGAGCTGAAAATCACTTATGTCAATCCGGCAGCTGAGGTAATTTCCGGTCTTAGCCGCGACGAACTGGATGGGAGTCATATAAGAGATATTTTTCCGCAAATTGTCCCGTATCTACGGTTTGGTGTGGAAGGCGGGGGCAATGAAATGGTTGATCGGCTGGAAGGGATTGACATAAGCTTTGACCGACGAGACGGCACCAAGCTCAACCTTGGATTCTCGCAATCGATGCTTAAGGATCCGGATGGAAATGAATTTGGTTTGATCCTGATTTTCCAAGATCTCACCGAATTTCGACAAATGCAGGAGCAGGTGCGAAGGATGGACCGACTGGCAGTAGCAGGGGAACTTGCAGCCGGAATTGCGCACGAGATAAAGAACCCCCTTGCGTCACTCAGCGGGTCGATCCAAATGCTCAGAGACGAACTGAATTTCGGTCCAGTGCAACAGCGGCTAATGGATATCACCCTGAGGGAGGCGGAGCGGCTCAACGCGCTGGTTAATGAGTTTCTGCTTTTCTCGCGGCCGGAAAAGGCAGTTGATCAATCGGTGGAGGTGAATAAGGTCATTAACGATACCTTGGAAATGCTGAAAAACAGCCCAGAACTCTCCCGGCCTATTCGGATTCACAAGAAGCTTACGGGCGATTTATGGGTTCATATTGATTCCCAAAGACTCCAGCAGGTCATTTGGAACCTGGTACTTAACGCAGTACAAGAAATGAACAATCAAGGCCATCTCTCCATCGCCACTGCCATCCGTACTGAAGATGGATCGGGAAAGGCGAAACAAGAGCTGGCTGAAATTTCCATCTCGGATACAGGTCCTGGTATTCCTCCTGACAATCAAGGTAAGGTTTTTGATCCCTTCTTTACAACCAAAGAGAGAGGAACCGGTCTTGGTCTTACCATAGTTCACCGGATAGTGGAAAATTATGGTGGCCAGATCTTCCTCGAGAGCGACGGTCGTAGGGGGACCACCTTTATCCTTCATTTTCCTTTGGCAGAGGAAAATCCTAACGACAGGCCGCAGTAGCCCGCCCATAGTGCTTGACTCAACCTGGTAAATGATTTATCGTAACTCGTTTTAAGATCCTTTGACCCCAGGCCGGTGTTTTTTGGGGAGATTAAACCACAGAAAGCACAGAGACCACAGAGAGATTAATTCTAGAGAATACTCCCAGGATTTTGGAGTACTAGCTCTATAAAATCCTATTAGAATCTCTGTGCACTCTGCGTTCTTTGTGGTTAATTTTTGTTGTTTTTTAAGCTCAAGAGGCATGATTGTGAGCGAAGAAAGCCAGGTATTGCGTCAGCGGAAACAGAAAGCGGAGGACCTGCGAGAAGCGGGTGTAGAGCTGTATGCAAACGATTTTCAAGTTCAGGACCACCTGGCTGATATCAGGAAAAGATATGAAGATTTAACTGACGATGTTCTCGCCCAAGAGAAAGATGTTCACATTTGTGCTGGCCGCATTATGTCCATGCGTTCTTTTGGACAAGCCACTTTCATACACATCAAGGATAGTACCGATAAGCTGCAGGTCTACATCAAGAGAGACGAGATTGGCCAGGATACATACCGAATTTTCAAGAAATTGGATATCGGCGATTTTGTTGGTATCAAAGGAACCGTCTTTCGAACCCGCACCGGTGAGTTGACACTACTAGCCCAGGAGGTAAGAATCTTAACCAAAAGTCTAAGGCCTTTGCCGGAAAAATGGCACGGACTTCGTGATGTCGAAACTAGATATCGGCAACGGTACGTGGACTTGATCGTAAATGACACCGTCAGGGAGGTATTTGTCAAAAGGGCAAAGATCATCCAAAAATTGCAGGAATTCTTGAGAAATGATGGTTTTATTGAGGTGGAGACCCCCATGATGCAACCCATCCCTGGCGGAGCCACTGCACGCCCATTTAAGACATTTCATAACGCCCTGGGCATCGATTTGTATCTACGCATTGCTCCCGAACTCTATCTGAAGAGACTTCTGGTGGGCGGGTTCGAGCGGGTCTTTGAGATCAATCGTAACTTTCGCAATGAAGGAATCTCCCTCCAACATAATCCTGAATTCACCATGTTGGAGTTCTACCAGGCCTACGCGACTTTCGAGGATTTGATGCCTTTCACTGAAAAGATGATTTGCTGGGTGGCGCAGGAGGTAAACGGTAGCCTGAATCTAGATTATCAAGGGAAGGAAATCGATCTGACTCCGCCTTGGCAGCGTTATCGGCTAGAAGAGGCACTCATCAGTCTTGGGGGCCTGGAACCGAATGAGTTGGAGGATGAGAAAAAGCTCAAGGAACGGGCTCAGAGCTTGGGCTTCACCGTTGCTGGACAGGAACCCGGAAAAATTCTCACCAAGATATTTGATGTTCTGGTGGAACCGAAACTGGAGCAGCCCACTTTTGTTACCCACTATCCTCTTGATGTCTCTCCACTTTCAAGGCGCAACGAACATGAGCCCTCCTTGGTTGATAGATTTGAGCTTTTCATTGGCGGTCTAGAAATTGCCAATGGTTTTTCTGAGCTAAACGACCCTGTCGACCAGAAAGAGCGCCTATTGCAACAGGTTGCAGCCCGAAAAGCTGGTGACCAAGAGGCACACTTTATGGACGAGGATTTCATTCGCGCCCTGGAATATGGTATGCCTCCAGCGGCTGGGGAGGGAGTGGGCATTGATCGACTGGTCATGCTGTTGACGAACCTGGCCTCTATACGGGAGGTGATCCTATTTCCCCACCTCAGGCCAGAGCGCGACTAAGCCTTGAGGTCTAAATCATACCTGATATGTCCTATGAACTATTCATCGGCCTCCGTTATCTAAAGGCCAAACGCAAACAGACCTTTGTCTCCCTCATCACCCTCATTTCCATTGCCGGGGTTATGGTTGGAGTAACCGCGCTAATTGTGGTTATAGCGGTGATGAACGGATTTAAAGAGGATCTCCGCGAGAAGATTCTTGGAGTGACCTCCCACGTGGTGATTTCCCGCTTCGATGGAAACATTCCCAATTATCAACAGGTGAATTTACAGGTGGAACAGGTGAAGGGGGTTACCGCCGCCACACCCTTTATCTATACCCAGGTTATGATAAGTTCGCGTCAGTCAATATCTGGTGCTGTGCTCAGGGGTATAGATCCAGAGACCGCGGTAAAGGTCATCAATCTGGCCAGAAATCTGCGCACCGGCAGTCTCGAAGAACTTGGAGTTGTTGATAGATCAGGAGATACGACAACCACACCAGGAATTATTCTTGGCAACGAGCTGGCCAGAAATCTCGGGGTTGTGCGCGGAGAGCCCGTCACAGTAATTTCGCCTCTCGGACGTCTCACTCCCTTGGGTCGGGTGCCCAGGAGTCAGACCTTCAGGGTTTCCGGAATATTTGATTCGGGTATGTACGAATACGACTCAACCTTGGCCTACGTGTCACTTGGAGCAGCTCAGCGTTTCCTGGGTATCGGGGATCGGGTTACCGGCATTGAAGTTCGGGTCGATGATATTTACCGGGCAGATCGAGTGGCCAGGGACATCAGTAAAACGTTGGCGGGCTACCCTTACTGGAGTCGGGACTGGATGCGGATGAACAAGAACCTATTTTCCGCCCTCAAATTGGAAAAAATTGTGATGTTTATCATCCTGACACTTATCATTTTGGTGGCGGCATTTAATATTATTGGCACTCTGATTATGGTGGTGATAGAGAAAACCAGAGACATTGCCATCCTCAAGTCTATGGGTGCCACGCGCAGAAGCATCATGAAGATTTTCATGATTGAGGGGATGGTAATTGGTCTAGTGGGAACAATGCTGGGACTCTTGGGAGGCTACACCCTCTGCGAGTTACTTGCCACCTATCAGTTCATTGAGTTGCCCCAGGATGTCTACTACATATCCACCCTGCCGGTAAAGATGGATCCACTAGATGTGACAATCATCGCTCTGGCGGCAATAGCCATCAGCCTTGTCGCTACGGTGTATCCTGCTTGGCAGGCTTCACGGCTTGACCCAGCGGAGGCCATCCGCTATGAATAGCACCGAGCAACTCCTTCAGGTACGGGGACTTTACAAGCATTTTGGTAGCGGCGAACGCCGCGTTGATGTACTTTGTGGCATCGATTTTGACTTGTCTGGTCAAGAGAGCATAGCCGTGGTAGGCGCCTCCGGAGTGGGAAAGTCCACTCTTCTCCACATTTTAGGGACGCTGGAGCGGCCCAGTGCCGGAGAGATAAGCTACGAGGGAGTGGATGTGTTCAGCTTTAGTGAACCGCAGCTGGCAGCCTACCGTAATCGCACCATTGGCTTCGTCTTTCAATTTCACCATCTGCTGTCTGAATTTACTGCATTGGAAAACTGCATGCTGCCGGCACTCATTGGACGCAAGAACAAAAAGGAGGCCAAGGAGCGTGCAGAGTTTTTCCTCGAACTGGTTGGCCTGAGTCATCGCTTGCAGCATCGCGTCGGAGAGCTTTCTGGCGGCGAGCAGCAGCGGGTGGCTGTAGGCAGGGCTTTGGTGCTGAGTCCCAAGGTGCTTCTTGCTGATGAACCCACGGGAAATCTAGACACGAAAAGCAGCCGAAATATTCATGAACTGCTGCTGCGCCTCAACGAGGAGCACAGGGTCAGCTTGGTGGTGGTTACCCACAATATGGAACTTTCAGGCATGATGCAGAGACAGTTACAGATGAAAGACGGACTTTTAAACGAGATTGGCTGACCTTGCGGAGAGCGAGTAAGTTGTGAAATGTCGCCTTCTTTTTGTTCTGTTTGTGCTGTCTCTCACCTGGCCCCGACTGCTCTATTCCCAAACCATTCGTGTTGCCATTATTCCCCTAACTTTCTACAGCCAGGAGGATCTCGATAATCTCCGAAAGCCGGTGATGGACATGCTCGTCAAAAACTTAAAACAAGAGGGATTCCAGCCGATACCTGGGCTGAGAGTATATGAGCAAGCGCCATATGAGGAGATGAACGATTCGCTGGCTCGAGAGGTTGGCACGGATTTGGCGAGTTCGTTCGTTTTATATGGAAGTTTAACCAAACTGGGTGAACAGATCAGTTTCGACGTACGGTTGGTTGATGTAGATGAACAGCGAGCTACAGTCCCCATCTTCGTGACCAGGGTCGGATTGGAGAACCTGGCTAGCGCGGTTGCTGAACTATCCCGAGAGATTGGTATCCGTATCCTCAAGAAGAAAAAGATACGTCGCATTTTGGTGGCGGGCAATCAGCGAATCGAAGACGAGGCCATAAAACTGAAGATAAAAAGCAAAAGTGGTGACGTTTTTGACCAAGCCAAGTTGCGGGAAGATTTGACAGCGATCTATAAGATGGGCTATTTCAAAGACGTTCGTATCGAAGCCGAGGATACGCCCCAAGGACAGGATGTGACCTTTGTTGTGTCAGAAAAGCCCACTATCAGCAAAGTGACGATCCGCGGCGCCGATAAAATCAGTAAAGAGGACATTACTGCTGCCATTGCCACGAGAAAATACAGTATTCTCCAAAGATCAGCCCTAAAAGGAGATGTGGAAAAGATCCTGGCTCTCTATCGGGACAAGGGCTACTACAATGCTGAGGTCACATACGAGGTTGAGGATCTTAAGGCAAACAGGGTAGATGTCACTTTTCGAATAAAAGAGAACAAGAAGCTCTACATTAAGAAGATCACTTTCAGTGGCAACCACGAATTCTCGGATAAGAAGCTGAAGGGTAAAATCAAGACTTCAGAGAAGGGGTTTTTCTGGTGGCTCACTGAATCTGGCATTCTCAAGAGGGAGAATTTGGAGGTGGATGTAGACCGGCTTAATGCCTGGTATCATGTTGAAGGTTTTGTGGATGCCAAGGTGGGAAGCCCCACTATTACCCACGATGAAAAAGGAATTTACATCAATTTTCCCGTTGTCGAGGGCCAACGTTTTCAGGTGGGCAAGGTGGAGGTGACTGGCGAAGGCATTGAGCCCGACGAAAAGTTACTTGCGACCCTCGAGTTGCCAGAAGAGAAATACTTCAACCGCGAGGCACTTGCCAAAGATTTGGAAAAGATTACCAACTATTACACCTCACAGGGATACGCATTCGCCGAGACAAATCCAAAAATTGGGCAGGATAGAACAAAAAATATCGTCCATATTGCCTACGAGGTGAACAAAGGTGAGTTGGTCGATTTTGGCCGGATTAATATAAGCGGCAATACCAAGACCCGGGACAAGGTTATTCGCCGCGAGTTACACGTGCTTGAAGGGGCACGGTACAGCAAGGCCAAGTTGGAGAGAAGCGTTCGGAATCTGCGGCGGCTCGACTTCTTTGAAAACGTGGAGATGGACACCATCAAGGGAAAGTCGCCTGAACAGATGAATTTGGATGTAAAAGTAAAGGAAAAGCCGACCAGATTTATTTCCGTCGGCGGTGGCTTCAGTTCAGCCGACCAGATATTCGCCATGGCACAGATAGCCGAGAGAAATCTTTTTGGTCGCGGTCAAAACCTCAACTTTCAGGGCCAGTTTGGAAGCATTTCCAATCGATTTACCCTGAGTTTTACGGAACCCTGGCTGTTCGACATCCCACTTACATCCACCCTCCAACTCTATAGATGGTACCGGGACTATGACGAGTATGAAAAGGAGAGCATTGGTGCAGGAATTAACTTTAGCTATCCGGTTTGGGATTTTACCCGGGTTTATTTTGGCTATTCCTATGATGACTCCGATGTGACTAATGTGGATGAGTTTGCCTCCACCTTTATAAAGGACCAAGAGGGTAGAACGACCTCCAGCGTGATTAACACCACCCTGAGACGTGACAGCAGAGACCACGCTTTTCTCACCACTGATGGCTCTGACAATTCTTTGAGCGTGGATTGGGCCAGCGGCCTCCTTGGTGCCGATGCCAGTTATGTCA
>WOR8_10004646_pt1 | contig 13948 bp, 15 predicted proteins | sample DeeMarSeWOR38_10_FD_19890 | JGI IMG/M metagenome (IMG submission 19890) | reverse complement strand
TACATTTTGTTAAAAAAATGCATTTTTCCCCTAAAAAAACAGTAAAAATCGAAATTACGAATGAAATATTATCATTTGGCAAGGAGAACGACACTGTGAACAGCTATACCTTCTTCCCTGCCAATGTAACCAAGGTTCTCGGTCGTTGTCGCTTTTACATTAATTTGACTGATATCGGTATTGAGTTCGGCTGCAAGACGTTCGCGGATTGGCATTATAAAAGCAGCAAGTCGAGGCGACTGCGCAATAACCGTAATATCCAGATTGCCGAGTTTATAACCGGTTTCTGCAACCATAGTGTTAACTTTTGCTAACAGTACACAACTATCGATATTTTTGTAAGCTTCATCTGTATCAGGAAAATGCTGCCCTATATCACCTGCGGCTATAGCACCCAACAGGGCATCACAAATTGAATGTATCAACACATCACCATCGGAATGTGCTTCAAACGCATGTGTATGAGGTATTTTCACACCGCCCAGTATAATGCTGTCGCCCTGTTTAAAACGATGAACATCAAAACCGTGGCCGATACGGAACGGCAGGTCCAGTTGAGTCATATGCACTCTCCAGTACCAGGCTTTTCAGATAGCGACTTCAAATAGAGTTCAGCCAGACGCAGATCAGCCGGTCGCGTTATTTTTATGTTGTCTTCACGGCCCTGCACCAGTCTCGGACGATGCCCCGCATGTTCCATTGCCGATGATTCATCCGTTACCAGGAAGCCTTCAGCCAGAGCGGTCTCAAGCGCACGGGACAGTTGATTGCATGCAAAAAGCTGTGGAGTTAACGCATGCCAGAGTCCTGTTCTGTCGACAGTCTGTTTGACCCGCTGGTCATCATCCTGGCGCTTCATGGTGTCACGCACGGGCACTGCCAGTAAACCACCCGACTCAGTGCCAGCGGCAGTATCTATCAGGTTCTGAATATCGTTGGTGCTGACACATGGACGTACGGCATCATGGACCAGCACCCACGTGGTTTCATGATTATAAGCAGGCTGTTTTGATAGCAATTCGAGCGCACTCATTACACTGTGGCATCGTTCCTCACCTCCAGCTGCAACAACTACGGGCTTATCTGATTCAATCCGGATACCCGGCCAGTAAGGATCACCAGGCTGTATGGAAATGACGATGCCTTTAACCTGATCAACAGCCAGCAGGCGGTCTATTGTATGCTCGATCACCGCACGGTCGATCAGCTTTAGATATTGCTTGGGTTTGTCTGACTGCATGCGCCTGCCAATACCGGCGGCAGGTATTACAGCCCAGATATCACAACCCTTATTCACCCGGGCTGTCCTCTATAGAGACATCAGATTCACTATCAATGACCTGATAGTAAATCTCATCTTTTTTTATCATCCCCATTTCGCTGCGCGCACGCTCTTCGATCGCCTCGATGCCTTTTTTCAGGTCCATGACTTCTGCGTTGAGCGCCTTGTTGCGTTCCTGCAGTGTATTGACTTCGGACTGGACAGTGTCGATTTCCTGTTCCAGTTCGAGCACTTCAGGAATACCGCCATCACCCAGCCACAATTTGTATTGCAGCCATATCAACAATACAAACAGGATGGCAACAATCAGTTTCAACTTATTTTAGATGTTTAAACGCACTTGCACCGGCATAAACAGCAGCATCACCAAGCGCTTCTTCTATTCTCAGCAGCTGGTTGTACTTGGCGATTCGATCTGATCGCGACAATGAGCCCGTTTTGATCTGACCGGCCTGTGTTGCCACACACAGGTCAGCAATTGTGCTGTCTTCTGTTTCACCGGAACGGTGAGATACAACAGCTGTATAGTTTGACTTGTGGGCCATGTATATCGCATCCAGCGTTTCTGTCAGAGTGCCGATCTGGTTGAATTTGATCAGAATGGAATTAGCAATGCCTTTGTCTATGCCCTCCCTGAAAATTGAAGTATTGGTGACAAACAGATCATCGCCAACCAGCTGTACTTTGTTACCCAGCTTTTCAGTCAGAATCGCCCAGCCTTCCCAGTCATTCTCGGCCATGCCATCTTCGATAGTGATGATCGGATACTTCTCCACCCAGTCAGACAGGTAGTCGGTAAACTCTGACGAATTAAAGGTCCTGCCTTCTGATGACAGCGTGTAAATTCCGTCCTTGTAGAATTCCGAGCTGGCCACATCCAGACCAAGGTATATATCCTTGCCGGCCTCATATCCTGCTTTAGAAATTGCTTCCAGTATGACTTCAATCGCTTCTTCGTTAGAGGAAAGATCCGGTGCAAATCCACCTTCATCACCCACAGCAGTATTCATACCTCTTGCATGCAGCACTTTCTTCAACGTATGGAATACTTCCGCTCCGTAACGAAGTGCTTCCCCGAAACTCGGCGCCCCGACAGGAAGAATCATGAACTCCTGCAAATCGACACTGTTGTCCGCATGTTCTCCGCCATTGATAATATTCATCATTGGCACGGGCATGGTGTATGCATCCTCGCCCAGGTTGACGTACAGCGGTTTTTTATTTTCCAGTGCAGCAGCATGAGCATTTGCAAGTGAAACTGCAAGAATCGCATTGGCCCCAAGGCGCTCCTTGGTATCAGTACCATCCAGTTCGATCATCTTTTTGTCGATCGCGTTCTGATCCTGAGCATCCATGCCGATAAGGGCGTCGCGTATCTCGGTATTGACATTGCTGACTGCCCTGGTAACACCCTTGCCAAGATAGCGGTTCTTGTCACCGTCACGCAATTCAAGCGCTTCCCTTTCTCCCGTTGAAGCGCCAGACGGTACCGCAGCCCGTCCTACCACTTCCCCGGCTAATGTGACTTCTGCTTCAACTGTCGGATTTCCACGTGAGTCCAGAATTTCACGTGCGTGAATATTTATTATGTTTGACATGATTTACCCTAAATGACGAGTTTATTATTCTAGTTGAACAGAAAGCACGCTTTCAACGCGCTTCTTCAAACTGGTCTGATTTTACTATGTTGTCGAGAGCGATGAGCGTTTTCAGCAAAGACTCGATTCGATCGAGAGGCCAGGCATTGGGTCCATCGCTCAGTGCCTTTGCCGGATCCGGGTGTGTTTCCATGAACAGTCCCGAGATACCCGCCGCAACAGCGGCCCTCGCGAGTACCGGCACATGTTCACGCTGACCGCCGGAAGAAGTGCCCTGGCCGCCAGGTAACTGTACTGAATGTGTGGCATCGAAAACAACCGGGCAGCCCGTGTCTCGCATGACCGCAAGCGCCCGCATATCGGAAACCAGGTTGTTGTAACCAAAAGAAACGCCCCGCTCACAAACCATAATCTGTTTGTTCCCGGTCGATTGCGCCTTGTCTACAACATTTTTCATGTCCCATGGCGCGAGAAACTGGCCTTTCTTGATATTGACCGGCTTGCCCGCCGAGGCGACCTTTTGAATAAAATTTGTCTGCCTGCATAAAAAAGCCGGGGTCTGCAGCACATCGACCACATCCGCAACTTCATCGATGGGTGTGTCTTCATGCACATCAGTAATTACAGGCACGCCAGTCTCGTGCTTTACCTTCTGCAGTATACGCAGGCCCTGTTCGAGCCCGGGGCCGCGAAAACTGCTGCCGGCAGAACGGTTGGCCTTGTCAAAGGACGATTTATAAATGAAGTGTATACCCAGTCTGTCGGTAATGGCCTTCAGCTCAGCGGAAGTATCCAGTGCGAGCTGTTCACTCTCTATGACGCATGGGCCTGCGATAAGGAAAAGCGGCTGATCCAGTCCGGTCTCGAAACCGCAAATTTTCATCAGGCCGCCACCTCTCCAGATCTTGCGTGCCTGTGATGATGTTCCAGCGCCGCTTTAATGAAGGAACTGAACAGGGGATGTCCGTCACGCGGTGTCGAGGTAAATTCAGGGTGGAACTGGCAGGCGAGAAACCAGGGGTGGTCTTTCAGCTCGACCATTTCTACCAGGCTGTTATCACTGGATTTTCCACTGATGATCAAGCCGGCTTCGACCAGCTGTTGCATATAGTTATTGTTAAATTCATAACGGTGACGATGGCGTTCAACGATCGTATCGCTGCCATATACCTGACGGGCCAGGGTACCGGCTACGAGATTACAGGTCTGGCCGCCAAGCCGCATGGTGCCGCCAAGATCCGAACCCGCATGCCGCTTTTCTATACTGCCATCTTCCGCCATCCATTCGGTAATAAGCGCGATCACAGGATTCGGTGTGTTCGCATCGAATTCACTGCTATGTGCATTCTCGATTTTTGCCACGTGGCGTGCGAATTCAATTACGGCCACCTGCATGCCAAGACAAATTCCCAGGTATGGAATATTGTTTTCACGGGCATACCTGACTGCGGCAATCTTGCCTTCAACACCCCGATCACCAAAGCCGCCAGGCACAAGAATGGCATCCAGGCCCACCAGTGAACTGAAATCACCGCACTCCAGGGTTACAGAGTCGATGTAGTAAATGTTTACCTTCGATTTGTTATGAATACCTGCGTGCGACAGTGCCTCGTTGAGTGACTTGTATGATTCGGTCAATTCGACATACTTACCAACCATGCCGATGTTCACTTCGTGCTCCGGGTGCTTCATGGTATCAACAACATATTGCCAGTCTGATAAATCAGCTTCCGGCAAATCCAGATGCAGCTTGCGGGCGATGATGTCATCGACGCCCTGCTCATGCAGCCAGATGGGTATCTCATAGATATTACCCATATCTTTTGCAGAGATAACCGCTTTTTGTTCTACATTGGTAAACAATGCAATTTTTCTACGTTCGTCTTCAGGCAGCAATCGCTCGGAGCGGCATAGCAGGATATCAGGCTGTATACCAATAGAGCGCAACTCCTTGACAGAATGCTGGGTTGGCTTGGTTTTAACTTCACCTGCAGTCGGAATGTATGGCACTAGCGTCAGATGTATAAATATTGCACGCTCGTGTCCAAGCTCGACACCCATCTGGCGGATAGCCTCCATGAACGGCAGTGATTCGATGTCGCCAACCGTTCCGCCTATTTCCACCATGGCAATATCGGCATCATCCGCGCCTTCCACGATGCAATGTTTAATTTCATCGGTGATGTGTGGAATCACCTGTACGGTACCGCCCAGGTATTCACCTCGACGTTCCTTGCGGATAACACTTTCGTATATCTTGCCGGTGGTGAAATTACTGGACTTGCCGGTTCTGGATCGCACGAAGCGCTCGTAGTGACCGAGGTCGAGGTCTGTTTCTGCACCATCTTCAGTGACAAAAACTTCTCCATGCTGAAAAGGACTCATGGTCCCTGGATCCACATTGATATACGGATCCAGTTTAAGCATTCGGACTTTAAGGCCGCGGTTTTCGAGGATAGCGCCGATAGAAGCGGAAGCGATACCTTTACCTAATGAAGAAACAACACCACCGGTAATAAAAATATATCGCGTCATGAATGAGGAAACGCCTTGGGTTATTTTTAAAACAACCAAGCATGGATGCTTTGGTCTCGATGGGAGGCTATAGTATCAATTATCACGCATTGTCTCAAATGGAAATGATATGCCTGTTCCCGAACGCTCGGCAAAAAAACACCATTGCAACTCAGATGGTCTAGACTTTTAATAACACTTTCTATCTAATTGATATTTATATGTTTATAGTGTGGCATTCATGCGACCGGTAGAGGTTTACCATCACGACCTGAAGAAAAACGGATTTGTAACTGACCCTGCGCAGAAACGGGCGGTCGACGCACTGCAACTTCTTTATGATGAACTGGTCACCAACACCACTGCAAAAGCTAGTTTTATTCAGCAGCTGCATTGTTTGATTACAAACCGCCATGCTGAGCCGGTAAAGGGTCTGTATATCTGGGGCAGCGTCGGGCGTGGCAAAACCTGGCTAATGAATCTTTTTTATGAATCATTGCCATTCGAAAACAAGCTACGGCTGCACTTTCACCACTTCATGCTTGATGTTCATGGACAGCTGGCAAAGCTGCACAACCTGAAAAACCCGTTAACTGCCATTGCCAGTGATTTCGCAAAAAAATACCGGGTGCTTTGCCTGGATGAATTCATTGTTACCAATATAACTGACGCAATGTTGCTTTCAGGCTTGCTGGAAGCGCTTGTTCATAATGGCGTCACGCTGGTGGCTACATCCAATAGAATACCGGATGATTTATACAAGAATGGCCTCCAGCGGGATCGTTTTCTCCCGGCAATTGAACTGATCAAGCAGCACACTCGTATTATGCATATCGATGGCGATACCGATCACCGTATTGCGCTGCTCGAACAGGATGATGTTTACTACACACCGGTTACAGCCGATACCCATGACAAACTGATAAAACGCATGGAATCGCTGGCAGCCTGCACTATCAGCTACGATCATGTGCTGACAATACACAAGCGACCGATAAAAACGCTTATGCATGCCGATGAAATCGCCTGGTTTGAGTTCGACGTAATCTGCGGTGCACCTCGTGCAACGCCGGACTATATCGAGCTTGCACATGATTACCACACCATAATTGTGTCGAATGTACCGGTGATGGATGAAAACATGGATGACAAGGCGCGGCGCTTTATATATCTTATTGATGAACTCTATGATCGTAGCGTAAAACTGGTTATAAGCGCTGACGCAGCGCCTGAAAAATTGTACGCTGGAGATATGCTTAAATTTGCATTCAATCGTACCAGCAGTCGTTTGATAGAGATGCGTTCGAAGGAATACCTGGAAAAACCCCACAAGTCCACAAGATGACTTCACACTTCCCTGATGATCCGCCGGCGCATATCCAGTCAATAATCGAATCGATCTGCGGGCTTGGCTGCGAAAGGGTTAATGAGATCATTGATGTGCTTGAACACGGAAATTCAGTCGCTGAAACAAGTGCACTGGATAAAAGCGATCAACTACGGGTACTGATGGAGCTTAAAGCGATCATGGCCGTTTACGACAACAAGAAGTTCTGAATACACAACAAACCCGGCTAAAACACGTCTCTAGCACCCGGTTTGTGTCGATATTATTTACACAAATCGACATTGCCCGGCTTGCGAAAATTCATTAATATTCTTAAGTCATTGTTATTCAATAAAATAAGCTATCGTGGCACAAGACTTGCTGGATTACTCACGTATAGCATGACTAAATGTGATAAAAATGAAACGTTTTACAAAGCCTGTATTGCTATTTGTTTGCAGTTTCGCACTGGGCGTATGTATTGCTCCAGATTACAAGCTGGAGAAAGAGCCGGTCTCAGAACCGGCACAGAAACCGGTACAACATTATCTGAACAGGTATGGCGAAAGAATCAAGCGCACTGTCTGATGGCTTGATCGCAAACGAACACGGTAATTAACCGACTTCTTCAGCGGAAGGCAGTTCCAGCCTTGCGCCCAGTCCCCCTGCATCTGACTTGTGCAGTGTCAAAGAACCGTTATACAGGTGGGCCAGATCAATCACGATAGCCAGTCCTAATCCACTACCGGGCACAGTTTCATCCAGTCTCTGGCCACGTTGTAAAACGGCATCTTTTTGATCTTCTGGAATACCCGGGCCATCGTCATCGATATTGATAATCAAACGTGTAGCTTTTTGCTCGCCACTGACAATAACCTTGCTGTTTGCCCATTTGCACGCATTGTCCATAAGGTTACCCAGCATTTCTTCCAGGTCCTGCGCATCGCCTTTGAAAAAAAGCCCCTGTAAATCTTTCAGCACGATGTCGATATTCTTATCCTGATACATACGCGCCATCAGATAACAGATATCTTTCGTTACAGGTTGTACTGATACACTCGCCCCGATGATATTGCCCGAACCTGCAGCACGCGCGCGCGAAAGATAGCGCTCGACATATGCACCCATGGCATCCGCTTTTTCACGTATCAGCTGACCACGCTGATCTTTTATTTCACCAGCTTCGTTTCTGATTACAGTCAGCGGATTCTTTAATGCATGCGCCAGGTCCCCCACCTGGGTTCTGGCACGTTCCAGCAAGCCCTCGCTGTGATCAAGCAGCGCATTCAACTCATGAACGATGGGTTGAATCTCGGTCGGGAAATTCTCAGGCAGGCGGTTTTCTCTGCCCGTGCGGATTTTAGTTAATGAATCCTTGAGAAAACGCAGCGGTTTCAGGCCAAAACGAATCTGCAATAACACGACGATAAGCAGTCCGGCGCCAAGGATCGTCAGTGTTATTCCGAGCTTGGAGGTAAATCCCTCAACATCCCGCCTGATACTGTTAACAGAACCCGCAATCGCAAAAGTGTATAACTTGCTGGAACCTTTCAATTTAACATCGAGCACGAGCGCTCTTAAGGCTTCATCACCCGGTCCGGTGACTTTTTGCTTTTGTGTATAGTTTTCAGCTCCCGGCAGGATAAAATCAATCGTGTCTTTTAGTAGCGACTCAGAACCCGCAACCAGTTTGTCTTCCTCGTAAATTTGCCAGTACCATCCTGAATGCGGATTCATGAACCTCGGATCGGCAGGGATCCAGGTTAAATAGATCTGTCCCTTGTCATTAACTCTCGCGGCCGCGATACTCTCTTCGATATGATCGAACATGAAGGCATCGAAATATTCTTCAATATGACGTTGAAAAAGAATGGTCAGCAATACGGCAACAATAGCCAGGGTCAGCGTTACCCAGGCAATCGATGTTATTACCAGGCGGAATGTGAGTGTATTACGAATCATCCGGTTCGATTAACTGATAACCCAGTCCACGATGCGTCTTGATTAATCTGGAACCCAGTTTGTTGCGCAGGCGATTTACCAGAACTTCAATCACATTGGAATCACGATCAAAATCCTGATCGTATATATGTTCGGTAAGTTCTGTTTTGGAAATCACTTCACCCTTGTGATGCATCAGGTAAGACAACATGCCCAGCTCCAGTGCAGTCATTTCAATTGTAGTACCATTATGTGAAACACGATTGGTTGTGGTATCAAACTCTACAGGCCCGCAAGTCAGCACAGGTTTGCTGTGCCCAGTTGCACGGCGGATCAAGGCCTCGACACGCGCCAGAACCTCTTCGATTTCAAATGGTTTCGCCAGGTAGTCATCAGCGCCAGCGCGCAAACCCACAACCTTTTCCCGCCAGGTATCCCTGGCAGTCAGAATCAGTACCGGCATGTCCCTGTTCTCATTCCGCCATTGTTGAAGCACCTTGATGCCATCAAGTTTTGGCAGTCCCAGGTCAAGGATAACAGCGTCAAAAGACTCATGGCTTCCCAGGTAAAGACCCTCCTCGCCATCATGCACGACTTCAACAACATAACCTGCGTTTTTCAGCGAGGTCTCGATCTGTCTGGCAACTTGTTGATCATCCTCAACAACAAGAATTTTCATTGATTTTCTCCCGCTTCAGGTTCGAATTCTGTACAAATTGTGGCCTTTATTTATCATTCTGGATTGCCGAGAATCTCACTGGATCAGGGCTTATACGTAAATCTAAAGAGATCGCTATGACGACCGGGGGCATTTCATTAACCTGATGATTTATATACGAATTTTGCCCACCACAACCTTAAATTAACCTTAAGCCGCCTGTCAGCGTAGCTTAAGGTTGTATCCGCTATAGTTCAATCGTTGGTTGTTAGCAGCAAACAGCTTTTAGCAAAACTGACAAAATTCATTGCGCACGGTTCGGTTACTAAACTGATCCATAGAAACGGGATATCGATCTCATCCTCAAAGATCGGTGTCCCGTTTTTAGTTCTGCCACCCTCTTTTAAGTTCTCAAGCTAAAACACGTAGCAAATTTGATAGAAGTCAGGTTCTTTTTTTCACGTCAGTGTTATATCTATTGACGCAGATCATAATACTAAACTTATCACTCACAAGGGCAAAAAAAATGCATTCAACATCAGGCCTGCTGACCAGACCCTCTGTCACTCTTATCCCGCTGTTATTCATCATGCTGCTGCTGTTTACGCTGATACCGACAAAGAGCGGCGCAATGCCGGTATTCGCGCGTAAATATGACATGAGCTGCCTTACCTGTCATGCAGCCTATCCCAAGCTCAATGAATTTGGTGAGCAGTTTGCCGCTGACAACATGCGCCTGCCCAACTGGAAAGATACAACCAAGTCCGGCGGCGATGACATGCTTGCTTTGCCCGACACGGTGCCACTGGCATTGAGGACGCAGGCCTATGTGCAGAAACGTGAGGCAACAGCCATTGATCCTGAGACCGGCGTGGAAGTATCTGCTGATACGGATATCCAGTCGCCCTACCTGATCAAACTGCTTTCCAGCGCGCCATTATCCGACCACATCACCTACTACTTTTATGCGATATTTGCTGAAAAAGGCGGCAATGGAGAAACCATCGTCGAAGACGCCTGGTTCAGGCACGATGATATTTTCAGTACAGACATCGGCATGATGCTGGGCCAGTTCCAGGTCTCCGACCTGATGTTCGCACGCGAAGTCAGGCTGACGTTCCAGGATTACATGGTGTACCGCATGGCCGGCCTGACCTATGACCGGGGGCTGGTGTTCGATTATGCCGCAGGCCCCGTCGACCTCTCGCTGGGCTGGGTAAACGGCAACGGCATCGAAGAAAATTTCACCATCAACAGCCCCGGCTACAAGCGCCCGGATCACCTGTTCGATAATGACAGTGGCAAGGCCATATTCGGCCGAGTCGGCAGCGAAGTGGCCGGTGTTGGCTTCGGCCTGTTCGGTTATTCCGGTGCGCAGAAGAACGCCACCGGCATAGCGGGGACAGATAGTGGCGATCGTGACACCGACAAGCTGTCTTACGGTATTGATCTGTCCGGTATGGTTGGCGGCAAGACCTACTGGTTTGCACAGCTGCTGCAGAACGAGTGGGACGGTTTCATCGATCCGGCCATTAATTACAAATGGTTCGGCGGTTTTGTCGGCGTCGACTATATACACAGTGACCGCTGGGCCTATTCCCTGCTTTACAACTACACCGATGCCAATGACTTCGAAAATACCGACACCATCTATGAAGGCATCGATATGAATTCACTGACGTTCACGGTCTCATACTACTTCATGCGTAATGTAAAGGGGATTATAGAGTTCAACTATGATCTGCTCGATGAAGTAACCCGGACAGGGACATATTTCACCGGCCACCTGACGGGCGAGAACTATGCACTGCTGGGTTTTGACGCGGCGTTCTAGGCAACCTGGGTAGCGGTCTGTTTCGCAATAACTCACCACAGATATGTCGATAAAAGTCCAGATTTTCGGTGCCGCTGAAGAAGTCACCGGCTCCTGTCACCTGGTGACCGTCGGCAACAGACGCATACTGCTCGATTGCGGCCTGATCCAGGGTCGGCGCAAGGACGAAGAACGCAATAAAGACCCCTTCCCGTTTGATCCGGCATCCATCGATGCCGTGGTATTGAGCCACGCCCACATCGACCACTCCGGTCGACTGCCGATGCTGGTAAAAGCGGGATTCAGTGGCCCCATATACACACATCGCGCCAGCCGCGACCTTTGCCGCATCATGTTGAAGGACTCGGCCTTTCTCAATGAAAAGGATATCGAGTGGGAAAACCGCAAGCGCCTGCGTAAAGGCCTGAAGCCGGTGGAAGCTTTATACACGGTCGAAGATGCCCGCCTGGCCATGTCCCGGTTCAAGGGCCTCGTGTACCGGAAAAAAGTCAGGATATTGCCTGAAGTAATGCTACGCCTGAACGATGCCGGCCATATCCTGGGCTCATCTATCGTTGAATTATGGCTGGAAGATGAAGGCCAGGTACGCAAGCTGGTTTTCAGTGGTGACCTGGGACGCCCTGGAATGCCCATCCTGCAGGACCCGGCTTTCATCCAGCAGGCCGACCTCGTCATTATGGAGAGCACCTACGGTGACCGCCTGCACCGTTCATGGGAAGAAACGCTGACGGAAATAGAAAACATTGTGCGCAATACGGCAAACAGCCGGGGAAATATTTTAATACCTGCATTTGCAGTCGGACGTACACAGGAAATTCTGTACATGCTTGCCAGCTACTACGATGAGTGGAAGCTGGAGCGCTGGCAGATTTTTCTCGACAGCCCGCTCGCGATAGAAGCTACGCAGGTATTTACCCGGCACAGCGACCTGTTCGACCAGGACATGGCGGATTTATGGCTGCAAAACAAGGCCCAGTCAATTTTGCCCGGCCTGCATATCTCCAGGACATCAAATCAGTCAATGGCGCTGAACCGGATCCATTCAGGCGCAATCATTATTGCCGGCAGCGGCATGTGCAGCGGCGGCAGGATCAAGCAGCACCTGAAGCACAATATCTGGCGGCGTGAATGTCATGTCATCATTTCCGGCTTCCAGGCACAGGGAACACTCGGACGCAGCCTGGTCGACGGCGCAAAATACATCCGCCTGTGGGGCGAGACAGTCCGTGTCGCAGCTACTATCCATACCGTTGGCGGCCTGTCTGCCCATGCAGACCAGACTGGCCTGAAAAACTGGTATGCAAACTTTGAAGGACGGCCGCGCGTGGTGCTGGTACACGGCGAAACCACCGCACTCGAGACCCTGAGCTACACTCTGAAGGATGACCCGGGTGCACCGGTCACAATTGCAAAATACGGGCAAGTACTGGATTTAATTGAACTGGAGTAGAATAGATACATGTAATATTACTTGACCAGAGTCAAAACAACACAATGCTGGTTAGTGTCTAATTAAAGTTAGAAGACAATACAGGAGGCTTGGAATACATGAGAAAAACATGGGTAGTAGTAGCTGATAACAGCAGAGCACGAATCTTCACTGTAGAAACACCATCGTCACCTTTAATCGAAATTGATTCCATAGTTCATCCCGAAGGCCGTATGCACGATCGAGATATTACCAGCGACTTGCCAGGACGTGGCGCAGGTTCAGGCGGTTCACGGCATGCTTACGAGACTGAAACTGATGCAAAAGAATATGAGAATATGGAATTCGCAAAACGGATTGCCGGTTTTCTCGATGATTCACGCAAAGGTGACAGGTGCAAGAATCTGGTAATTGTTGCCGCACCGGGATTGCTCGGTAACTTACGCGGTGAGATGAATGATCAAACCCGGAAAATGATCACCCTGGAACTCGCCAAGAATCTGTCGCATCTGAATGCGAACGATATACGCAAGCACATGCCGGAGTTCCTGCCTAACAAGTGAGTCGGTTTATGCCGATATTTTGAACCGCAGAGATGTAGATACCCTCAACTTATTTATACGAGTTGCGGTTGGTATTCACATTGGTGCTTGATGACACCAAAACAAATCTGGATTAATTTTCTCATTGCCGCCCCCAGTGCCTGCATTTTCACTTTACCCGCCTTTAACAAGCGTGCTTTTTGCGCCTTGATATCAGGGTTATGCGTACTGGCACAGACAGCCGCCATATACAATTTGGCGCGTATTCGGGCACTCCCTATTTTACTCAGCATTGTGCGTCCTTTGAGCTTGCCTGATTCTCTTAACTTGGGGATTAATCCAATATAAGCGGCGGCCTGTTTGGCGCTCTTGAAGCGTTTGCTGGCAAATAAATACACCAGCTCACGTGACATCACCGTGCCAATGCCTTTAATGCTCTGCAGCAATTGGCGGTTGCGTTTCAGCTCGGGAAAGCGATCAATATGATTATCGATGTCTTGCTGCAAACGCTCAATTTCCGCTTTGAGCGTCTCGATCATGTCTTTGAGTGATTGCGCCACCCGATCCGACGACAGGCTCACCTGGGCCGCTTCCTGGCGGTTTTGTTCACGTTGCAGGTCCTTTTCCAGGGCATCGAGGCGCCGGATCATTACTTTCAGCTCGCGTATCTCGGGCGCTTCAGGCTGCCACAGCGTCAGCTTGTGCTGTTGTGCGTGCCCGTACCAAGCCAAGGTGACGGCATCCAGCTTGTCGGTTTTGTGGATCTGATTGAGCGATTCCGCATACTTTCTAGCCTTACCCGGGTTCACCAGCAGCACTTGGA
>WOR8_10004254_pt1 | contig 13949 bp, 10 predicted proteins | sample DeeMarSeWOR38_10_FD_19890 | JGI IMG/M metagenome (IMG submission 19890) | reverse complement strand
CTTGAAGTTTCCTGGGCAAGTTGCCCATTTCAGCCCCTTCTACCTTCTTGCCCCCATGGACATCGCCACCCCCCCCCTTTTTCCGGGATTTTAGAAAGTCGATCATGGCATAGGCACCTAAAAGCCCCAACATCAGCGAATAGACCGTGGAAATAAAGGCATCGCTCAACACCGGATTGATTTCATAAAGAGCCCGGTTGATCACACCCCCCACCGTGGCGCCGACGATGGCACCGATGAGGAAAACAACTGCAAGCCCCACGGAGACATTTCCCAATTTCCGGTGAATCACACTTCCCATGATGGCTTTGGCAAAGATATGAAAGAGATCCGTACCCACAGCCATGATACCCCTGATGCCGGCACTCATCAAAGCCGGCGCGATAATAAAGCCGCCCCCGGCGCCGATGCAGCCGGTAATGAGACCGGCTCCCATCCCGATCAGAATAGACACGATAAAAATATCCATACTGTAAAAGGCCGGGCTGTAAGCTTTTTTACCCCCCAGCACATCCGGTAGCGCACGGGTTATTTCATCGGCAAAGGCAAAGCCACCCAAAATCACCGGAAGGGCCAGCAAGCCAAGTATGAATAACCGCTTCCGACTGCGCAGGATGTTATTGGACATCTCCAGCTCCCATCGGGAATGCGCACGGGCACCGAGCATCAAAAACTTACCCAACTGTCTGAATCTACCCATCTCTCCTCCATTCCTAATTATGATTCATCGAAGCGATCTCGGCTACACTTATCTTGATCGCATAGAATACACCGATGCAGGCGTTAAGGTATTTGGTTGACGGAAGGCAAATTGATCTTCACCAGAATGTATTGAGAAATTACCCCACCAGATAATCAAAAGGTGTCAGAATAATATCTTAATTGCTTCGAATCAAGGTTTTTTTTAAACGCGGCGGATTCAGACAACCGCCTTTAAAATCGTCAGGCAAAATTCGAAGTTCTCCGATCAAGAGGACTTCACCTTGGGTAGCGAGTGACAAATTTGACGACATTTAGGAACTTTCAGATCCATATTTTTCTTGACATATGGGAGGTATCAAATATATCTACTTAGTCATATAGCCCGATTTAATAAATAAATTTAATTCAGTAGAACATAAACAAAAAGGAGGCGTATTATGAAAAAGTTAGGGATATTTTTTGTCTGCGGCCTGGTTTCCGTATTTCTTTTGGCCGGAATGGCCACCGCCAAGGAAACGGTAGTGGTGTATACTTCACTGGAAACTGAAGAGGTCGTTGAATACCTTAAAGCGGCTAAAAAAGATTTGCCTGATCTTGACATCCAGTCAATCCGGCTTTCCACCGGGGAACTGGGCGCCCGCATGCTGGCGGAGAAAGACAACCCCCAGGCCGACTGCATCTGGGGGTGGGCGGTCACCAACATGTCGGAATTTGTTCCCAAGGGTATGCTGGTGCCGTATAAACCCAAGGGCTGGGATAAGATCCCGGCTAACTTTAAGGAACCCACCGGTTACTGGACGGCTATCGACCTATACGCTGCTGCCCTTGTGCCCAACACCAAAGTGTTGGAAGAAAAAAATCTGCCGATGCCGAAAGGATGGAATGACCTTCTCAATCCGGTATACAAAGGCATGCTGATTATGCCGAACCCGGCGAGCTCCGGGACCGGGTTTTTGCAGGTGGCCAGCCTGTTGGTCCTGATGGACCCCGATTACAAAACCAAGCCTGTCGAACAGAATAAAGCCTGGGATTTCCTGAAAGAATTAGACAAGAACATGGGCCAGTACATCAAGAGCGGCTCCAAGCCGGCCAAACTGACCGCCGCCGGAGAATATGCGGTGGGCTGCTCATTCGCGTTCGTGTATTCTTCTTTAAAAAGGCAAGGCTCTCCGGTTGCGCTGGTTATGCCCGAAGAAGGTGCCGGATTTGAACTGGAAGCCAACGCGCTGCTCAAAGGCGCCAAGCATGAAGCGGCCGCCAAGCAATTTTTAGACTGGGCCATCAGTGAAGGGGCAATGAAGGAATACGCCAAATTTAAACTCGGCGTGACGTATCCGGGTATTGCCGGCCCCACGGACCTGCCGGCTTTAGATACCATCAAACTGGCCCCAATGGATTTTCCGTGGCAATCTGAAAATCGAGCTAAAATTCTGGAAGTCTGGCAGAACCATTTCCTGAAATAAGCAGGCGTTGAGTGATGTTTAAAAACTTCATAAATCCTCCCCATGGAGGATTTATGAAGTTTTGTCTTTAAATGGATCTATATATGGAAACCACCTCAAAGCAACTTGTTTTAAAAAACATCAGCAAAAAATTTGGCGAACTGGTTGCAGTTAAAGATGTTGACCTGGAAATCAAGCCCGGTGAGTTCGTATGCTTTTTAGGGCCCAGCGGATGCGGCAAAACCACCCTGTTGAGGATCATTACCGGATTCGAACAGCAGACCACCGGGGACGTCCTTTATGATGGCAAAGTCATCAACGATGTCATTCCGCAAAAAAGGGATTTCGGGATCGTGTTTCAGTCTTATGCCCTGTTTCCCAACATGACGGTGCACCAGAACGTCTCCTTTGGTCTAAAAATGCGCAAAATGCCGCCAAAGCTAATCGATGAACGCGTCAACGAAATCCTCCAGCTTGTGGGCCTGACTGAATGGGAGCGCCATTATCCTTCTCAACTGAGCGGCGGCCAGCAACAACGGGTGGCGCTGGGGCGTGCGCTGGCCATTAAACCGAAAGTCCTTCTGCTGGATGAACCCTTAAGCGCATTGGATGCCAAGATCCGGGTGCGTCTTCGCACCGTTATCAAAAAGCTGCAGGAAGAACTGGGCATCACCATGATATATGTCACCCATGATCAGGAAGAAGCGCTGGCACTGGCGGACCGGGTCGCCATCATGCGGGATGGGGAGATTAGACAGATCGGCTCGCCCTGGGAAATATATAAAAAACCCAGAACCAGCTTTATTGCTGAATTTGTGGGAACCTCCAATTTTATCACCGGAAAGAAAAAAAATGGTAAGGTCCAGTTTGGTCGCTTGGAGCTGGCGGTCACAAACCTCGATGATACCGAAAACGAGACCATTTATCTTGCCATTCGACCCGAAAATATTGAACTGTTCGATGAAACCCGCTCCGCTGAAAATTATCTGTCCTCCAATATTGTTGAAGTTGAGGCTGAGGTTATTAATTTTTTAGGGGCGATCGTGCGAGTGACGTTCATCTTGGAAGAAGAAGAAATGCTGGTGGACATTTCCGAAAAAGAGTTTGAACGTCTGAAGTTAAAACGAAAGGATAAATTTAAACTATATTTCCCGCCGGATGAATTTCATCAGTATTCAGAATTATTTAGAAAATTGATCTAGTATTACAGCAGGACTTTGCCTCGAGGAAATATTTTTGCTCTTTAGGAGCGGCTTCCAGCCGCGAATATCGCAGCAAGATGCTGCTCCCACAGCTATAATTTGGAAAAATTTCGCTGTAGTACGACCAGTAAATTATTAAAAAATATGAATACTTCCTCATCAGCCGCCGCCATAACGCCACAGTACCAGGTTTCCGCCGCGCGGATGGAAATTGATCGATTCATTGTTCCCAGCGTCACCCTTTTTATTGGCCTGATTCTGGGTTTCTTTATGCTTTTCCCCCTGTCGGCAATCCTGAAGATGAGTTTCTTCAAAGGCGGCGAGTTCGGCCTGGCCAATTTCACCCTGGCCAATTTCCAAAAATATTTCACCACGGCATATACCTTGAGAGCGCTGTGGCACAGTCTCTATGTTTCTGTGGCCACCACGATTATCGTCACGATCGTTATTTTCTTTTACGCTTATGCAATGACCCGTACAACGATCCGCGGAAAAACCTTTTTCCGTAACGTCATCATGCTGCCGCTGGTGGCTCCCTCCATCGTTCAGGCGCTGGCGCTAATCTATTTGTTCGGCCGCAACGGCCTAATTACCGCACATCTTTTAAAAACCGACTGGAGCATTTACGGGGCCACCGGAATTATTGTTTCCGAGGTCCTTTATTGCCTGCCCCACGCCTTTGTGATCCTATATACGACGCTTTCGGCGGTGGACATCCGATTGGATGAAGCTGCCGAAAGCCTGGGTGCTTCGCCTTTCAAGGTCTTCACCCGCATTACGGTGCCATCTGCAAAATACGGCATCTTCAGCGCGGCTGCCCTGACCTTCAATTTGACCATTACCGATTTTGGCAATCCGGTGGTCATCGGAGCGGATTATAATGTTCTGGCCACCGAAATTTACGCCCAGGTCACCAATCTTTACCGCTTTGACCTGGGGGCCACCATCAGTATCATTCTGCTGGTGCCGTCGCTGATGGCGTTCATGTTAAATTATTATATTTCCCGCAAGACTTTTTCCATGATCAGCGGGGCTGCCAGACCGATCATTCCGCCATCCCGATCATTAAAAAAGATCTCCTACACAATTTATTGTAGCCTGGTCACTTTTGCGATTTTTCTGGTATTTGCCACTGTAATTATCGGCTCTTTGGTTAACATTTGGCCCTATGATTGGTCGCTGACCTTCAGGCATTATAGTTTCCCATCCATCGGGGGCTATTCCGCCATCTGGACCAGCGTGTGGGTTTCTTTAATCGTGGGTATTGCCGGCGCATTTATTACCCTGGTGGCCGGCTATGTCATGGAAACGCGCAAGCCTTTTTTCAAGCAGACGATTTACCTGTTATCGGTGATGCCGGCGGCAATCCCCGGTCTGGTAATGGGACTCGGCTATATCCTGGCCTTTAACAAACCCTATTACATTTTCTACGGCACACCCTGGATCATTGTGATCAATATCGTAATCTGCAATTTTACTCTGGGCATATTATCCAGTATTTCCAATCTGAGAAATATCGATCCATCCATCGAAGAAGCCTCCATCAGCCTGGGCGGAGATACCTTCCGCACCTTTTTTAGAATCATATTCCCGCTTTCACGGGTCGCCTTTTTTCAAAACTTTGTATACTTTTTTATGCGATCAATGACCACCATCAGTGCCGTTATTTTTCTGGTCTCCGCCACGGTTCATCTGGCGGCCATCGAAATCATCATGCTCGATAATGACGGCTGGACCGCCAGCGCCAATGCCATGTGCACCTGCATTATTGTGATCGTGCTGATCATGCTGGGGATTTTACAAATCGTCGCAAAAAAGACAGGCAGACGGCCGGAGGGGTTGGTGTCGGAAGTGTAATCAGAAGCCACGTAAAAAATGATAAATTCTTTCCCCTGACCGTAATTTTTATCCCTGCTTGGGACAATAAGTGGTTATGCGGGGTTTAATAACTGTGTAAAAGCTTTGAATATCGAATATCGAACAGGGAACCGCAGAATTTCGAAGGCAAACCTTCGACATTGGATATTCTATATTCGATATTCTGCGGTTCAATCAATATGGTTTTTCAGAATAAATCATAGGGCGTCAGGCTTTCGAAGCCGCTATCTGTGACCCATATGGTCTGCTCAAATTGGGCGGATAAAGATCCATCCTTGGTAACCGCGGTCCAGTTATCGTCCAGGATTTTCAATTCGTGGTTTCCCAGATTGATCATCGGCTCTATCGTAAACACCATGCCCGGAATTAACCGCACCCCCTGCCCTTTCTGACCGAAATGCGGGACCTGGGGCGGCTCGTGAAATTCAAACCCGACCCCATGGCCGACAAAATCCCGTACTACCGAGCAGGCCTGTTCCTCGGCATAGCTCTGGATGGCCCAGCCAATATCGCCGATGGTATTGCCGGGTTTTACTTCGGAGATGCCCCGCTTTAAACACTCCCTGGCAACAGCGACGATTTTGCAGGCTTCCGGTCCGGGCGTGCCCACGAAAAACGTTTTGTTGGCATCGGCAAAATAGCCGTCTAAAACGGAGGTGACGTCGACATTGACAATATCCCCGTCTTCCAGAATACGGTTTCCGGGAATGCCATGGCAAACGACTTCGTTTACCGAAACGCAAACACTTTTGGGAAAGCCCCGGTAATTCAGCGGGGCCGGTTGAGCCCCATTTTTTATCGTAAACTCATGCACGATGACATTGATATCATCTGTTTTCATTCCGGCACGGATTTTAGACTCGACCAGATCGAGGGTATCCAGCACCAGCCGGCCGGCCTTGCGGATACCCTGAATATCGCCTCTCTTTTTCAGTTGAATCTTGTATCTCTGGGCATACATCGCCCTGGGATCTCTGGTCTCTGAAATCTCTTTTCCCAAACAACACTTCTTGTATTTTTGCTCGCTGCCACATGGGCAGGGATCGTTTCTGCCGACCTTCACCGTTTTGTCCTTCTCTTTATTTAGGTTGAATCTCGCTTTCGAAATCATCCGCAGATTGCTGTTTCCACAGCCCGTTGTTTGTGCTTCAATAAGGTGGTTATCAATTTTATTTTGTCAAAGCTCAAATCTTTATAATAAATTTTAACCGAATTCAACCTTCAAGCAAAGTAAAAATCCATCGAGATGAAATTTCATGTTTGCTATTCATCAGAAAATATTTTAATAAGCGGTCAACTACCCTTTCATAGATAAAGCGCAGTAATGTGTTTAAGAGAATTAATCGATTATCGGCGTCTCAGCGACAAATGAAAGAAATCACTAACTCTGAGTCCTCTGCGCCTCCGCAGTGAATGGATTCAAGCATTATAATGATAGCTCCCGAAAGCGCTCATTGAACAACAAGACCATCTGGTGTTTTAAGGCATTTTTCAGACAATGGGAGATATTGTCTTATGTATTTTGAGGTATCCGGCGTCACGGTTTCGCCGATAATTCCATTTCTTGTGGCATTTTTCGTTTCGCTGCTTGTAACCTCGGCCGGCGTATCCGGTGCTTTCCTTTTATTGCCTTTTCAGGTGAGCGTTCTGGGTTTTACCAGTCCGGCCGTCTCGCCCACGAATCTGTTCTACAACATCGTGGCCATACCCAGCGGGATTTATCGTTTCATGCGCGAAAAGCGGATGCCGTGGCCTCTGGCCTGGGTGATTATTATCGGAACCCTTCCGGGCATATTCATTGGTGCTGTTTTAAGAATTCTTTATTTGCCGGATCCGAAAAATTTCAAATTTTTTGCGGGATGCGTGCTGTTATATATCGCGCTTAGACTCGTCCTCGCCATGATCAAGAAAAACGACTTAACAATTGGAAAAGCAAAGGCCGTCGAAGAACGATTTTACAGCAAAAGAAATACGGAGGCGATTGCATCCGGAAATAGCGCCGTGTCAATGCCCGCGGTCAGAACCGTAAAATTTTCCCTCACGCATTACAGCTATAGCTTCTATGGAGAAATCTTCGCATTCAATACTATCGGTTTGCTTTTGCTGTCATTTTTCGTTGGAATTGTAGGCGGGATCTACGGCATCGGCGGGGGGGCAATTATCGCACCTTTTCTGGTCGCCTTTTTTGGCTTGCCGGTATACACGATTGCCGGCGCCACCTTAATGGCCACATTCGTGACATCAATCGCCGGCGTTACTTTTTACGCAGGAATCGCACCTTTTTTCACCCATACCGGTCTGGCGATCCGGCCGGACTGGACATTGGGTGCCTTATTCGGCGCCGGCGGCTTTTTGGGCATATATTGCGGCGCCCGGCTACAAAAATACCTGCCCGCCAAAATCATAAAGATTATCCTTATTCTTGCGATGACCTTCATCGCCATCCGGTATATTTCAGCTGTTTTTTGATAACAAGTTCAAGGATTCAGGGTTCAAAGGTTCAGGGGTTCTGGTATTCGGATTCTTATTAAATTATAGTAAAATGGTTTCAAAACCCTAAGATCTTGTTGGAGAGCAAGGCGCGGTTTGGTTCAAAAGCGGAGCGTACACGTTAGTACGTGAGCATTTTGAACCACATCGCAACGCAGCTATCCGGCAAGAGATTAGGGTTTTGAAACCATTTTAGAGCCATTTAACGGAATCCGGGGAGTAATAAAGTTTAATCCGCTGACCGGGATAAAGATTTTCCGCTTGAACCTGCTGCCGGGAAAATTTGAGGGTAAACGGCAAATTGCCGATCAGAATGGTTGCCGCAATCTCATCCGACGTTTTTTCGAGGGTTAAGCGGGCAACAATTCCTTCCAATATACCAGGGCCGTAATCATCGCGCTTTGTCTCGGTTGTGCCGATTATTGATGTTGGCTCGATAATGGCGACAGCATCGGGTTGCGGTGGTGGTTCCGAAAGACGGATGCGCTGCCCATCAGCCAATTCTTTCTGCCACAGCTTGCCTTTATGGTGATGCCATGGGCCGAAAATGACATTTTCTTTGCCGGTTCCGAATAGACGACCTTTAAACAGGTGGCGCACCTCATCACATACTTCGTAAAGCCAGTCCCAGTCATGGCTGGCAATTATCAGCGTGGCGCCCAATTCCTGACACGCCCTCAACGATGCTTCTTTAATCAGCTGGGCACTGGCTGCATCCACACTGGCGGTGGGTTCATCCAATAAAAGCACTTTGGGCTTTAATGCCAGCCGGGCTGCCAAAGCCACCCGTTGGGTCTCACCACCTGAAAGTGCATACCAGGGGCGTCGCGCAAAATCGCGACTTGGCAAGCCGACCAGCGCAAGCGCTTCGTTGACCCTGGTGTTAATATTGCTGCCGTTCCCCCTCAATTTAAGACCGTAGGAAACATTGTTGAACACACTGCGTTTCATTAAAAATGGCTCTTGCGGCAACAGGGTAATGCGAAACCTGGCTTCGTTGGAAAAAGGTTCGACCTCGCGGCCGTTAAAATGGATTTTACCCCGCGTGGGTCTTTCAATCAGGCCCAGCAGTCTCAAAAGTGTGCTTTTGCCGCTGCCGTTTGGACCGATGATTCCCACAATGGAGGCCGGCTGCACATTAAAATGTTCAATTGCCAGTATCGTTTTTTCAGCATATGAATGCTTCAGCGATCTGACCTCATAGATGGGTCGGTCCACGTTTAAACCCTCCGGCGTAAGAATGAAACCGAGATATTCACACAAAAGGCAATGGCCAACAGTACAAGACCCAGGGCGACGCCCATTCCAAATTGCCCCTTGTTGGTTTCCAGTGCGATGGCCGTTGTGATGGTGCGGGTGTGCCATTTAATGTTACCCCCGACCATCATGGAAATGCCCACTTCGGTCATGACGCGCCCGTAAGCCGCAATCGCACCCGCCAGTAAGCCGTGTCGGGCTTCCCACAAACTGCTGATAAAAAGCTGCCGCCGATTCGCCCCCATGGACATGATGGTAATGCGGAGCTTTCGGTCCAAGCTTTCGACCGCCGTGGCGCTCAGGCCAATTACGATCGGCAGCGCCAGAATCGTCTGACCGATGGCAATACCGGGCAGGGTAAAAAGCAGGCCGAAGTTCCCCAGCGGACCACGATGGGTCAAAAATGCGTAAACCAGCAGGCCGATAAAAACTGTCGGCAACGCCATTAACGTATCCACAACGGTCCGTAACGGCCTTTTCCCGCTGAAATCAAAATAGCCGAGACAAAATCCCAGCGGTATTCCCATGATCAGGCTGGCTCCGATGGAATAGCTCGACACCCTGACAGTGGCCCCTATCGCGGAAAAGGTTTCCGGATTACCGCTTGCCAATAAATGGAGGGCCTGCAAAAATCCTTCTAAAATAAAACCCATGATATTTCCGGAGATCGTCGCTAAAAGCGACTGCAGGTGAAAATGCGTTGAAGCGCTGTGTGCGATTCACATGCAGTCGCATTTCAGATCGTTTTTTATCAGGATGCTACATCCCGGCGTTGGGCGTAAATAAGGGTTTGCCCAACAGTTTAAAGTCTTTTATCAATTGCTGCGCCTCCGGCCCGGTGATCCATTGTGTAAATTGTTTGGCGATGCCGTAATTGGCCTTGGCACAATGCTTGGGGTTTATCGCAATCACGCTGTACTGATTAAGCAGGACAGCGTCGCCTTCCACCAAGATTTTGAGCGGCGGCTTGCCTTTCAAATTGCTTTCATATTTAATGTAGGTCCCCCGGTCGGTCATCGTGTACCCATCGCGCTCGGCGGCTATGTTAATGGACGCCAGCATTCCCTGGCCCGTCTGAACGTACCAGCTTTCCTTTTCAGGAAAAGGAAGATTGGCCGCCTTCCACAGTGCAAGTTCTTTTTTGTGTGTTCCGGAATTGTCGCCGCGGCTGACGAAAACAGCCTGCTTGGCTTTGACCATCGTCAATGCGTCTTTAATGGATTTGCCCTTGATTCCGGCCGCATCGGCAGCAGGCCCGATGATGACGAAATCGTTGTACATGATTTCGCGACGATCCGCCCCGAATCCGTCGGCCACGAATTTTTTCTCGGCCGGCGGCGCATGCACCATGAGAATGTCCACATCGCAGTTTTCACCCAATTTGAACGCTTTGCCGGTGCCGGTCGCCGTCCACTTCAACTCGATGCCGGTGGCCTCCTTGAATTTCGGGGCCAGATAGTCCAGTAATCCCGTGTTGTCCGTGCTGGTGGTGGTTGCCATCATCAGCATTTTTTCTGCAGCCGAAGAAGCGGCCGGTAGGAGACACACAGCCAGTGCCAAACAAATTACTGCAAGGCTTAAGCGTTTCATTTTGAACCTCCATCATCCTTTTCTAAATTCTGCGGAAATACCATTTTCCCGCTCTTGTTGATATCATAGCCCTCCAGCGTTTCAGCCAGCCTGCGAAACGGCGCTTCATGCAGCAGGGACAGAAACTGCTGAATACCTTCCTCAAAAAATCGATCCTTTAAAACCATCAGATCGAATCGTTCCCAGCGAATCGGAATGAATCCGATATTCAAAAGTCCGGCCACCGCGCCGATGCCGGGACCGGCGTCGGCGCGTCCGGCTAAAATCTCCAGCCCCACCTCCAGGTGCCGGTGTACCTCGTGGGCGTATCCATCGATTTTTTCACCATCGATACCGGCTTTTTTAAGTTCCCGATCCAGCAGTAAGCGCGTGCCGGTTCCCAGCGGTCGATTGACAATCGTAATTTCCGGCCGGGCCAGATCAGCGACGCCCGATATATTTTTGGGGTTGCCTTCCGGTACCAAAATGCCCTGTTCGCGGCGACAGAAATTTACAACGGCCGGCATTAATTCCAGCTCCTGAAACGCAAAATCAAAATTATATTCTTCTTCATCTTCCTGGAGCAGGTGGCTTGAGGCCATGTGGCAAAGATTCTGCCGCAGGGCCCGCAGACCGCCCATGCTGCCCAGATTACCGAAAACGGCCAGAGGTGTTTGAAAATGCGTATTAAAAAGCGAAATGGTCCGGTCCAGCAACGGATCATTGCTGCCGGCCAGTATGAGCAATCCCTGCTGGAGGGGCAAAAGCTTGCCGGTTTCCGGATAGTTAATGGTCTGGGTTTCAACCCATTGGTCCACCAGATGTCGTGGGAAAAGCCATTTACCCGTTACTTTGGATGCGGGCAGGCCCTTTTCTGCCACCAGCGTATAGACCATCTTTTCATTGACATTTAAAAATTCTGCGACCTCTTTCGTGGATAATAGTTTCTTCATAAAAAGCCTGCCTTGGGAAGCATGCGCAATTAAAAATAGTCAGGTCGTTCTAAACGAAGTGTCTGTATACCTTTTATTGTAATATTTTGTCAATACTTTAAGAAATTAAAAATTTATAAGAGTAAAAATAACTATAAATAACTAGAAATCTGATTTGTGTGTAAAAAATGTCGCTTTTGTTCGGAACGGATTCTGAAGATCGGTTTTAATGGATAGGAGCGGACAACTTTTTATACAAGTTCTGACCAAAATTGTAGAAATAAATACAATCGAAAATTTGATATGGATTTGGTGCAGTGAAAAAAGGGAGATTTAACGCGAAAGCACTCCGTCGCTTGTAAGGTGGTGGATTTGAGGATTATCGATCGATTGACACGCAGGCCGAAATTCCCTATACTCCACTCCGAAAAAAGGGACTTCCTGTCAACTTTAATCGAAAGCCTTTACAATCCAGCGCAGTATCGTATCAATCCAATATCGCGGTTTACCCTTAAATTCAGTAACGTCCGGATAGAATATTCTTTCTTCAAATTTCATTGAAGGTATATGGCGTCGAATATGCATCAAAGATCAATGGCAATGAAGTTTGATTTTCCGACAAGCTGGCGTCATGGAAGGGGGCTCTCCGGGAAATCCGGTTCTATTTTAATAGATCTCGGTTGCAGCAGAACCCTGCTGCTGACGGATAAGCTGTTGGTCGATTTAGGGATTGTCAAACCTGTGGTCACATCGCTGGAGCAAGCCAATTTGGAATATCTTCTGCGTGACGATGTGACCCGGGAACCGACCGTCGGCTTCTTCGAGACGCTTGTCGAAAATCTTGATCTAAAGGACTTTGATTCGATTCTGGCTGTGGGCGGCGGAAGTGTTATCGACGTGGCCAAGGGTCTTGCCGTAATTGCTCAGTTCGGAGGTCATATCAGAGATTATGGCGGGATCGACAGAATCCCCGAACCCCTCACCCGAAAGATCATTGCCGTTCCAACCACTTCCGGGACCGGGAGCGAGATATCCGACGGTATTGTACTGATTGATGAGAAAGTTCAATCCAAATTTCTCGTTCTCAGTACCCGGCTTTGTCCTGCCGTGGCAATCACGGATCCCGAAATAACAAAATCCATGCCTCCTAATATCACGGCCAACAGTGGAGTCGACGCCATGACTCATGCGATAGAGTCCTATTTATCGAAGGACGCAAGCATTGCTTCCGAATTATTTTCCATCCGGGCCATTGAACTGATCGGAAGTGGACTCAAAAGGGCATTTTATCATGGTGAGGATATTGACGCGCGCGAAGCCGTACAGGTCGGTTCAACCATGGCAATGATTGCCGGCATGAATGCCCATATGGGACTTTGTCATGCGATGGTCATGCCATTGTGCGCGCTTTACCATATCCCTCACGGTCAGGCATGCGGCATGGTTCTCCCCCATGTGCTGGCATACAATGAAGAGGCTCATGCAATAAAAGTAGCCCATATCTTCAAGGCCCTGGGATTCATTGATGTTGAAGCCGATACACCCGCTTCACACACCGAATCATATCAAAGGCTTAATGCGTTGCTCGACGAGGTCGGGATAAGCGCAAGGCTGAGCGATTTCGGTTTTCGTGAAGATCACATGCAAACCATTGTTCAGGAAACCTTTAACAGTGTCCAGTGTCAATTCAATCCAAGAAAATCATCCGAGGAGGATATTATTGGTATCGTTAAAAAGATGATTTAATTCCGACTTCAATCATCAGGACAATTTGAAATACGGTGAACTCATTTTTACATACAGGCAAGTATATTAGGGTCTTAACCTTTTTCCTTGACATCCTCAGACCTTACAAATAGAGATATAAATACGGTGTAAGGCGTAGGGCCTAAAAAGGAAGAACATAGCCGTCTCCGGAGTTATTGGGAAAAGACTCAGTAAATTACAACCAATAATCGACCATGTGGGACATATCGATTGAATTCTAACCCGGTTTGGATTTCAGATTCTGGTTTCAATGTGAGGGGGGTGATATTTCACGTAGGGACAATGTAATATGGCAATCCAGCTATATTAACCTTTAAGTTCCATCAACGGGAGGTAAATTATGAAAAAGAAAAGATTACTATTTTTGGGATTTATTTTTATCTTTCTGTTTTCCTTCTCCGGCGTCTTTAATGCCGGGGCAGCCGAAGTGAATCTGTCATTTGCTCACATCTTCCCAGCCAGCCATTATCAGGCGGGCGTATTTAAAGAATGGGCAGAAGAAGTCGAAGCCGTCTCTAAAGGTTATATCAAAATCAATATGTTTCCGGTAAATACGCTTCTCAAGAGCGAAGAGATGTACGATGGCGTGGTCAGTGGTACCGCTGATATCTGTGGTTCGTCTATGGGCTATACGCGCGGCCGCTTTCCTGTGATGGAAGCCTTTGAATTCCCCGGCATTTATTTTGGGAGCGCCGCCGCCACGGCCGTGG
>WOR8_10007764_pt1 | contig 13956 bp, 16 predicted proteins | sample DeeMarSeWOR38_10_FD_19890 | JGI IMG/M metagenome (IMG submission 19890) | reverse complement strand
GCTTAGCACAAACCCGCAAAATTGTCGAGGCCAAAATGCCATTAACTCATTGTTTTTAAACCCTTTTTTCAACCTAGCAACAGAGACTAATTAGGCGAAGAGAGGAAAAGTTGTAAAAAGAAAAACGATGACACACTTAACTCCTCATAGATTGCGATTGAGGGCTGGGATTTTCCTGAAGCGCCGTATGTGACCAGCCTTGGCCATCTACAATAGATAACACTGCCCCATATTACTGCTAAGGCTGGCTACATCCGCAGCTCGGGCTGCCACAATCTTTGGTCCGGTAGACCTCCGCCGGCAAGAACAGCAGAGCGAGCGTAAGCGGAGGGAAGGTGCCAGCCCTCTAGAGCTCTTGCGGAGTAAAGTCAATAGGCGCCACAAGAAATTCCTCGCCGCAGCCGGTCGACTGCACCGTTGGCGCTGCCGGTGATAGGTGTGGATCAGATCTCTAACGCCCATGTTGTGCCGCCACCGCTCAGGGTGGGTTAAGAACCGCTGCCCTGAGACGTTTGAGTCGGAGGGGCGAGGCTGGAACGCACTTTAAGACCGCGGCACCCAGTGGAAACGTATGGGCAAATATGGAATAAAATCCGTGTCTGTATGTTTGTCGGTGCTGCCGGCAAGCCTTGATGTGTCCCCAGAATGTGAAAAGAAAAAAAGAGACTGTTGCCTAGGCTTTACCCTGTTGGAACTCATCTTTGGTATTCTTATAGTGCTAACGCTTGCCGGCATTGCGGTGCCGTTGACCGCAGATTACCTCCATAAGGCGAAAGTGGACCGTGCCGTTTTGGATATCCGTACATTGGAAAAAGAGATCATCCTATTTGAGATGGAAAAAGGCAGGTATCCCGGGTGGCCGCCGACCATGCTCGAGACTATGCACGAGATTGGCAGGGACTACTTCAAAGATCCATGGGAGACACCATACCAGTACAGAAATCTCGCCCAAGGGCCGCACACTGGAAGTAGAAAACCCAAGTTTTGTCGCAGGGACCGGAGCTATAACCCCCTCAACTACGATTTTGACCTTTACAGTGTGGGACCCGACAGACAGGTTCCCACCCACCAGCAGATTACCGCGAACAAGGGAGCTGATGACATCGTTCGAGCTGCGAACGGGCGTTATGTGGGCGTGGGGGCTAAATTCTAACCGGACTTCACATCATGAAAGTTGACCGTACATTTCTCCGCAGCAAGGTGGCCAGAAGAATCTTTCTTCTGTTTATCACCTGTGCGCTCCTTCCTGTTACAATCCTTGCAATACTTTCCTTTCAACATGTGACCAGGCAGCTCAATGAACAGAGCCAGGAGCGACTGCACCAGGCAGCCGGAGCCATGGGCATGCATCTTTTTGAGCGGCTCTTGTTTCTTGAGACCGGGATGGAGATTGTAGCCTCCAGTTTGAATCCAGCAGATGAAGACAGCTTGCCAGAACCGGTGGCAGAAATCAGCGGTCGTCTGAAAGAGCGGCTCGAATCTTTGGGAGTGATTCCCGAGGATGCCAAGCCAATATCTCTTTTAGGGTCCGTTCAAAAACCGCCACCGCTCACCGCGGAGCAAGAGGCACACCTGCGGAAGGGCAAAACCTCTATCAGTGCCACAGCCCGGGCTGATCGTCCGGCGGTCATTCTTATGCGCAGGTTGCTCGATCCAAACCAGCCGAACAGAGGAACCCTTGTCGCGGAGGTCAAGACGACGTATTTGTGGCGCGGGGCGGACGAGAACCCGCTGCCGCCCATGACCCAACTCTGGGTACTTGACCAGGCAGGCTCGGTGCTCTTCAGTACCCTTCCAGAACCCGTATCATTTTCCGAACAGCAAATACTTGAAATGAGGCGTACCCACTCAGGACCATTTGACTGGCGGTACGAAGAGAGAGAGGGCGTGGGAACGTACTCGTCCTTGTACATGCAGAACGAGTTCCTTGTGGACAAGTGGGTCATTGCCCTGGGCGAATTTAGAGCCCACGTGCTTGCGCCCATGTCAAAATTCAAAAAGATTTTTCCCCTTGTGGTCCTGCTGTCACTGTGGGTGGTGCTACTCCTCAGCATTAATCAGATTCGAAGGAATCTGATCCCACTGGAACGACTGCAAGAGGGTACAAAGCGCATTGCCGGGAGAGACTTTGGTACTAGAGTGACAGTCACCAGCGGCGACGAGTTTCAGGAGTTGGCGGAATCTTTCAATGCCATGGCCAGTCGATTGGGCAAACAATTTCACGCCTTGACTACAATGAATGAAATCGACCGTTCCATCCTGTCGGCGCTGGATACCAGACTCATCGTGGACACGGTGCTCAACCGGATGCGAGAGCTATTCCCCTGTGATTGTGTGGGTGTGGCTCTGCTGGATGCTCAATCTTCAGATGCCGGGCTGATGCATGTCCAATATGGCGAGTCAGAAAGCGAAAACTGGCTGGTGCCCATTAATCTCACAGCTGCCGAGGTGCAGGTATTCTATGCTAATCCCGAACAATTGTTGATAGACTCAAATAAGGAATTCCCCCACTATCTTACCTCGCTGGCGGAGTTGGAGGCGGAATTATTTTTGGCACTTCCCATGTTTGTATCCGAGAAACTCTCCGGCTTGATCGTCCTGGGCTACCTCGATCCGACTCAGGCTAATGAGGAAGATGCAGTCCAGGCTCGTCAGCTGGCTGATCAGGTGGCAGTGGCCATCTCAAATGCCCGACTGATAGAGGAGTTGGACGAACTGAACTGGGGCACATTGTACGCTCTGGCCAGGGCCATAGATGCCAAGTCACACTGGACGGCAGGCCACTCTGAGCGAGTGACGGAACTTGCGTTGAGGATCGGCGAGACTTTGGGACTAAATCAGAAACAACTGGATGATCTGCATAGGGGAGGGCTGCTGCACGATCTTGGCAAGATCGGAATTCCTCCGGAGATCCTTGATAAGGTCGGCAAATTGACCGATGAGGAATATCAGCTGATGCGTGAGCACGTGCGCATTGGGGCCAGAATCCTGGAACCAATTGAGGCCTACGCCGGAATCGTACCAGTGGTGTTGCATCATCATGAATATTATGACGGCTCGGGATACCCCGATGGTCTCTTCGGAGAAGATATTGATTTGGGGGCTCGCATATTTACGGTGGCCGACCACTACGACGCTCTCATTTCCGACAGGCCGTACCGTGCCGGCTTGCCTCGGGAGACCGTCATTGGTTTCATAGAAGAGGACTCTGGTACAAAATTCGATCCCAAGGTAGTAGAGGCCTTCCTGGAGGTGATGGCCCAAGAACAGAGAGAAGCGGTATCGAGTTGACAGTTCGATCCAGGCGATTGGGAGACACGAGTGAAATCAAAGAGCACCTTCATAGCGTTCGCGATTCTCATTTTCTTTTTCGGAGCGCAATGTCAAAAGGAATTCGCGGTTCCCGAGGAGTTAATCGGGGTTTGGGTGACGGATGACCCAAAATACGTGGACCATCCTTTCGAAATCAAAAGGGACACCCTCATATTTGAACAGGGCCTCGGATACTTCGACTTTGATGTCTTTCCCATCGTGGATTTGGAAAAAACGGCTGCGGATGGCAATACCTTGTACATCATCCACTATCTTCTTCCAGCAGGACGAAAGTTTGAGTTCTCTTTTTATTACGCATCAACAGAGGGGGGCGTGATCAGATTCAAGAACCAACCTGAAATGAAGTGGATCAAGAAGAAATCTTAATTGCTTTCTTCCTCTTTCGACTTTTATGTTGGTGAACTCTCGGTCTACGGAACTCTTTTTGTTGGAGATCTGCCCTATGCTTACAGAAAAGCAAAAGCTAGAGGTTTTGACCAATCTCGGTACGGAGCTCAACCAGGTCAAAGACCTTGACATTCTCATGGAGCACATACTTACCGAGGCCCGACGGGTTGTGAATGCTGATGCCGGTTCCATATACATCCGCGACAAGGACGAATTACGTTTCACCTATACTCAGAATGCCACGCTGCAAAGGAGACTGCCTTTTGGAGAGAAACTTATCTACAATATTTTTACGATTCCCGCAGACGAAAGTAGTATTGCAGGTTATTCGGCAATCACCGGTCAGGAGCTAAATATTCCGGACGTCTACACACTCGAAAGCACGGTCCCCTATCGCTTTGACAAAAGATTCGATGAGACTGCTGGCTATGAAACCCACTCGGTTTTGGCAGTTCCGTTGAAGACAGTACGGGAAGACGTCATCGGTGTCCTCCAGGTTATCAATGCCCAGAACGAACAGGGTAACATCATGCCGTTTTCAGATGAAGACGCCAAGATGATGATTCATTTTGCCAGTATGGCCACCATGGCCTTGGAAAGAGCGCAGATGACCCGAACCCTCATCCTGAGGATGATCCGGATGGCAGAACTGAGAGACCCCAAAGAAACAGGAGCTCACGTCAATCGGGTTGGATCGTATTCCGTTGAGATATATGAAAGGTGGGCCAAGGAAAATAACATTCCCGCGAAAGAGATCCAGAACAAGCGCGATGTGCTGCGGATGGCCGCCATGGTCCATGATGTGGGCAAGGTTGCCATATCGGATCAGATTCTAAAGAAACCAACTCGGCTCACTGAGGAAGAGTTTGACATCATGAAACAACACACATTTTTCGGGGCCAGACTTTTTATTGACAAAAAGTCAGATTTCGATGAGGCAGCAGCAGAAGTTGCCCTGAGCCATCATGAATGGTGGAATGGCAACGGTTATCCTGGGCATGTCGATCTGGCGGCAACTGGGCCCGGACTGAGTTTCTCTGTGCAACAACTACAACCTCTGGGGAGAAAAGGTGACGAGATTCCCCTTTTCGGTAGGATTGTAGCCATTGCTGACGTCTACGATGCTCTGGCCTCCAAAAGAGCGTACAAGGAGGCCTGGGACGAGGCCGATATCGTCAAAACCATGGAACAAAGTGCGGGGCAACAGTTCGATCCCGCGCTCATCGAGGTCTTCTTTTCCTCCCTGGATGTGATGCGATCTATTCAACAACGCTATCCAGACAGTGAAGAGTAGTCCATTTTTCCCCGTTCTCACCCCCACTCTCTCCTGTGGTCATTGCCTGCGGCAGTCCTCGCAGATGCCATCAAAGCGGACTTCGACCCTTTCGATCAACCCGAGAAACGAGGAGCGCTCAAGTGGCACCGTGTCCAAGCTAACATGATCGGGGCGAAGGCATTCCATTTCTCCACATTCTACGCAATAGAAATGGGAGTGCGGCTGGTGGTTGGCATTTGGGGCCAACCCATAGCGAAAAGAACGGTCGCCGGCACTAATGCGCTCAACCAACCTTTTTTCCACCAAGAGCTCCAGGATGCGGTACACTGTCACCCGATTAACCTCTTGGGTAGTGTTCAGTTCCTCGATAATCTCCTGAGCACTCAGGGGATGAGACCTGTTACCAATGATTTCCAGAACGCGCAGTCGATTTACCGTGTGGCCTAAGCCGCTATGTTCAAGGAGACCTTCATAATCGCACCGCTGGCACATACGATAATTCCCCTTTTAGTTTCCCCTTGAGAAAAGGCTTCCTGATTTCAGAAACTCAAAAAGCAGTGAAATGAAGAAACACACCCCTGCCACCATGATGATAGTGGCACCTGAGGTGAGATTAAAAGCGTATGAAATCCAAAGCCCCGCCATGGTAAAGAAGCAGCTCAGAAGGAAGGAGAGGAACATCATGGTTCGCAGAGAGGCGGAATACTTTTCCGCGATGTATGGCGGGATGGTAAGCAAGGCAATAACCAGGATTAAGCCGACAATCCGAATAATCATCACCACTGAAAGAGCTACCATGGCCAGGAGAAGGAAATAGAGGAACTTCACCCGTACACCTCTGACCTGAGCAAAATCTTCGTCATAGGAAAGCGCGAGAAAATCGTTGTAGAAATAGCCCACTGCCAAGAGGATCATACTGTTCAATACAAGCATGAGCCAGAGATCGGATGTGGGAACAGCCAGTATGCTGCCAAAGAGAAAGCTCATGAGGTCAACATTGTAGCCGGGGGAGAGATCGAGAAGAATGACACCAAGGGCCATTCCTGAGGCCCACAGCACGCCAATAATGGTATCGGAGCGATGCCTTGCTTTCAGGGTTACCACCGCCATTACCATTGCTACCAAAAGGGCGAATCCCAGGGTCCCCACCACGAATGGTAGGCCAAAGAAAAAGGAGAGACCGATGCCCCCATAAGCGGCATGGGCAATGCCGCCGGAGAGAAAGACAATTCGGTTAACCACTACGAAGGTGCCGATAACCCCGCAAGCGATGCTTGTGAGGAGGCCGGCCAAAAGAGCGTTTCTCATAAATTCAAACTGCAGCACTTCAAACATTTTATTTTGTCCTATCAGTTTCTTGTATCGAGAGTGCAACTGGATTGTCAGTTTTGTCTAGATAACCTCTCCCTGGAGTAACGGAGCGATATAAATTCCAAATCACAATGACCGAAATTCCAAACCTCTTTTGGTCATTGAGTATTGGGATTTGAAATTTGTTTGTAATTTGGTGCCTGGAGTTTGAGATTTCATGGACTCCGATACTCCATAAACCTCACTATCTCTTGATCAGCTGCTTATTACTCGTCGTCGTGCTTTTGCAAGACTCTGTGGGGCAAGCCGTGGGCAACGATATCCACTGGACAGCATTGATAGGCCAATTCGATCATCTCTTCCTTGATTTCTGCATGATCATGGTAGAAGACCTGCTGATTAACACAGGCGACCGATTTGACGTGACTGGAAACGATCCCCACATCATGACTGACCACGATAATTGTGACAGTTTTATTTAGTTCCTTGAGGATATCGAATAGATCGGTTTGATGCTTGGTGTCGATGCTGGCTGTAGGTTCATCCAGCATGAGTACTTCCGGTTCATCCACCAGTGCTCTGGCAATGAAAACCCTTTGGACTTGACCGCCAGAAAGCTCCCCTGCACGGCGATTTCGAAAATCCCACATCTCCATCTGTTTTAAAGCCTTTTCCGCGGCCATCCTATCTTGGTGAGAATACCGAGACCATCCTCTGCCGGGCCGCAGCTTACCCATGAGCACCACATCTAGCACCGATATTGGAAAACTCTGATTAAAATGGAGATGCTGGGGCATATAGCCAATGCGGTGAGAAGATTTACCTGGTAGCTCACCGAAAATTTTAATGCTGCCTCGATCTGGTATCAATAGACCAAGCATCAGTTTCAGCAGCGTAGTCTTGCCACCTCCATTAGGTCCGAGAAGGGCGATGAAATTCCCTGGACGCACGGTAAGGTTCACTTCCTTCAGAACCGGAATGGAGTTGAAAGAAAACCAGAGGTCTCTGACCTCTATGATGGGATCGTCCATTAGAAACCTCACTTGATAGCGGTTCTAAACTTGGAGGCCACCTGGCGCAGATTGGCATCCCAGTCAGGAGCCAGGGGGTCCACAAAAACGATTTGTCCGCCTATGGCCTTGGCAATTGCTCGGGCTGCCTGGTGTGAGAACTGAGGTTGAACAAAGATTACCTTTATGCCACGTTTCTTGGCGTACTGAATGAGGTATTGTAGTTCTGCCGGCTTGGGTTCTTTTCCTTCAACTTCAACGGGAACTTGCTCCAGTCCATAGGCGTGGGCAAAGTAGCCCCAGGCAGGGTGAAAAACCATAAACTCGCTGTCCTCACCTTTCCCTGCAAATACTGCTCGAAGTTCTAAATCAAGGACGACAAGCTCTTTTATGAAACTCTTGTAGTTTTCTTCATACACAGATTGATGCGCAGGATCAACAGCCAGAAAAGCCTGAAGAATGTTTCTTGCCTGGATCATGACCAGGGGGGGTGAGAGCCACACATGCGGGTCCTTGATAGCATGATGGTGCCCTTCGACTTCTCCCTTCTCGTACTGGTGACCTTTCTTCGCGTGGCGGTGTTCTCCTGCCTCACCGTGGCGCTGCCCACCTTCTTCGTGATGATGGTGTGGATTCATGGCTATTTTTTCGATGCCGCCTTCCGTGCGTACCACGAGCAAACCTGGATTTGTGGCGGCAAATTTGCCAAGCCAGGTTGCCTCAAACGGCACACCAATGGCGAAATAGATATCTGTCTCTGCGAGGGCAACCATTTGCCTGGGTTTCGGCTCGTACGTTGTTGGGCTCGCACCCGCTTGGACCATTAGGTTAATCTCAACAAGGTCTCCGCCGATTTTCTCTACGAAGTACTTCTGGGGTACAATGCTCACAAAGACTTTGAGAGAACGTGCCAAAACCATTTGAGCTGTGAGAAGAAATATGAGAAAAATTGCCGAGAAAAGCGCCTTCCTCACAGGGCTAACTCCTTGTTTCTTGAGTCCCAAAAGCCGCGTCTTCTGGCTGTGGTCAGAGTAAAATTGTTTGTGTCACATTATGCAACTTACTTGCATCAGAGTCAATTTGCAGATTGAAGATTTTAGATACGATCATACACTTAACTCCGCATAGATTACGATTGAGGGCTGGGATTTTCCCAAAGCACCGTATGTGGCCAGCCTTGGCCATCTACAAGAGATAAAATTACCCCATATTACTGCTAAGGCTGGCTACATCCGCAGCTCGGGCTGCCACAACCTTCGGTCCGGTAGACCTCCGCCCGGCAAGAACAGCAGAGCGAGCGTAAGCTGAGGGAAGGTGCTAGCCCTCTAGAGCTCTTGCGGAGTAAAGTCAATAGGCGCTTTTTTTATTTGAAGACATTTTTCTCCCGCACTCATGCACCCGCTTGGTCTTTTCTACTTGGTTATCAAGATCAAAGGTTACCAACTCAAGGAAAGTTACTCCTAATCCGGCAACGAGGTCAATACCTATGTCCATCGCTGAAGAATTCAAGGAGCACAAAAGGAGGGGTTAACTCTCGGAGATAGAAACGATCGCAGCCGTGAGCTCGCGGAGCATTGTATCTTGATCGATCCGTGGAAACTTAGCAAAGCCAAGGTGCTTCGCAAGCGCAGTAAACAGGTCAAACACAAAGCTACCGGAATCGGTCTCCAGAGCTTGAAACGTCGAGATTGGCGAAGGTAAGTCACTCTTTTTCTGGCCTGAATGACAAATTGGGATAATCGGAAGACCCTTTATCCACCCCCACCCAGTTTCCAGACAGATCCAAGGTCTCTTTAGAGAAGCCGGACTGCAAAGGACAAGAAAAGCCGCTGCTGAGTCCAAAGCTTGATCAATTTCATCAATCCACTTGTTTCCGGCAGGGAGGTCATCGCTATCGCTACTTGCAAACACCTCGGACTGACCCAAAAAAGTGGACTCAATCCAGTCTTTGAGTACCTCCGCAATAGAAGCCTCCTCTGATATATGGCTGAGGAAGATATTCAACTCTGCATCCCCTCCAGTCTATCAACAAATAATGCTAACGCGAAACATGCAAAGAAGCTATCTCTCGTCAACGCTCACCCCTCATATTCTCGTTGAATGCAGACAAAAATCTGTCAATATGAAACTTCAAATCTTCTGCGACTATACGTAGGGTATCTGGGGAATCTAGTCCAATTAACGCTTCCGTGACACCCATGTTCAAAGCACAGATCTTCTCCATCAAAAGATATGTGGCCTGCTGTAGCGGTGAAAGTTTGCTGAACCATTCTTCATATTTTTCAGAAGCACGTACCCCCTCTTCAGGTCCCAGGGATTCGAATCGTTTCATGGTTTATTTTTCCTTTCCATCGTTACTTCTCTCTTCAGTATTTGACACCGTCTAACAGAGGCACCACGCTGTCTGTAGGACGATGCAAGCACGATGCCAACAAAAAAATGTGGAGCCGAAGCTCCACTGTTTTTTTTAAGAAATGAATAACTTTATTTTCCGGTAAGCTCTGAACGCACCAGGAGTTCCAGCGGGCTCTTGTCTTTAGTAATGATCATAAAGTTGGTTGGATCCACAACTTCACCGTTGACCTCGATTTGGTAGTGTAAGTGAGAACCAGTTGAGCGTCCCGAACTACCCATGAGAGCAATGACTTCTCCTCGCTCCACTTCTTGGCCAAGTGACACATTAAAGGTGAGGAGATGCGCAAACGTTGTTATGAATCCCCAGCCGTGGTCTATCTGTAGGTAGTTGCCTTGATAGCCGTCATATCCTCTTCTAATCACTCTCCCTCTGGCAGGGGCAGGCTACTTATATCTATACCTTTGTGAAACTCTCTGATTCCGGTAAATGGACTGCGTCGCCAGCCGAATCTCGAAGAAAACCAGTAGCCCTCCGCGTCAACTGGCAAAATACTTGGAGTCCTATCCATGAGGTCTCGCTGCTCGTGTATGATCTCTACGAGTTCTTGTACTCTTTCTTGAAGGAATTTGGCCTGTTCTAGAACTGAAGAGAAATTTGTTCTGATGGATGATCGGATCTCAACACTTGCGGAAAGATATTTGGAGGCACTTGGGGGAGGGGTAGTGGCAGAGAGACCTCCTTGGCCAAGCCTGCCTTCTGCCTCTGCGGGCTTAGTAAATCCGAGAAAACTCCGAACAGTGGCCTCATTGTTTTGAATATTTTTCAATGCCAGTTGCAGTTCTTCTATTTCCATCTTCTTCTGCTGTAAATAGGCATTTTGATCTTTTAACCGCAAATAGTCTCTCCAAAGTAAAATTCCTGAACATGCACCAAGCGCCAATACGACTAAACATAGCCATAGTGCACCAATACGAAGATACATCCGTGGTGCCAAGCCAGTGTGTTGAAAAAATCTTAAGTTCACTAATCGCTTCCATAATGGCATTTTTCTGTTTTCCATTTTCAAGTTCCCGCTGTTTTCATTTAAGGCAATATGCCTAAAGTTGCCACTGCATTTTCCCATCTCCCGTGCTTCTACGCAACGGCCCGGAAATCTCAAAGAATTAAATCTACTGACCAAATAGGGTTGGGTAATAAACGACCAACAATGGACAAACTTATTCACCTAATTGGGATTGTTTTACTTTTTTAGGTGGGTCTGAGCGGTTCTGATAATATTTTAGGCAAGAAACGTGCCTAATTGTCTATATCCACAAACACCATTTTGCAGATTAATCGGCTATCTCAAAAGCTTACGGAACAAACTGGGGAGTACATGAGCGGCCGATAAGGCCGTGAGTCTTATAGGGCGAGACAACGACTGCATGTAGTCGGATTCAAGTCCCCTGTCATCAATTGCCCAGTGAGTTTATTCTGAGTTCATGAAGGAGACGACTAGTATATCCGGGATACGGGGAGGTAACGAACCGTGGGGTGCTCGGAAGTAAAATTCACGGCTGCCCAGTTCTACTGGTGTGGTACTGCGGTGGGAGCGACCTGGGTGGTGAGCAAACCTATGGGCCTGAACATAACAGAATGACTGCAGCCTCGTTAACACTTCGGTACTGAAGTCGCTATGCGGGTTATTGTGGGAAGCCGACCCGCTTGTAATACGGGGAAGGCCGATGTTCTATCGGAAGAAACGGACAAGTGCACCAGAGGAACCCACCGGGGTAAGGGTCCAGGCACCGAGGGAAGGACTCGCGGAGATCACGTCGGGAACGGCCAACTTCCAGCGGGGACTAACGACAACCTGCAAGGACCTGCTGTATAGGGCGATCGAAGGCAGCGGGAGGGTTTTGGTCTGGCGCGTGAGCCTGTATGAGCGATGATGAGGGGGTAATGTTCCTCTAGCCCGGATATTTCATGAATCACCTGCTGCGACCACGAAATTGGGAACCCGCTTGCGGGACTGAGCGGAGCGCAGCGAACGCGAATAATATGGCCGTCCTTCCCGGCGTCCTCGGGTGTTCCTTCGACGTGGGAACTTGTCCTGAGCGTAGCGAAGGAGAACAAGCTCACCCTGCGACCTACCGTTCAGGTACGGAAACCAACACCCTGTGGTTGCCAATTGGCACGACCATCTTCGCGGTCTCGCGACAGCAATTCATGAAATATCCGGGCTAGGTGGCGGGAAACGCTGCCCCTTGAAGGGTAACACCCTGAGAGGGCAAAGGGGCTCTGGGCACCTGGTGGCCTTGGCAGATCCCGGACATTGAGCCGGGGTAGCTGAGCCATTAAATTCGAGTCTAGTCTTGCATATAAACCGTATTCTAGAGGGGTGTATATGAGCCAGCATTTAAGCTTCATTGGCTGCGGGAAGGCCGCAGGAGGACAAACCAGGGTAAGAACCACGTTCGGTGCATCCGACCGTGTGGGATCGTAGGGGGGCTTACGGAAACATGGGCTATGGTGGAACTAGGAACCCGCCGCACATATCGAAAGGGTAAGTGCTGGGAACTCTCCACCTACGGTTGCGCGCCGCAATTCTATCCTTTAATTTACACTTTCGGCCCTGGAAAGGATACTACTGCAGGTGGGGGCGGGTCAGAAAGGGCAAAAGTATGCAGTATGCTAGTTACAGTCCCAGCTAGATCCTATCAATCGCCAATTATTCCGAGCTTAGAGGACTGTCTTCTTCATTAAATCAGGGACCACAAGTCTTGGGAATTTCATGGCACAATCCATACCGCAGTTCCCTTAGCCCGATGTAGTACTTTTGTGGCAACTTGACCCAAAGGGAGTTCCTGAATTGCAGACAACCCTCTGCGTCCTATAATGAGGGCGCCATATTTCCCTTTACTTGCTTCCTCGAGAATGTCACCTGCACGGGTTTGGCTTCGCAATTTATTTTTAATCGAGATTCGTGTCCCTTTCACTCCAGCCTGCTCAAGTCGTTTCCTGTAAGAATCAAACATGCTGAGGATATCCCTCTCCACCTCTTCCAATAACTTGGTTTCTATCTCTTCGCCCCTAGGGGTGGAAACATCAAGCAATTGCAGCTTAAAGTCTCGAACCACACTGAAGAGTGTTACTTCAGCACCAGTAGCAGAAGCGAAAGTTCCAACGTAATCCACCGCCCTGCGACAATTTTCAGAGCCATCCACCGCGAGAAGCATCTTTCTCAGGCGAATATCACCCCCAATCACCCATACAGGGGTGTTTTCGACCCCCTGGGCAATCTTGTAGGAGACGGAGCCGGGAAAGAGGTCTTCCATCTTGCTAGAACCTCTTCTCCCCAAAACCAAGGCATCATAACCTTCAGAGCTCTCAGAAATAATGTCACGGGCAATGCCCGCCAGCTGCTCTCTGTGTATTATATTAATGTCCTCTTCCTTAAAATTGGCTTGGAGCATCAACTTTTTGGCTTCATTTAAGAATGCCTCGGCCGCCTTTTCCTCATTTCTCTTCCATTCATTGTACTTTGCCCTCATCTTCCTCTTGAAAAAGCCACCTTTTTCAAAGTCCCAAAATGCTTGAGGTGCGCAGTTCAGGGCAACATAGCTCACTGCCTTGAGTGAATGAGGCGATCCATCTACAGCAATCAGAAGTTTTTTTGATTTTATCATTCTTCGTCCTTCACCGCATGTTCTCCACCCCAGCCTTGGCTATCTTGTCTCAAATAGAGGCGAACTTTAGATCAGAACAGACAGAGATTTTTCAAACTAGAGAATTTCCCCTTATTTTGACTTCATAAAGACTAAAGGAGGGCTCCGGTACTATGAAAAGCTGCAAAAGGTGGATCTGCGGTAGGATTAAGGGGCCGACGGAAGGTGGAGTCCTTGTGGAGGTAAGTGGGGTTGCTATATTCAGTAATGTTAGGAACTTGAGTTCACACCAATCCCAGGGGAATCTCAGCCTAATTATTATACTCCCGATAGAACAAACAACGCCCTATTAGGAGTCAGATTGGCACATTTTTGGGTTCATTTCTTTCTCCAAAAAACATGTCTGGTTAAGGTTGAGAAAGAAGAGCAACGTAAAATCAGAATACAACCAGGCCAGCGATTCGGTCAATACAAAAAAGACCATTTTTTAGATTGAGTTGGAAGGATGGCTCATAGGAAGGAGCTGACTGGAGATCCCATCCCTTAGTAGTTTCAAAACCCACCTGCTGTGCTGGTGGTATAGTTGAGCTTTGCTTGTAAAATAATAATTACAGCGCTTCCATTATCATGGTCAGC
>WOR8_10008242_pt1 | contig 13958 bp, 14 predicted proteins | sample DeeMarSeWOR38_10_FD_19890 | JGI IMG/M metagenome (IMG submission 19890) | reverse complement strand
GTTTCGGCATCCTGTTCGCAACGGTCATTACCCTGTTTCTGGTGCCCGCGCTGTATCTGCTGCAGATCGACGGGATGGCACGTATCCGTTTCCTTTGGGATTTGTTGCTCGGCCGGCCCGAGCGCTCGGAATCCTCGGCTTGAGAACGCTGCCGGATGACTCGGCAGAGCAGCAACTCCAGCGCGACGGCGTCCTGACGGCGCTGATCGCCTATGTCCTGTGGGGCGTTTTCCCGGTCTATTTCAAACTCGTGCAGACGGTGCCGCCCACCGAGGTGCTCGTACACCGGATCGTCTGGGCGGTACCTTTCGGTGCCCTGATCCTCCATGTTCGCAGGCAATGGCCCGAAGTCAGGGATGCATTCGCCTCGCCGTCCACACTGTTGTGGCTCGCTCTCGCGGCGCTGGCCATCTCCGCAAACTGGTTCATCTATATCTGGGCGGTGCAGCAGGAGGAGGTGCTGCAGGCGAGTCTCGGCTATTACATCAACCCGCTCATGTACGTGATCGTCGGTGTACTGTTTCTCAAGGAACGGCTGCGCCGGCCGCAGGTAATTTCTGTGCTGCTTGCAGCCGTCGGCGTTACCTACCTGACGATCAGGGGCGGCGAATTTCCCTTCGTGGCGGTTTCACTGGCACTTCTCTTTACGCTTTACGGCGTGATCCGCAAACAGGTGGCGGTCGGCGCCATGCCCGGCTTGTTCATCGAGACGCTGCTGCTGTTCCCGTTCGCGATCGCGTGGCTGGGGTGGCTCATGCTGTCACAGCAAGCGGCGTTTGCCGGCAGTACCGTGTCCCTGTCGCTGCTGCTTACGCTCGCCGGACCCCTGACCGTGGTGCCCCTGCTGATGTTCGCTGTCGCCGCGCGCCGCCTGACGCTGACCGTGATCGGCTTCATGCAGTTCATCGCACCGACACTGCAGTTCATCGTCGGCATCTTCTACGGCGAGGTGCTGACGACAGCACACCTCGTCTGTTTCGGCTGCATCTGGGCCGCCGTCGCGATCTTCAGCGTCGACGCGTTCTACCAGCAAAAAAGAAAGCCCCCGCGGATCGAATCCGCGGGGGCCTGATCGTTGACAGCAAGCAGCGCGCCCTGGCGCGCAATCGGCCGCGGTTCGAAAACCGCGCCTACTTTGCGGCCTTGCGCTCCTGCGCTTCCTTGATCACTTCCTCGGCGACGTTCTGCGGGCACGGCGCATAGTGCGAGAACTCCATCGAGAACTGGCCGCGGCCCGACGTCAGCGTGCGCAGGTGGCCGATGTAGCCGAACATCTCCGCGAGTGGCGCGTCCGCCTTCACACGTACGCCCGTCGCGCCGGCGTCCTGCGACTTGATCATGCCACGCCTGCGGTTCAGGTCGCCGATAACGTCGCCCACATTGTCTTCGGGCGAAAATACGTCGACCTTCATGATCGGCTCGAGCAGCTGCGGGCCTGCCTTGGGGATCGACTGCCGGTAGGCGGCCTTCGTCGCAATTTCGAAGGCGAGGGCGGACGAGTCGACCGCGTGAAAGGCGCCGTCCAGGAGCGTGAACTTGACGTCGAGCAGCGGATAACCCGCGAGCGTGCCTTCGGCCATGCTTACCTCGAACGCCTTCTGAATCGCGCCCCAGTACTCGCGCGGCACATTGCCGCCCGTGACGAGGGACTCGAACACGTAGCCTTCGTTCGTCTCGGCGGGCTCGATACGGTAATCGATCTTGCCGTACTGGCCCGAACCGCCCGACTGTTTCTTGTGGGTGTAGCTGTCTTCCACCAGCTGCGTAATGGTCTCCCGATAGGCGACCTGCGGCTTGCCCATCTCGACGTCGACCTTGTGCGTGCGGCGAAGAATGTCGACCTTGATGTCGAGGTGCAGTTCGCCCATGCCCTTGATCAGGGTCTCGCCGGAGTCTTCGTCCGTCGCGACCTGGAAGGACGGGTCCTCCTGCACCATCTTGTTAAGCGCAACGCCCATCTTTTCGTTGCCGGCCTTGTCCTTCGGCCTGATGGCGACCGAGATCACGGGGTCCGGGAATACCATCGGTTCCAGCGTCGCGGGATTGTTCGGGTCCGCGAGCGTATGGCCCGTACGGGTGTTCTTCATGCCGAGCAGGGCGACGATGTCGCCGGCCTGGGCAAACTCGAGTTCCTCGCGCGAATCGGCATGCATTTCCACGATGCGGCCGATGCGCTCGGTCTTGCCCGTGAAGGTATTGAGTACGTTGTCGCCCTTCTTCAGCTTGCCGGAGTAGATGCGCGTAAATGTCAGTGCGCCGTAGCGGTCGTCCATGATCTTGAACGCGAGCGCGCGCAGTGGCTTGTCCGGATCCACGATGGCGACCCCGCCGGTCTCGTGCCCCTCGAGGTCGATTTCGGGTTGCGGCTTGACCTCCGTCGGGTTCGGCAAATAGTCAACCACTGCATTAAGAACATTCTGTATTCCTTTGTTCTTAAACGCAGAACCACAGTAGGTCGGGAAGAAGTCCAGGTTGATCGTGCCCTTCCTGATGCAGCGCTTCAGATCCTCTATCGACGGCTCGTTGCCTTCGAGATACTGCTCCAGCAGATCGTCGTCCTGCTCGACGGCGGTTTCGATCAGCTTCTCGCGCCACTCCTCGACCACGTCCTGCATGTCCTCGGGCACGTCCGTGATCTGGTAGTCGTCGGGATCGTCCCGTCCGCCCCAGACCCACGCCTTGCGCTCGAGTAAATCGACGACGCCCTGGAAGTTGTCTTCCACGCCGATCGGCAGCGTCATTACCAGGGGATTGGCCGCGAGCACATCCTTGATCTGCTGCACGACGCGGTAGAAATCGGCGCCAACGCGGTCCAGCTTGTTGACGAAAATGATCCGAGCCACTTCCGAGTCGTTAGCGTACCGCCAGTTGGTCTCCGACTGCGGTTCGACGCCCCCGGAACCACAGAAGACGCCCACGCCGCCATCCAGGACCTTGAGGGAGCGATAGACTTCGATAGTGAAGTCAACGTGCCCCGGCGTGTCGATGATGTTCAGGCGATGATGGTTCCACTCGCAGCTGGTCGCAGCGGACTGGATCGTGATGCCGCGCTCCTGCTCCTGCTCCATGAAGTCGGTCGTCGCCTCGCCGTCGTGCACCTCGCCCGTGCGGTGGATCTTGCCGGTGAGCTTCAGGATGCGCTCGGTCGTGGTCGTCTTGCCTGCATCGACGTGAGCAAAAATGCCAATATTTCTGTAAACGCTTAGGTCTTTCATGTCGAGTCTTCAGCTATGTCCTAATCAAAATGCACCCACGCCCCATAATCGAATGACGTCACTCTCGGCATGCCAGAGAACATGGAGCTTCGTCGAGCAGGGTGGGTGCCTGTGTTCAGTGCCGTCCAGGGAATACCCGCGGGCGTCTTTCGTGGCGCTTTTGCCCGGTCCGGCGCGGCTTTCGGGCGCGGATAATAGCAGCGCTGCCGCCCCTAAACCAGTAATTTCTAAGGCCATTGTGTAACGTGGAGCCGAAATGGCGGCCGTCGGCACGATTTCAATGCCCGCAGCCCGGTTCCAGCCGATTTTCTGCTGCTAGCGGCGCAGAATGGCCCACCAGCGCGCAATGTTGAGCAGGCTCATCAGCGACGCGGACACGTAGGTCAGGGCGGCCGCCGTGAGCAGGCGGCGTGCGTGCGGCCGGTCCGCCTTTTTCAGGACGCGCTGTTCGTCGAGCAGTGGCAGCGCGCGCTTGAAGCTGGCATCGAACTCCGTTGGCAGCGTGGCCATGTGCACGAGGGTCGAGGTTGCCAGCGTGAGGAAGCCGGCCACAAACATGATGACGCCGACGCTCGGTACTCGGGTCAGGGCGCCGATGAACGGTGACACCATCAGGGCACCGGCGCCGATGCGCTCGACAGGGCGTGCGACACGCACCAGGTGCGTGCGCAGCCGCAGCGGGACATAGCCTTCGTGGTCCTGGATCGCGTGCCCGACCTCGTGCGCGGCGACGGTGATGGCCGTCAGCGAGCGGCCGTCGTACTTGTCGGGCGTCAGGCGGACGGCTTTCGCCGTCGGATCGTAATGATCGCCCTGGTCGGTAGTCTCGACGCTGACGTGCTGCATGTTCAGCTTGTCGAGCAGGAAACGCGCCAGCTGGGCGCCCGTGCCCGAATACCGGTCGGGCGGGTTGCTGTAGCGATCTATCACCCTGCGGACCCACAGGCCGGGCCCGAAGATCAGGGCGAGCAGCACGACGATGATGACGACGAATCCCATGCCGTGATCCTAGCGTGCCTTTGCGGCAACGAATAGCGTATCGTCGTGGCCTCGTCCATCGCAGGAGGAATGATGACAACCCAACAAGCCATCCTGTTCGTCATTCTCGTGCTCGTTTTCGTGATGCTGATCTGGGGTCGCTGGCGTTACGACCTGGTCGCTTTCATCGGGTTGATGGCGGCATTGTTGTTCGGCGTGGTGCCGGTTTCCGAGGCGTTCTCCGGTTTCGGGCATCCCGCGACCGTCATCATCGCGCTCGTGCTGGTCGTGAGCCGTGGATTGTCCAATTCGGGGGTCATCGAGTTGCTGGCGCGTTACGTGATCGACTCGTCCCGCAAGCTTTCCGCTCACGTGGGGATCATGTCGGGTCTCGCGGCGTCCCTGTCGGCGGTGATGAACAACGTGGCGGCGCTCGCGCTGCTGATGCCGCTCGATCTCCAGGCGGCAAAAAAGAGCGGCCGCAGTCCGTCGCTGTCTCTCATGGCGCTGTCATTTGCGTCCATTCTCGGCGGCATGATCACGCTGATCGGTACGCCGCCGAACATCGTCATCGCCGAGTTTCGCAACGATGCGCTGGGCGAGCCGTTCCAGATGTTCGACTTCGCCCCCGTCGGCATCGCCTGTGCCGCGGTCGGCGTCGCATACGTCGCGTTGATCGGCTGGCGCCTGCTCCCGGCGTCACGAACCTCGGGTGATGCCCAGGCAGACCTTTTCGATATCTCCGACTACATTGCCGAAGTCCGGGTGCCGGAGGGTTCGGCGATAATCGGCAAGCGCGTCCGCGAGCTCGACGAGCTGGCCGCGAAAAGCGACATCGAAATCGTCGGCCTGACCCGCAAGGGGAGGCGGCTGCCGGGCCTCGCGCGAATTGCCACGATCGAGGCGGACGACATTCTCGTCATCGAGGCGAATCCCGAGAGCCTCGACGAGGCACTGGGCGCGCTGGAACTCGAGTACATCGGCAAGTCCGAGGGGGTGCTGGAGGACGGCGACCTCGAATTCGTTGAGGTCGTGGTGCCGGAATCCTCCAAACTGGCCGGCCGCTCGGCCATGTCCATACGCCTGCTGTACCGCTACCGGGTGGCGCTGGTTGGCGTATCGCGCGCGGGCAAACGGTTCCGGGAAAACGTCCGCAAGCTCACATTGCATCCCGGCGACGTGCTGTTGCTGCTGGGTTCCGACGAGCGGCTGGGTGATGTCACGGGCCAGCTCGGGCTCCTGCCGCTGGCCCACCGCGGGCAGCGGGTCGTGCAGCGGCACATGGCGTGGCAGGCGGTCGCGATCTTCGTGGCGGCGATCGTGGCGGCGAGCGCCGGCCTGGTCTACCTGCCGGTTGCGCTCGGCTGCGTCGTCGCGGCTTACGCCCTGCTCAATATCGTGCCGCTGCGCGAGATCTATACCGCCATCGAGTGGCCCGTCATCGTCCTGCTGGGTTCCATGATCCCGATCGGCGGCGCGCTCGAGGCGACGGGCGGATCGACGCTGATCGTCGACACGATTCTCAGCCTGACGGGCGGCATCTCGCCGGTCATGGTGCTGACCCTGCTGATCATTGTGACAATGACCCTGTCGGACGTGATGAACAACACGGCGACAGCCGTCATCGCAGCGCCCATCGCGATCGAGATCGCCGACCGGCTCGACGCCAATCCGGACGCCTTCCTGATGGGCGTGGCGGTGGCGGCATCCTGCGCGTTCCTTACGCCGATCGGGCACAAGAACAACACCCTGATCATGGGGCCGGGGGGATACCAGTTCGGCGACTACTGGCGCATGGGTCTGCCGCTCGAGATCCTGATCGTGCTGGTGTCCGTGCCGATGATCCTGCTCGTGTGGCCTTTGTAATGCGCGATTTATGTAAAGCGACTGTCGCTATTTACACGACTCGGTGGTCACATCCTGACACTGGAGGACGCGAAAAAAGTTAAAGTGTTTTCGCGGAAAACAATATAACTAACTGATAATTAATTAATCAAAAAAAATTCCTGTGTTGCGTTTTGCTTGGCACGCGGTTTGCACCCTGTTGATTGACCATTGACTACACGAGCCAATTCGCTTGGCGCAACGGAGGCTACGATGGAGCGAGCAACAATCCAGGACTGGACAGTCAGCAGGGTGCCGGTGAAGGCCGGAAGCTACCGTGAAGTTCAGTATCGCGTCTACCGCGATAACGACAAGCATTTCCAGGAAATCCGGGAGAACACCGGGGTACCGATCCACACCCTGGAATTGCCGGAAGGCATGAAGCTCGATCGCGGCAGCTATGAAGTGCTGCTGCGTTACGTGCTCGTCGACGTCGTCGCCGCGTAATCCTCGACCGCCTGCCAGACGCGCAGTAGATTCTCGCCGAGAATCTTGCGTATATCGGCCTCGGTGTAGCCGCGGCGCAGCAGGCCTTCGACGAGATTCGGGTACGACGATACGTCCTTCAGGCCCGTCGGCAGTGAGTCGCCGACGCCGTCGTAATCGGACCCGATGCCGACATGGTCGACGCCGACCAGCGCGATGACGTGGTCGAAGTGATCGAGGACGTCATCGAGTGAGGCATAGGGCATGGGACCGTGCTCGGCTTCCCAGGCCGCGGCAAACTGCGCTTGCGCCTCTTCGCGCGAGAGGTCGCTGTGTTCTTCGACGAAGGCCGTCGATGCAGGCCAGCGCTTTGACGAGTACTGTTGCGCTTCCTCGGTGATGAAGGCTGAGCCGAAATTTATCATGATGACGCCGCCGTTTTCGGCGAGCGCCGTGATCATGTCGTCGCTCATGTTGCGTTCCCAGCCGGGCGTAAAACGGCGTGCCGACGAGTGAGACGCGATCACGGGTACGACGCTGACATCCAGCACCTGCCGGAACGCCTCGTCGGAGACGTGGCTGACGTCAACCATGATGCCCAGGCGGTTCATCTCCCGCACGACCTCGACGCCGAACGCACTGAGCCCGTTCCATTGGCGATTGTCGTCGTAGGAGGAGTCCGAGATGTGGTTCGACAGGCTGTGAGCGAGCGTAACGTATCGTATTCCACGCTCGAAGAAGTGGTGCAGGTTGTCGAGGTCGCCATCGATCGGCGAGCCGTTTTCCATGCCCATCGGCAGCGACACGATGCCCTGCGCAAAATGATTTCGGACATCCGCCGGCGAGGTCGCAATGGCAAACCTGCCGCCCGAAGTCCTTGCGATATTCTCCACGAGATCAATAAGTTCGTCTGCTTGCTCGTACGACTTTCCTTCCGCCTCCAGCGCGGCGGGCGTGTAAATCGACATGAACGCGGCATCGAGTCCGCCGGCACGGGCGCGGGGATAGTCGAAATCACCGCCGTCGGTTGCCTGGCTCACGTCCGCGGCTGATTCGACGAGGCGATAGGGTACGTCGATGTGCGTATCGACAATGATGGATTCCCGGGCGATTCGCTGTGCTTCCGCGGTGAAGTCCGGCGCGGGCGGCGCGTCGCGCTCGCAAGCGGCGAGCAGCGCGAGCGAAAGCGTGAGCAAGCTTAGTTTGTAAGTCATTGATTCGATGTAGGCTGCTTGAAACAGGCGCGCATTGTAACCATATTGGCCTGAACAAACCGCTTTTCAGCACGTCGAAAGCGGCGATCACAGGAGAGGCCGATGAGTGAAGACAACCCCCCCGCCGACCATGTCATGCCCGAAAACAATGGCAGCGGCATCCCGATCGAGGAGAACATAAAGTCCCGGTCCACGTGGCTGCGACTGCTGTTCATGTTGGCCTATTACGTGATAGGCACGGTAGCCACGGCGGTGCTCTCGGTTGTCGTGATACTGGGCTTCCTGTGGGTGCTGTTCACGGGCGAAAAAAACGGCCAGCTGCAGCAGGCAGGGCAGGCGATAGCCGCCTACCTTTACGAGATCATCCGCTACCTGACGTTCAACACCGAGGACAAGCCGTTCCCGTTCGGTAACGATTGGCCGTCTTCGGATATCGAGGACTGACGGCCCTCAGATCAGTTCCCGTTGCGCCGGCTGCCAGTGGGTGAGGTGAACCTGCGCCGCGCCGACGCCCAATCCTCGCACCCAGCGGGCCGCCGCATCCAGCGACACCCAGGTCTTGACCTTGCCCTTGAGGGTCTCCGCAGTGACGGCGCCGTTTGGCGTTCTCGCTTCGACGTGAAATCGTGCGCCGCTCGCGACAATACTGATCTTCTTGACGGCGCCGGCGGCGACCAGCGCTCGCAGCATTCGCTCATCCATTCCTTCTCCTCGAGGACAGGTCGGATTTCTCGTAGACGGTGATACCGGACTGGTCGCAGTGCCGGCGAATGAGTACTTCCACCATGTTGGCGACACTGCGATGCTCGCGCGCCGCTGCCTCGCGGACGGCGTCCTTGAGGGCAGGGTGGATACGCAGATTGAGCGTCGAGGTGCGGGTTTTCGCCATGCAACACAATATAACGCAAATAACGACAAAATGTAACGCATTTTGCGTTTTCTGCACTGAGAAACTGCGGCTGGATCGGCGCATTCGTGGCGGGACTGCGCTAGGTTCTCCGCATGAAGTTCGATTTCCTGCAGCAGCACTGGGCCCTGTTGATTGCCAGCATCGTCGGCACGGCGGTGTTGCTGTTCGCGGGGTGGCGGGCATGGCTGGACTCCCCGCGCGGCCGACTGCGCACTGCGCGCCGGCGCCTGCGAGACAAGCGCGTGGCGGCGCTGCGGCAACGCAAAGCGCTGCAGCGGCTATCGTCCACACTGGACCGTCTCGAGAGAAGGGCGGATTCGGTCACGCCACGGCGCCTCCGGGAAGCGGCCGAGGCCGTGCGGGATGCCGAGGCGCTACTCAAGATCGCCGGCGACCAGGTCCTGGTTGCCGAAAATCATGTCCGCAAGATCATCGTGGATGAGTTCCCGCCCAGGCACCATGAGCGCATGCGCAGCCGTTACCTTCCCGGCGACCGCCAGGAAGGCAAACCGTTCACCTTCTGACGTGGCGCAGGCGGCCCCGGCGCGGGTATGATCCGCGGCGTGCCCCACGTATGAGGAGTCCCGATGGACGACATGCGCGTGACCAGCGTCAACGTCGGCCGTGAAGAGACCATCCATCACGGCGATCGCGATTTCACGACCGGAATCCGCAAGCGCCCGGCGGACGGTGCCGTATTCATCGCTGCGGACTCGGTTGCCGGGGATACGATCTCCGACAAGAAGCATCATGGCGGCGCGGACCAGGTGGTCTATGCCTACAGTGCGGACGACTACGCGTGGTGGTCGGAACAGCTGGGCCATGAGCTCGAACCCGGCACCTTCGGCGAAAACCTCACGATCGACGGCTTGCCGACGGACATGAACGTCGGGGACAGGCTGCTGATCGGGGAGGTCCTGCTCGAAGCGACCGCGCCGCGCATCCCCTGCAGCACGCTTGCGGCGCAGATGCAGGACGCCGGCGAAGTGTCGGCAGGGGATGCCGTCACGTGCATCGATAACCCAGCGCCCATCGTGTCGATTCTCGAACTCTACCGCCTGGCTTACGACCTGCGACCGGACCCCGACACGCTCGAGCGCTATCTCGAGGCGCCGTTGGCCGAGCGTATGCGCGCGTCAATCGAAGAAAAACTGTCTGCGGCACGGCGGTCGTGAGAGCGGGCCAAAAAAAGACCCCGCCGAAGCGGGGTCCAAAGGGGGAGCTATTGCTCGGGGTGATGCTGTTTACGACATTACCCACCGTCTTCGAGCGGAACGTCCTCGAGGGGCCCGATAGCCGGGGTGCGCGAACCGCTGACGGTGACCGTGATGTCATAGGTGCCGCCCGGCACGGCGAGGTAGCCGGTGTTGGCGAGATACGCGACGCCGGACAGGGTCGGCTCGACGCTCTCGTCGCTGATGTCGGTATCCGGCGCGGTGACGTAGATATCGACGGTGTCCGGGTCGAGCGACGCGGCCGTGACCGACGCGTGAATGATCCGGACCTTGGCAAACAGCGGGATCTGGCGCGGGTCGTCGTCGGCGAGCGTTACGGTCAATTCCTCGATCGTTCCCTCGGTGCCGCCGAGGCGACCAACGGCTATGACGTCGGTCGTCGTTCCGGCTGCAAACTCCAGGTCGGCAGGGCCGATCGCCGCCGCTTCCACGCCGTCACCGGCGGGCGCTACTGCTACCGAGTACGTGCCTGCCGGAACCTCAGTGGGGCCGTCCACGGGCGCGAAGTTGGGAAACTCGAGACCCTCGATCAGCGCCGCGCCGTCGGCAAAAACGTCTACCGCGGGCGTATTGTTGGACGCGTGTACGACGCGCAGTCCGGCCGGTGTCCCGTCACTCAGTATTTCGCCGGAACCATTGCTGTCCAAGACAACGAGGCTCACCGGCGATTCGCCGCGCGTCGTGTTGGGTACCGCTGCGATAACCAGGTCGGCACCATCGGGGAGCGTCACCGTGCCGGAGTCATAAGCCAGCAGGAAGTTGGCGTCGCCCGGCGTGCCAACACCGACGCGGATCTGGTAGTCGCCGGCGGTCAGCTCAGCCGGGCCGTCGGCCGGCAGCGTCTCTTTGAAGTTGAACGACCCGAGCGGCGCTTCGGCGGTCAGGTCCGCGTCGGGCGCCGTCACATACACATCGACGGGGCCACCGACCAGATCCTGAACATTATTGGCTGCGTGCAATACCCAGACGCGGGCAGCGCCGGCAGACACCGCCGTGCCGGGCTGGCTCAGCACGACAGGCTCGATATTCTGGACGTCATTCAGCGCGACGACCGTGTTAATCGTGTCCTCTTCGAAAGCGAGGTCGGCGCCCAATACCGACAGGTCGCCACTGGGGAGAATAGCCTGGACATCGATCGAGTATGTGCCCGAATCGAGAGTGACCCATCCGGACGCGTCCTTGTAATCGACGTCGCTCAGTGCCTCGTCACCGTCAATGAATACGTTCACGGCCGGGGCATCCGGCGAGGCGTGCAGCACCTGCACGGTCGTCGTCGACGCCGGCAGCTGGACCGGGGGCGGATCGTTGTCGTCGTTGTCACAGGCGGCCAGCATCAAAACGCTAGACGCGAGAAGAATCTTACTAATGTTATTCATGGCAGTTCCTTCTTGCGGCAGAAAAGTTGAAGCGAGAGTCTGCGCAAGTCGCAGGCAGTGAGGGTGTCAGCCGCGTATCAGGATGTTTCCAATTGTTTCGCACGCCAATTTCGCGCGGGACGGCACGGCTTTGACGCGCTATGATTCACTCATGACAAAAGTGCTGATCATCGATGACGACCGCAAACACTCCGAGCTGTTGCAGGAGTACTTCAAGCGTTTCGGCATCAAGCTCATTACCGCTGGCGACGCCAGTGAAGGCTTTCGCAAGCTGTCGGTGGAAGACCCGGATCTTCTGCTGCTCGACGTCATGCTTCCGGGCAAAGACGGCTTCGCCATCTGCCGCGAGGTTCGCAAGACGAGCAACATCCCGATCATCATGCTGACGGCCCGCGGTGACGTGATCGATCGTGTGTCCGGCCTCGAGCTCGGTGCGGACGACTACATCGGCAAACCTTTCGAGCCGCGCGAACTCGTCGCGCGCGTTCAGGCGATACTGCGCCGCAGTGATTCGGCAGGGCCGAGCTCCGGCAAGCTGAGGTTCGAGGGGCTGGAGATCGATACGGAAGCCCGCTCGGTACAGGTCGACGGCAGGAACGTGGACCTGACCTCCATGGAGTACGAGCTATTGCTGATCCTCGCGCGTCGCCACGGCAAGAAGCTGTCGCGTGACGACATACTGGGCGAACTGCGCGGTATCGACGCCGCCATACTTACCCGCTCCGTCGACATCATGGTGTCCCGTCTGCGCCAGAAGCTGGGCGACTCGGTGAAGCCGCCGCGTTTCATACAGACCGTCTGGGGACGGGGTTATTCATTCGTCGGGGTGCCCCTGACCGATGATTAGATGGCTGGCGCGATCACTGTCGTTCCGGCTAACGGTCATCTTCCTGCTGCTAGGCGGACTTTTCGTCTACGGCACCCTGGTCGCCATACGCTGGGTGTACAACAGCGACGACGTCCGCGGCCTGATCAGCGGGCACCTGTCACTGCATGTTCAGTACGTCAGGGAAGACATCGGCAGCCCGCCGCGCATCGACCGGGCCCTTGCGATCACCGAGCGCGTGCCGGTCGACATTCGCATACTCGGCCCGGATATCGACTGGGCCTCGGACCCCGATTTTCCCCGGATTTCCGAGCTGGCGTTTGGTCCGAGTCCGGCTTTCAGCGACGACCCCGATGCCTGGGTCGACGAACTCCTCGGCATCGAATTCGCGAGCCAGGGCGATCACAACTTCCTGCGCATGTCGTCGGGTGAAAATGGCGAATATGACATCGTCGTGGTGTCGCCGAGAATTTCGGACGTGCGCTCCGGTCCGGACCTGAGCTACATCATCGTCGGACTCGGACTGACCTTCCTGCTGCTCGGCTACGCTGCAGTAAGCTGGCTGTTCAAGCCGATCGGGGCTATCCGCGCCGGTGCCGCGCAGATCGGCCGCGGAAATTTTGAGCACCGGATCCAGGCCATACGCCACGATCAACTGGGGGATCTTGCCGCGGACATCAACACGCTCGCTGCCGACGTTCAGAACATGCTGGATGCGAAGCGCGCCCTGCTGCTCGGAATAAGCCATGAATTGCGCACACCGCTGTCGCGGCTGCGCCTGCATATCGAGTTCATCGACAATGAGAAGCAGCAACAGGAACTGAAGGCCGAGGTTGTCGAGATGGAGAAGATCATCGTCTCGCTGCTGGAGGCCGAGCGCCTGAACAGTCGCCACGAAGCGCTGGCCCGGTCAGAGGTCAGGGTGCGAGACCTCGTTGACGAGCTCATCGACGATTTCTTTCAGCGCGACCGGGACCGTATCCAAGTCACGGACCGCAGCGATGGTGCGATCGCGAACATCGACGAGGCGCGCGTTTCGTTGCTCCTGAAGAACCTCGTCAGTAACGCGTTGCGTTATTCGCCGCCGGACAGCGGTCCCGTGGAATTGATTCTGGCCGTCGAAGGCGCCGAACTGGTGCTCCGTGTCCGCGACCGCGGCCCGGGTATTTCGCCGGACGAGGCCGAGCACATCGGTGAACCCTTTTACCGCGGTGATCCGTCGCGCACCCGGGATACGGGAGGCACCGGGCTGGGGCTTTATCTCGCTACGCTCGTGGCTCGCGCGCACGGCGGGTCTTTGCGTCTGCTCGACACCGGTGAGCAGGGGGCCTGCTTCGAGGCCCGCTTGCCGCTCTGACCCGGAACCTTACATAAGCCGTGTAATTCGCCCCGAAACCCGCGCCATTCAATGGCCCGGGATGGCGCGCTTGACTGCGCGCCCGAATGATATCAAAATAATATCGTTATGATATTTAGCCGGTCTTGCTGAGGAGAGGCCCATGATTCGTGAAAAAGTGCGCAAGGTATCGTCGGGGTACCTGATGCTGGTCGTGCTCTTCGTTCTCCAGCTGGCAACGGCCTGGGGGATTTACCGGGCCGTACTGGTCGAGTCCGTGCCGGGCATCATCGTTGCCGTGCTGGCGGCAATCGTCGTGCTCATCATGTGGGCCGGCCTGTTCATGGTTCACCCGAACGAGGCCAAGGTGCTGCAGCTGTTCGGAAGCTACGCGGGAACGACACACGAGCCCGGCCTGAAATGGGCGAACCCCTTTTTCCAGAAGACCGCGGTCTCGACACGCGTACGTAACTTCGAGAGCGGCAAGCTCAAGGTCAACGATTCCAACGGCAGCCCGATCGAGATCGCGGCGGTCGTCGTATGGAAGGTCGTGGATAC
>WOR8_10004253_pt1 | contig 13958 bp, 17 predicted proteins | sample DeeMarSeWOR38_10_FD_19890 | JGI IMG/M metagenome (IMG submission 19890) | reverse complement strand
CGCGAAGTCCGAGATGAACCGTCGCAAAGAGGTTTCGGCCTCTGGTGCCAGCTCCACCGATAGCTCTGTAATCATTTCGGCTTTGGTGGTTACCCTCATGCTTTGACATCCTGTAGTCGCACTCGCGGATCGAGCACCGAATAGAGGATGTCGACCACGAGGTTGATGGTGACGAACATAAATACGATAATTATCAGATAGGCCACGATAATCGGTCGATCCAGCAGCAAGATGGAATCGATGAGCAGTTTGCCCATGCCCGGCCAGGCAAACACCGTTTCGGTGACCACCGAAAAGGCGATCAGATTGCCGAGTTCGAGCCCAACCACCGTAACCACCGGAATGAGGATGTTTTTCAAGACATGCACGAGGATCACCCGCCGCGTACTCAATCCTTTCGCACGGGCGAATTTGACGTAATCCTGCAGTACCACCTCGCGGGTACCGGCTCGCGTAAGGCGGATGACCAGCGAGAGGTTGAGCAAGGCCAGATTGATCGCCGGCATTAAAAGGTGTTTGAGTCCATCCCAGGTCAGAAAGCTGAGCTCCAACCCCATGACGGTCACGGTTTGGCCACGGCCGGTGGACGGCAACACCCCCAGCATCACGGCAAAGACCATGATCATCATGATCCCGACCCAGAAGGTCGGTAAGCTGAATCCAAGGATCGATCCGCCCATGATGGTCTTGGATACCGTGGAATCCGGCTTCAGGCCGGCAAAGAGCCCGAGGGGGATGCCAAAAATGATCGAGATGATCAACGCGCAGAAGGCCAGCTCAAGGGTTGCCGGTACCCGCTGAATAATGAGCTTCATCGCCGACTGGCCAAATACAAATGATTGACCGAAGTCACCTTGCACAGCATCCTTAACGAACTTCAGATATTGCTGCCACAGGGGAAGGTCGAGGCCAAGCGCCTTGATCGCTCTTTCGAATTCCTCCTGATCGAACTCCGGGTTAATTAAAATATCCACCGGGTTGCCGATGACATTTGTACCAAAGAACACAATCAACGACATGGCAACTATGACCATCGCGGATTGCGTAAGTCTTCGGATAATAAAGACCGACACTTCTTGTTCTCCCTATTGGACCTTTCGTTCTGATAGTTCTGAAATTAGTCGTGCATTTTTAGCCGAATTTTCCACTGCCTCACAACGGGAAATCCGGGAAGCTCCTTTCCGGAGCTCCCCGGTTATTGGATTATTGTTATTTCACGACCACGCTCGTGGCGAGGGTATATTCGTCCGTGCGGGGCGTGTAGGCCAGGCCTTTGCGAGTCGCCCAGACGTTGACCTGATAATGAAGCGGGATGATGCCGAGATCTTCGATGGCGATCTGGGTGGCTTGCTGCAAGAGTTCTTCGCGCTTGGCATCGTCTACCGTCGCCAGAGCCTGTTGAACCAACTTGTCCATCTCGGGATTGGAGTAGCGGCCCCGGTTGGAAGCCCCCAAACCCTTTTCCTTGTCATAGGTGTGCAGCAGCGATTTCAAGGGCGAAGAGGCCTCTCCGGTGCCCGATCCCCAGCCCACAAGGATGAAGCTGAATGCCGGAGATTTGTTAGGCCCGCCGCGTGAGGCCTTGCTGAAAAATACGGACTTCGACATGGTCTCCACCTTGGCATCAATGCCGACACGGGCCAACATCTGCCCGATCGCCTGGCAGATCTTGGCGTCATTGATGTAACGGTCGTTGGGGCCATGCAGGGTGAGACCGAAGCCATTGGAGTAACCGGCATCGGCCAAAAGCTTCTTGGCGCCTTCCGGATCGTATTTTTCGGGCTTGAGTGCCGGACTGACACCAAAGAAACCTTCCGGTAACAGTTGTCCGGCCGGAAGGGCCACGCCCTCCATTACCCGTTCGACGATCGCCGGCCGGTTGATGGCCTTGGAAATGGCTTTGCGGACGCGCTGGTCTTTCAGCGGATTTTTGCCTCCGGTTCCGGTAATAAACGGTGACTCATCCCGGAATTGGTCCATGTGAAGGTAGATGACCCGGTTGGAAACACCCTGGGAGAGAACAATATCGGGATTTTCTTTGAGCCGGGGGATGTCTGCAGTGGGCACGACATCGATCATGTCGACATCACCGGCCAACAGCGCCGCGACCCGCGCCGGATCGGACTTGATCGGCTTGAACACCACCCGGTCGAACTGGGCCTTATCGCCCCAGTAGGCGGGGTTCTTGTCGAGCACCAGTCGGTCGCCGGGAACCCACTCGACGAATTTGTATTTGCCGGTTCCGATGGCGGCTTTGCCGGAATTATAATCGCCGGTTTTGGCTCCCTGCCCGTGTTTTTTGGAGATGATGTAGATCGTGGATACGTCATTGGGCATCAAGGGATAAGGCTTTTCCGTAATAATGTGTATGGTGTAGTCATCGATCTTTTTGAGCGTTTTGCCCTTGGTGTAGAGCGCAAATGACGAAGGGCTGGCCTCCACGTTGGGCGCCCGCTCAAACGTGAAAAGCACGTCGTCGGCCGTAAACGGCGTACCATCGTGAAACTTCACATCCTGGCGCAGCTTAAATTCCCAGGTGGTGTCGTTGATGGGCTTCCAGGACACGGCCAGACCAGGGCCGAGCTGCTGTTTCTCGTTGGTATCAACCAGGCTTTCGAAGATATGGCGGGCAATGGCGTTGTTCGGCCCGAGATTGTGGTAGTGCGGATCAATCGACGACGGTTCGAGCGCACTGCCGATCACAATCTGGGCTGCGAATGCAAAACCGCTGACCATCATCATCGTCAAAAATACCGCTAAAATAATTTTCGTAAACGTTTTCATACACTTACCCTCCTTTCTGTGTAATCTGGGCACTGGCGCTGCCACAAAATCGGGACAATCGCTCACCCAGAGTATGTGAAATAAATTCAGATACTCAACACAAGTCAACAACCGATCGACCGTAAAAAAAGAAATGGGATTCAGCGAGAGGATAGCAGCGATATTACCAAATCAAAATCTTATTTCAATAAAAATCCTCAGATCAATCAGCCGGGCCTTTAGTTTTTCTATACACGGTCATCTGTTCCCGCAGCATGCCAAAACAGGGGTATGCGATCATCCCCTGCGTTGAACGGCACGACTTGAATTTCTCCGCTGCAGGCAGGTGGAGAAAGGCAAAGGCACGTTGGTGCTTAAGCGTTGCGGTTGTAATCCCGCCGCAGCGGGATTTGAAAACAATCCATCAGATCGTTGGCAACATTTAATGTTTCCATGATGGATCCAGCGCATAGTATTCTTTGGGGAATTTAGGTTCGGACAGGACGGCAAGATTGGGAACCGGATATCTAAACGCACCTTTGCTGCCGATGTACTTGAGACCGTCGATGACGTTTTCAAACCTTTGATACGGGATTGCAAAGGACACTTCATAATCCTGCGTTCCCGCAAAAATGCGTTCACCCGGACCGGGGATCATATAGGTGCAATCACCGGATTGAACAACGCCGGCGATCCATGCGGCACAGCCTCCTCTCCCGGTGCTCGATGATGCAATCCCGGGACCTTTTCTGAAATTGGCTGCCTGGATCAGCGCCAGGATCTGAGCGGGATTACCATAAACGATGGCCAAATCCGGTTTGAATTCACATTTTTGCAACGGTGCCAGCCATATTTCTCGCTCAATGTCCACCGGCCACATCGGGAAGGATGCTTCCATCTGCGCGGCACAATCGGCATCATCCTGATAATAACCGGCGACGGTCCCTTCTAGAAATATATCGGGGGAGATGTGACCCAAAAACACAGCCGATAGCGGGCAGGCATTATCTTCTTTGGTGAACGCCATGGTCCACCCGATGGTCCTGGCAATGGTTAATCCCTGGCAGACGGAGATTCGGTTTCCGATATCATGCGCAGGGTATTTTGCTTTCTTGGGGGCCTTCTGGCTGGCGGCAGCTATCTTCACACCGACCGGAAGGGTCGCAAAATGACCATAATTTTTGAGGGCTTCATGAAGCTTGACAGACAGCTCGGACATAACACATTCCTTTCTGTGCAAAGCAAGTATTAATCATTATAAATCACAGGCAATTAACTATCGGCGACATCGTCGGCTGTGTAGGTTCCCCATTTGCCGACGTTGACGATACCATCTTCCTGCAAACCTTCGGCGATGGATTCAAAAACGGCCTCGATGGTCTTGTCGGCTTCTTTTTGAGGAATTCCGCCGAGCTTTTCAGATACGCGTTTGATTAACTGTTTTTTCGTCATCTAAAATCCTCTCCTTTAATTGGCGCATGATCATTTAGATTTATATGCTAAAATTGGAACCTGCGTTTTTTTTGCCGCGGATCTCAAACCCTTATCTAAAGTTGCAATGGGCAATCCTTTGCTCATCGCCAGATTAAGATAAGAGGCATCGTAACTTGAAAGCTTATGCTCTCGCGCCAAAGCCGATATTTCTATCATTACACTTTCAGGTTGCGCCTGTTCAACGTATATCGGAAGTTGGGATAGCAGGGTAATAAACCGGACACTATCCGCCTCACTAAGTCGATTCCTACGTTCAGCTACCAATAATACATTGACAACCTCCAGTGGCCAAATTGATGGTACCACAGCAGTAGATTCCACCAGACTATCCAAAATTGTATCCGCGTATCGACTCGATTCATCTTTGAAACACCACGACATAACCACGGAGCTATCAATAACAAAACTTGTTGCCACTTAGCGCCTTCCTTCCTCAATCATACCACGAATGGAAATTCCCTTAAGGCTATGCGTTTCACGGAATTTGCGCAATTCGCTAATAACATATTTAGGTTCAGCCTTCTTCAAAGACTCCATGGGTTGTAAAACCGCCACCGGCACACCGTGTTTTGTAATGGTGATGCGCTCCCCTTTAATTACACGCTCGAGTAGTTTGGGCAGATGGGTTTTCGCCTCGTACGCACCGACTGTTTCCATTTTATCACCTTTTAGACTAGTTTAAGACTAGTCTAATGCCTTTAAACATCCCTGTCAATCTTTTTGCTTTTAAATTGTGAAGGGATTCGTATCTTTTTCCTGTTTTACAGTAGAGGAAGGCAACGGCCCGTAGTCATGGCCGGGCCAAACGATCGTATCTGCAGGCAATGTATAGATTTTCTCGCGAATAGAAATCAACAATTGCTTCAGGGATCCCCCGGGAAGATCGGTTCTGCCCACCGCCCCCACAAAGAGGGTATCCCCTGTGAAAATGTGACCCGGGGCATACAGACAGATCCCCCCCGGGGTGTGACCCGGGGTATGAATGACATTTAGCTGGATTTCTCCGATATGGATGATGTCTTTGTCTTTCAGTAAGAGATCGGGAGTCGGGCTTCCTTTACCTCCGAGCATTATGGAAAATGTTTTATTCAGGAACTTTTCCAGCCTTCGGGCATCTAATTCATGAATGCAGATCTTCGCGCCGGTGGCAGCTTTGATGGCACCGTTTCCGGCGGTGTGGTCCGAATGGGCATGGGTATTGATGACGTGGGTGATGCGGTAGCCATTCTCTTTGGCCTTATCTAAAAGGCGGTCGGTTTCAAACGCCGGGTCAATGAGGGCACAGGTCTTGGATTTTCTATCCCCGACCAGGTAACAGAACGTGGCCATCTTCGCCAAACGAATTTGCTTTATATCAATTTTATTTTTCACCACCCGTGCTTGCATCCCGCTCCGCGGGGCTTCGCTCGGGAAACAGTCTTCGACCCTGAGGCTCAGACCCGAAGGGAGTTCGCAGAGAATTTCAAAAGTTAGATCTGATGCAAAATGCCGGCAAATCTATACTCTCAAAAACTTCGTGTGGTACAAAATAGTTCTTATTACGCCGGTTTGTTTTCAGAGCTGCAGCATCCCGATGGATTGTCAGACTCTTTTTTTTCTTTGCCGGGCTCATCTTTGATCTCCTGAATCTGCACGCCACAGCAACCTTCTTTTTTGCCACCAAACAAACGTTTGAAAAATCCGTCTTTTTTGTTTTCAGACATTCTTACATCCCTCCTTAAAAGAAACTTTTTAAGTTTATTTTAGCTAAGATTAAACAAAAGACCCGCCGTCACGGCGGTCAGAAAAATCACGCCCACCAATGCACCGACGAGTCGTGGTTTAAAAATGCTGGCCAGCAGGCTCATCTCGGGGATTGCCATGCCGGCGCCACCAATGATCAAGGCAATTACCGCGCCCACGCTCATGCCCTTTTGGATAAGTGCCAGACCGATGGGAATCGCGGTGGTCGCTCTAATATAAAGCGGGATACCGATCACGGCGGCCACCGGAACTGCTGCCGGGTTTTGAGGGCCGGCCACCGAAACGATCAGGTTTTGCGGTATAAAACCTTTGATGACAGCACCAATTGCAACGCCGATCACCAGATACACGAAAACCGCTCTGTAATCTTTAAACGCCGATCCGAATGCGTGTCGCAGTTTATCCATGAATGTCTCTAAAATCGCATCCTCTTGTTGGCCACCGGTGACAATGACGTTTTTCACCTGTTTGGAAAATCCCAATTTCTCTAGAATCAGGCCGAAGAAAACGGCCGCCATAAAGGATACGGCCGCGTAGACAATGCCGGCCTTTATCCCGAGCAACTTGAGCATCATACCCAGCACAATGGGGTTTAGAATGGGTGATGCCACCACAAACGACATTACCGGACCAAACGGTACCCTTGCCTTGAGCATCCCGACGGTCATCGGGATCGTGGAGCAGGCACAAAATGGGGTCAATCCCCCCATCAAGGCGCCCAGGATATTTCCAAAAGCTCCTTTGTGTGAAAGCCAGCGTTGTAATTTATCTTCGGATATATACATCAGCGTAAGACCGATGACGGTGCTGATTCCGATAAACAGCAGGGATAGTTCCACCATAATGATGCCGAAAAAACGGAGAGATGTTTCAAGAGAATTCATCGATTATCAGGCCTCTTTAGTTTACAAAATCAATCATTAACTCATAAAATTTATTCTTCAATCCGCATGGCCTGCACGAAGGATTGCAAGGCCGTTTTGATGACCTCCTGCATTCCCGGATCGACTCTTGCCATGATCTCGGCGATGCGGTCTTCTTTTTCCCGATTTACGGATCTAACGAGCACATGTCCGGTAGCGGTCACTTTAACGCAGCAAACACGACCATCTTCAAGGCTGCGCTGACGTTCGATATATCCTTTTTTTTCGAGTCGATTGACAACACGCGTCGCCCCACTCTTGGTAAATCCGAGGTCTTTTGCAATATCCTGCATGGAGCACTGCTGGCGCCCGGAGGCCAGGCAGAGGGCACGAAATTCCGGCTGGGATAAGTCACCGCAGCATTCGCCCTTGAGACCACGTGCCCCAAAGTTCCAGGTAATTTCCCGGATGAGTGCCGATAGATCTTTTGCAGTGTTTGCAGTCATTCAGATTTGCCAATGCATTAATAGTTGATGATGTCAACTAAATATAGGCGACCCCCATCTCCCTGTCAAGAGAAAACATCAATAAATATTCTTCAATCTGATCAAAGCCGTCTTCTGTTGACAACGGCCTTGAAGCACCTTAGATTAACGGCTAATATACAAATCTAACAGGAGATACGAATGTTTGAAACGAGAGAGCAAGTTTTGGAAAAAATCATGTCCCAGCCCAAACCCCGGTGCCCCCACTGCAACCAGGAAATGAGCATCTGGGAGGTCCCTCCATTCAACTTCAGCGACGGCCTCGGGTGGGGGGTACCGTATTTATATTTATGCTTTAATGATGAGTGTCCTCTGTACAGGCAGGGGTGGGAGCATATTGAAGAAACGTACGCGCACAGGGCATCCTATCGCTGCATGAATTATCCGGGAACCGACCAATTTGAGAACATGCCGGTGTTCAGTGACATGGGCGGTAGAGGGCAGATTATTGACGAGCAGGTGGTGGCCGAGCAGGAAGCGCTAAAAGAAGCCATTAAAATAGGCTTTAATGTACTTGCCGAGTGTTATGTGAATAAAGACGGCCCAGAGGTACTTCGAATCCTGACCGACTCAACCCAACCGGCGCGGGTTCGGATAAAGGCCGCTGAAATGATCGGTGACATCGGAGAGCTTGGGGCGATTGAACCCATTCGAAACTTGAAGTTCGGCCATGAACCGCTGCAAAAAGAAGTGGATAAGGCCATCAAAAAAATTCACGAAAAATTCTTCACCCGGGAATGCCCGTTTTGCGCAGAAATCATCAAGAAAAGGGCCAAGATTTGCAAGCATTGCCATAAAGAAGTCAGTGGGGTTTAGAACGGCCGTTAGCTCGCACCTAAATAAAGCCTTTTGATTTCATCGTCATTTCTGATTTGCTCGGCGGGGCCTTCGCACTTGTTTTTTCCGGTTTCTATCACATATGCATAGTCGGACATCCGCAGGCTTCTGTCAGCATTTTGCTCCACAATTAAAATAGACGTCCCGCTCTTGTTGATCTCTTCGATTTTATTGAACACCTCATGGGCCATTTTCGGTGACAGCCCTAAAGAGGGTTCGTCAATTAGCATGATCTCCGGATCCAGCAACATCGCCCGACCCATTTCGAGCATCTGCATCTCACCGCCGCTTAAGGTGCCCGCTTTTTGGGCGGTTCGCTCTTTTAAAATGGGAAACATGTCATAAACCAGCTCGATGCCCTGTTCGATTTCTTTTTTATCGGTTTTGATGTATGCGCCGAGCTCCAGATTCTCTCGAACTGTCATCAACGGAAAAAGGTTTCTGCCCTGGGGAACCAAAGAAAAGCCTTTTTTCAAGAGTTCCGCAGGCGGGGTGTTGGTTAAGTCCTCGTCTTTAAAGATCACCTGACCCTGTCTGGCCTGCAAAATACCAAAGATCGTTTTCAAGACGGTGGATTTACCCGCACCATTGGGGCCGATAATAGATACCATTTGCCCTTGTTCGACACACATCGATACTCCGTCTAGAATGTTCAGCTCTTTGGAATAACCGGAGACAATATCTTTGATCACCAAAAAGGTCACATTATCCTCCAAAATAAGCACTTAACACGCTTTCGTTATTCTGGATTTCTTCGGGAGTGCCCTCGGCTATTTTTTCTCCATAATCAAGCACGATAATCCGTTCACACAGGTTCATAACCACCTTCATATCATGTTCGATAATGATAAAGGTGCAACCGTAATTTTGTCTCAGTTCGCAGATACGCTCAACGATTTCATTCGCCAGAGAACGGTTGACGCCTGCCAGGGGTTCATCCAGCATGATAAGCTCCGGGTCGGACATCAAGACCATTCCCATATCCAAAAGCTTCTGCTGGCCGTAGGATAAATTCTTGGCAAATTCATCTTTGACATGATCTATCTTCAAAAATTCCAACAGCGACAGGGCTTTGTTACGATTGTCATCTTCCCGGATGCGAAACAGGCGGTTTAGCATGGTTCCCTGGCTTTCCTGAATGGCCAACAGCATATTCTCCATCACCGTCATTTCCGGAAAAAGCTGGGCCAACTGGAAGGTCCTGCCGATACCCATTTTATACGATCCGTCGGGCTTAAAAGCAGTAATGTCTTTGTCTTTGAAAAAGACCTTCCCGGCAGAGGGTTTTAAAATGCCGGTGACACAGTCAAACAATGTTGTCTTGCCGGATCCATTGGGTCCAATCAATCCCAGCAGTTCGCCTTCTTCGACATGAAGATCTACGCCTTTTAGTGCTTCCAGCTGATAGAAATATTTCTTTAACCCTTTGGTTTCTAGTATCTTCATAAAACCGCAATCTATTTGGTCAATTTTGGTGCTTCGCGGCCTGTGATTCTGTGAAATAGCCAATCCCACAATGTTACCGCGCCTTTGGGCATAAAAATCAAAATCAGCATCGCCGTTAATGCGAAGATGATAAAATACATCCTTTCGGCGATCCGGAAAATTTCCGGGAAAATAGTAATAATGATGGCACCGATAAATGGTCCTTCAAATCGTCCCGAACCGCCAACGATCACCATTAAAAGAAATTGAAAGGAAAATCCGAGATTAAAAATCGTTGGATCGATATATCCCAACAGCGGGGCGAGCAATCCGCCGGCTATTCCGGCAAAGGCAGACCCAATGGCAAAGGCCAGCAGCTTGTAATTCCGCAGATTCACGCCGAGCATTTCGGCTCTGAGTTCATTTTCGCGGATCCCCTTGAAGGCCCTTCCCCATTGAGAATTAAGGGTCCAATAGGTCAGAAGCATGATGAAACAGGTTACCAGCGCAATCAGGATATGATAGTTTTCGTTGGAAGTAAAATCGATCGAACCTAATTTGGGTCTATAGATGTTAAAAACGCCGTAAGATCCCCCGGTGATCTCCTGTTCATTCATCAAAATTAAGTAAACGATAATATTAAAGCCCAGTGTAATCATCGCCAGGTAATGATGTTTCACTTTCAGTGAAGGAAACCCCAGCACCAATCCTAAAACAAATGCGATGCCAGCGCCTAGAGGCAGTGCAACCCAGAAAGAAATTTTAGCCGATAACAAAGCGACCGTGTAAGCGCCTATTCCCATGAAAGCCGCCTGTGCCAGGGATATTTGCCCGGCGTATCCTAATATTAGATTGAGGCCGGCGGCCGCCAGGATATAAATACAGGTCAGGCTGGCCAGATATAGCATATACTGAGAGCCGAAGAAAAATGCAGGAAGAAGAAAAACCACCAGCAAACACAGCCACCCAATGGACAGACGCAGTGGGAATACTTTGGCTTTTTTAGCGGTATTCATATATCTCTTTTTCTCCCAGCAGGCCTTCGGGCTTGAAAAGAATCACAACCATCAGGACGATAAGTACAAAGGCACCTTTATAATGGGTAGATATATAGGCTGCCGTGAAGGTTTCGATAAGCCCGACCAACAATCCTCCAAGCAGAGCGCCTCTGGTTTGATTGAATCCGCCTATGATTGCAGCATAAAATGCCTTTAAGCCTAATTCCACACCCATGTCATATTTCACCATATAAATCGGTGCAATCAGAATTGCTGAAAATGCTGCAATGACCGCGTTGATCATAAATGCCAGGAGAATCATTTTGGGCGCATTGATTCCCAGAATATTGGCGACGTCACGGTTTTGCGAAACTGCCTGAAGGGCTTTTCCGGTTTTTGTTCTTTTGACAAAAAGGTGCAATCCGCAAATGATTAACGTCGCCACGAAGATATTCCAGAGATCCACAACGGAAAACGTCGCATCACCTAGATGCAGGGGTTTTTTAGGGACCAGGCTCGGAAAATACAGGGCTTCCGGAGTCCAGGCCACAATCAGAGAGTCTCTCATCATAAAACCAAGGGCGATGGTAGCAACAACCAAGGGCAGCACGCCTTCTTCGATCAGGGGACGAACCAGAAGCCGATTCATCAAATAACCGAGCACAAAACCGGATATAATGATGGTGAGGATCAAGGCAATGCCAAAGGGGACTTTCAAAACAAGCGCCAGAAGAACCATTAAAAACGCCGGTAAGGTTACAAACTCACCCTGCGCGAAATTGATCGTACGGGAAGTTTGCCAGAGCAACGAAAACCCGATGGCAATGAGAGCGTATACCGCGCCCAGGGAAAGGCCTTTGATGAATAGCTGTACTATCATATTGAAAAACAACGATCCGGATAAAGAAGGCAACAGATCGATTGCTCCCGGGGTCTATCCGAAAAATAGATTTCCCGGGAGCAGCATTTTATCCCCATGAGGTTTGGTTTCTAAATTCCTTAAAACCTTTTCGGGTCGAGAGGGGGTATGGTTTTGGTAATCACATGCTTACCGTCTTGAATTTCAACCAGAAAACTCTCTCGGTCGATATCGCCTTTTTCATCATAATAAATATCCATCAGGATGTTGGGATGATCTTTGACAAATAAGGTGTGATTGTGAAGCCTGTCCCGCAGCTTTTGCTGATCAAATGCCCCTATTTCTTCGACCATGGCTTTGACAACATAGCAGCTGATATAGGCCTTAAAAAAGTTGTGATCCGGTTTCTCATTAAATTTCGCAATGTATTTGTCGGCTATGGCTCTCAATGGAGGGGCTACCGGACTCAAGCCGACATGACCCTGAACACCGTCTGCAGCCTTTCCCGCCAATCGAATCGTATCTGCCGTGAGCAATGTGGTATGCCCCACGATTCTCATCTTTTTGTCTACCCCCATTTCCCGAATCGCCGGCAGCATTCTGCCGCTTTCCTCCTCATGGCAGTATATAAAAAGGGTATCTGCATCGGAAGCCTTGACACGGGCGAGCTCACCGGTGAAATCCATTTGTCCCGGTTCGGTGGGTATATCAGAGACGAGTTCCACCCCCTTGGCTGCGAGAAGGTCAACCATGGCATCCCGTCCGCCCTTGCCGAAGGCGTTGTTCACATAGATGATGGCGAGTTTTTTCACCTGGTGGACATCCGTCAGCCATTTGGCTACTTTTTTCATACTCAAATCAGCGCTGTAACTGGATCGGAATATATTCTTATTGCCCTGCTGGGTGATTTTGGGTGCCTCTGAACCTACGAATTGAGGAATCCCGGCCTTTTCCAGAATTGACATATTGACGATGGTCGATGAGCTGTAAATGGTTCCCATAATTACAAAGGGTTTCTGTTCGATTGCTTTTTTCATGGCGGCCACTGAGACCGGCGCTTCACTTTTGGTATCCAGGGTGAAGGTCTCGATTTTCTTGCCCAGGATACCTCCGGCTTGATTGATTTCGTCAACCGCCATGAGCACGCCTCTTTCCCAATTCTTTCCGACCGGAGCACCCCCTCCAGAAATCTCGACAACAATTCCGAATTTGACGCTATCGGCTCTTGCTGTGCCTCCAAAGGTGAATATTAAAACTATTGCCAAAACCAGCGGAGTACTAATTGAAAAAATTTTGCGTATCATAATGCCCTCCTTTCATTTTTATCTTTACTTCTTGCCAGGATTTGTTTGCCATTGAAAGGTGTTCCCTGGTTTGCATGCGTCTATCTTCATGAAAAATTGAGGTTCCGATCCTCTTTCTGTCTGTGGCGAACAAAACCTACTCACACTAACACAAACTATGTTTAAAAAAAATGGCTATTGATTTTTTAAATTATTGAGAAGTAAAAAGGGCGTATAGCTTGTTGTTTCAAAAATCGACGCTCATATGTGTTGGCGCAAATTCGGAATGGTTTAATGCTAAAAAATTCTAATAAGCAGAATCTGATTCTCTTTGTTGAAATACAATAGCAAGTACCCTATGTCAAGGTCTTTATCACAATTCAATCAAAATAACCCGCGCGGGGGCGCCATCACCGTCTCGAATCTTCAATGGAATCAATTAATATCATGCTCACTTTTTTCCTCCTCTTCACTAATATCTTTGTTTTTAACCCTCTAAATTAAAGATGTGGATCTTATGTCAAGAAAGAAGTGATGCACATCGCCGAACCAGAAAGCAAAAAACGCAAATCAACCATGAGCAAAAATTCGCCTTACAACCACCTGAGGGTCCTTTTGTGCTGTACAAAAGATTAAAATTTTGCCAGTTAAAACAATTCAACGGTTTATTGATTTCTACATTCATTAAATTGAAAAAGGAGAAAAATATGGAAATTAAGGTCATCGACACGTTTAAAGAATCCGAACAGGTCTGGATCGGCCTCGAAGAAGAAGGATTGCGGCGTAAAGTATTTCGCAGTGTCAATGAGGCCCAGGTGGGTGCCAAGAAAATCGTGGCCGGAGTGGCCATCTTCGAGCCCGGAGAACGCTGTGCGCCCCATCATCACCCGGATTCAGAGGAATTTAATTTCATCGTTAAAGGAAGTGGAATTGTCATCGATGGAACGAACAAAAAAGAAACGAGATTCAAGTTACACGATTTTATATTCATTCCGGAGGGCGTGGAGCACGTGCACTACAATGACGGCAATGAGCCTTTATTGCTTCTATTTGCCTATGCGCCCCCGGGAGAATTGCCAACAAGATGATCTTGCCGGGAAGCTAAAAAAATACCCGTTAAAATGAAAGTTCTACCGGGTCTCCCTTAT
>WOR8_10004246_pt1 | contig 13965 bp, 12 predicted proteins | sample DeeMarSeWOR38_10_FD_19890 | JGI IMG/M metagenome (IMG submission 19890) | reverse complement strand
ACTTACAAAATTGGTAAAAAATCATATAACGGTGGAGAAATGGTTGATTTTTACGTAAATTTATGCAATAAATATCCGATTATAAGCATAGAAGATGGGCTTGCTGAAGATGACTGGGGTTCCTGGGTGGAAATGGCTAAAAAATTAGGAAACAGCATTCAAATTGTTGGTGACGACTTATTTGTAACAAATACAAAACGTATCAAAAAAGGAATTGATCTTGGCGCGGCCAACTCAGTTCTTATCAAGTTAAATCAGATTGGAACCGTAACTGAAACACTAAATGCAATAAAAATGGCACATGATCACGGTTGGACTGCTGTTGTCAGTCATAGAAGCGGTGAGACAGAGGACAGTTTCATTGCAGACCTTGTTGTTGGAACCAGTTCTAGTCAAATAAAAACTGGAGCTCCTGCACGAAGCGATAGAAATGCCAAATATAATCAATTGATTAGAATTGAGGAAGAGCTAGGAGAAGATGCGAGTTACCCTGGCGTCGATTTTAGAATGGGTCATCTAGCGTAAAGATTTTTATATGGATTCGTATACCCAGAAGTGAGGCTTATTTATGAAAATATTAGTAACGGATAAATCGGCTGAGGAAGCTTTACAGGTTTTTAAAGACGCAGGTCATGAAGTTACTTATGATGAAATGGATCATGATACACTCCTTAAGGAAATACCAAAATATGATGCATTAATGGTACGCAGTAGAACCAAAGCCACAACTGAGATTGTTGAAGCTGGGGCAAAAGGCAATCTTAAAGTCATTGGCCGAGCAGGAATCGGTGTTGATAACATTGACATCGAAACAGCTGGAAAGCTTGGAATTAAGGTTGTAAACTCTCCGACAGGATCTACAAAGAGTGTCGCCGAGCTAGCTGTTGCACACATGCTTTCGCTTGCAAGGTTTGTCCCAAAAGCTGACTCAACAATGAAAAAAGGCGAATGGATAAAGAAACAACTAAAGGGAACTGAACTAAGTGGTAAAACACTTGGCCTTGTTGGATCTGGATACATAGCTCAACATGTAGCGAGTATTGCAAATTGCCTCGGTATGAAAGTTCTTGTGTATTCGCCTCATTGTACAGATGAAAAGGCAAGCAAAATGGGAGCTACAAGAAAAGATTTGGAAGATCTTTTAAAACAATCAGATTTCATATCACTTCACATACCACATACGAAAGAATCACATTATCTTCTGAATGAGAAAACGTTAGGTCTAATGAAAACAGGATCCTATTTGGTCAATGTTGCACGTGGCGGTGTTGTAGATGAAAAAGCTTTGTATAATGCACTCAAAGACGGGAAACTAGCTGGTGCAGCAGTTGATGTATTTGAACAAGAGCCGCCTTCAGCTGATAACAAATTACTCACGCTAGATAATATAATTTTGTCTCCTCATCTTGGTGCAAGCACAAAGGAAGCACAGATTCAGGCAGGTACAATTTGTGCTGATCAGATGAACAAGGTTCTGAATGGAAAAGAACCTGACTTTTGGGTAAACAAGAAATTCATGTAAAGGAAAAACTATAATTATGGGGATTGTCTTGAATAATACAATGAAAAATCTAGATAAGATCGTAAACAAGATAGAAAAGAGCATTGATGACAAAGATAAAATCCGTGAGCAAGCGTTAAGGTCCTCACGAGAGATTATAATAGGATGCAGAAAGGCCATTCAATGCGTTCATCAAGATTCAATGAAGGATGCGAAAAGCAATATTAAAAAAGCTTCTGTTAAACTTCAAGACCTGTATAATCTAACTGGGGGTCACCCCGAATTATACCATGCTGGTTTTGTCGAAAATGCTGCCCAGGAATTGGTAGAGGCTAGTTGTCTTTACAATATAATGAAAGGAAAGGACTTACCAGATCCCGATGAGCTTCAGACGACTTACAGCTCTTATCTTCTGGGTCTCTGTGATTTAGTCGGTGAATTAAGGAGAACCGCCTTGGATTCTATTCGTTCAGGTGATGCAAAAGAGGCGGATAACTGTCTTGATATGATGGAAGAAATCTACGATGTAATTATACGTTTTGACTACCCATCAGGCCTTATTCCTATTAAGAAAAAACAAGACATGGTTAGAGGTTTGATAGAAAGAACGAGGGGGGAATTAGCTGTCGCTAGTTGCGAGCGACGTATCGAGTACCGCACTGACGAATTCCGCGGTATGCTTGACAGAGCAAACAATAGTAAAAAGAAAACAAAAACCAAGAAAAAAGACCATGACCTAAATATCGATGATATTTGGTGAATTTTTGTAAAACCTTTTTTTCTCCTTAAGACGAACGAAACGTATTTAAATAGCCTTTATATACTCCAGGAAGGGACGGCTAATATTATATGGCGGATATCACAATTGAAAATATTATAGTATATACACAAATAGCGGACAGTTTAGATATCAAGCGGATTGCCGAAAAGTTACCAGCTTTTAAATATAGCCCTAATGAATTTAACGGCTTAACTTTGAAGTTAGATAATCCTAATGCTGCCGTTTTACTTCTTTCAGATGGTAAAGCGATTTGTACTGGCGCCAAAAAAATCGAAGATGCCGAGGATGCAATAAAAAAATCAATAGATAAGCTAACGGAAGCAGGGATACAAATATCTAAAGATTTCGAGATAAAGACACAGAACATTATAGCCTCCATGGATTTAAAAAAGGAATTGGAGTTAGAATTACTTTCTGAAGAGTTATCATCAGAAGATATAGATTATGACCCTGAAAAGTTCCCAGGTTTAATCTATAAAATGAAGGATATCGATGCATCATTAATCGTTTTTAGTTCTGGAAAAATTGTATGTACAGGGACTAAAAAAATTGAAGATGCAACAAATGCTATCGAAATGATGAAAGAAAAGATTTCATCTTTGGGAGTTTTATAAAAAAAGGAGAAGAAAGATTATGCCAGAAGTAATAGTAGAAAATATTGTAGCGTCTACATCTTTTGCGGACAAGCTGGATTTAGACGTAATAGCGCAATCATTAGAGGAAGCAGAATATGAACCGGAGCAGTTTCCTGGACTTGTTTATCGATTAAGCGAACCAAAGACTGCAACACTTCTATTTAGAAGTGGTAAAGCCAATTGTACAGGCGCAAAAAACGTTGAAGACGTACGTAAAACAGTAGACATCATTGCAGAGAAGCTCAAGAAATTAGGCGTAGATGTTTATAAGGATCTCAAGATTGTTATACAGAATATTGTAGCAATCTCCGACCTAGGCACAGAGCTTAACCTTAACGAGGTGGCAATGGGACTAGGTTTAGAAAACGTTGAATATGAACCAGAGCAGTTTCCTGGACTTGTTTACAGAATCAGGGACCCAAAAGTTGCAATGTTGTTATTTGGCTCTGGAAAAATTGTTTGTACTGGTGCAAGACAGACAGAAGATGTATCATTAGCTGTCGATAAGTTATCAGCAGAACTTAGCTCCTTAGATCTTATACGTAAGTAGGAGCTTTCTCTTTTTTATTATTTTTTAAATCCATGAGTCTATTTACTTCTGAATATTTTTAAAAAGATTTATATATCAACAGCCCTATATTATGGAAAAGGGGGTTTGAAACATGAAAAAAATTTTACCTATTTTGGTCGTAGGAATTTTAGTCCTAAGTGGAATTGGAGCTGTTGCTATAACAAGTGATTCGGATGACAGCAGTAACGAAATTGCAAAAAAATCTGAAACGAGTACATTATCCATTTCTTCAGTCGATATAAAGGAATACGATAATGAATATATTGAAATTGAACTGGAAGATGTTTCAACTTATGTAATGAACCCAGGAGATCCAGTCCTTCCAAAAATTGTTAAAACTGTAGAACTACCCTTTGGTGCAAGTAACATCGAAGTTGCATTAACAGTAAATAATGTTCAAGAGCACGAAATTGAAAAGGAAATTCGTCCTGCATCTCCACATATACCACTGATTGCAACTGAAGAAGAAATCATTGTAACTCCTGCAAAAAACGAAGATGTTTATTCAAGTGAGGAGTTGTTTCCATCCACGTGGTATAATTACCAAGTCAGTAGCGGACTAAATGATGAGAATATAAGGGCGACACACGTTGCAATTTCAATTTATCCGATTAGATATTCTCCAAAGTTGAACAAAATATCTGTTGCAGAAAGTGCTGAAATAAAGATTACTTATGATTCAAGTGATGTAAATTTGTTTTCAACAGATGATGAATATGATATGGTAATCATCGCTCCAAAAAAATTTACGCTATTACTTAATAGGTTAGTTCAACATAAAAATGATCACAATATGAAAACATATCTAAAAACAACTGAGTCGATATACAAAGACAAAAAATATGATGGTGTTGATAAGCCTGAAGATATAAAGTTATTTATTAAGGATGCGATTGAAACGCACAATATAAAATATGTTTTATTAGTAGGTGGTTTGAAAAATCAAATCTGGGCAAATCCACGTGAAAATCGCAACTACGGAGCCAGGGATTGGTATGTCCCTGTTAGATACCATAACTTCTTCGACGACCCGGAGCACCCATTAACTATCGCAAAAATATTTGATCCTGGAGTTATCAGCGACCTATATTATGCAGATATTTACAACGGGGAAGCTGAATTTGATGATTGGGATTCAAATGATGACGGCGTAATTGGCGCATGGAATCATCCGAATGAGGAGATTGAAGACGACGTCATTGATATGTATCCAGACGTGGCTCTTGGGAGATTGGCATGTAGAAACTTGCTTGAGGTGAGGAATGTCGTTAACAAGATCATCAACTATGAAAATAATGCATATGGTAAAGAGTGGTTCAAAAGGATGGTTGTTGTATCTGGTGATGGATTTTTGGATCAAGAGGATTTAGACTTCCAATGGGATACCAACCCTCTTCCAGATGGAGAGTATACAATCTACGCGCGGAGTAAAAGCCCTGATGGACCATTTGGAGAGGAAGAGGAAATCACTATTACACTTGACAGAGAACAGGCAACATCTATAACATTTAACCACGATGACCATCTTAGAATAAGTGAGTACCCTGATGAGGCAATTGCTGAAATAGTATCAGTCTCAGGTGGTGACATACTTGGAAATACAGACTACTTTGAGAATATATCTGAGGGGCAAGCTTATGGCAACTCAGTTACTGGCTGGGCAAATATCAATTTCACCAAGGGAATCTTGCACATTCGTGGAAAAACATATGATCCGAGCCCATACGGAAACGTAACAAATATTCATGTCTGGATCAAAAACGATGCAGGAGATGTTGTTTTCGATGATTGGAGAAATGGTTCTGAGATGTACTACGAAGGAGAATGGGTTACAGGTGAAAAAGAACTCAATGGCGGAGGAGGAGCTTTATACTATTTGCCAGAGGATTTTGAAAGAGAAATACTTTGGGCATCCAATGGAAAATATGCTTCTGTTGATGATATAATGGAAGCGTTAGGGGCAGGTTGCGGTTTCGCATTCATGTCGGGCCATGGAAACCCGTATGTCTGGTCGGATCATTATCCAGGTATTCCGGGTAACAGAAGAAATGGCGGTACTCCAGATTTTCTAACCGTTGCTTTTAAACCAAACATATTGCCGCTTATACCAACAAATCCTCTCAAAAAATTGGGAAATTATAACAAACTGCCTATTCTTCTAATTGGAGGATGTCATAACAGTCAATTCAATGTTTCAATGATTCCAGCATTTCTTGATAAACACAATGAACAAAATACATGGTGCCATGGTGTCCCTGCTCCTGAGTGCTTCGGTTGGAGGTTTGTATCAACGCCTCGGCAAGGCGCTATTGCAACAATTGGAAATACAGGTCTTGGTTACGGAGTTCTTGGAAAAGATTGCACTACTAATGGGCTTGACGGTGGAATATGTATAGAGTTCTTCAAACAATATGGCAACGAGTACACTGAAAACGAAGGCGTTGCATATTTGGGCGATGTTTACATTCAAACACAGCAAACCTATCATGACGACTTTGACATGTACTTTTTAGATCATGCTAAATCTTTGACACAGTGGGTGCTACTTGGAGATCCTAGCTTAAGGATTGGCGGATATCCAGAGATAGTCGCCCTCTAATTTTTTCTTTTAATCCAAATAGCTTTTTCACAAAACATTTTTTAATAAGTTCTCTCTATGCGGGTTGATATTTAACAATTGATTATATCGGGGATAAATGATGATTAAGAAAATTGCGATAACAATAGCTTTGCTAATCATATTTTGCTCGTCGTTCTCCCAGTTTGCCGTAGCAACGTCAAATCCTGGTCAGATATATGAAGGAGAAGAAGTATTGTTTTATCGTAATGTCACTGTTTTCGCACCAGCTGTAGCCAGTACCAGCCAGGGTTATGTGGGAGTAATCTCAACAATAACTGTAACTATTCAAAACAAGGGCAATGGAAGAGTTTTTGTTGATACCTTACCATTAACAGATATAGATATGCAGGGCTCTGCTCGTCTCGCAGTAAAGGTTGCCAGTGCGCTTGTAAAAAACGACAAAGAGTGCGACGTTGACCCATCTACTTATGATTATTTCTTTGTAGTTAGAACAGATGCACCAATAATTGGCGGGCCATCTGCAGGAGCTATAATGACCGTTGCCGCAGTATCCCTTCTAGAAGGTTGGACAATCAACAATGAAACCGTAATGACAGGTATGATAAACCCCGATGGTAGCATAGGGCCCATAGGTGGCATACCACAAAAAATAGATGCAGCTTACTCTGTTGGAGCAAAACGTTTTCTAATACCGAAAGGACAAAACACATATACAGAGATGGTTACCACTGTGGAAAATGGTTGGACTGTTACAAAACCCGTCATGAGAAGCGTAACTGATTATGCTATGGATAATTATGGAATTGAGGTAGTCGAAGTTGAAGACATCAATGAAGCTCTGCATAATTTTACAGGTTATTATTTCCCAATAGCAGAATCCAATGGGAAAATAACAGTTGAGGGTTACGAAGATGCCATGCAACCTCTTGCAGAAAGTCTTTTAGTCGAAGCAGATGACCTTTATGAAAATGCCAGCTCATTGTTTGTCAATACTACTATTCCAAATTATTATTTTGCTAACTACAGAGATCAAATAGAAGAACTTTTACAAGATGCTGAAGATCGCTTAGAAGAATCTCATGATTGGTACAATCAAGGAATGTATTATACCAGCACAACAAAATCATTCCAATCTCTAATCGACTCTCGTTTTGTATTCTATTCCTGTGAATATTATAACTCCGCTAATAGAGACGAATATCTTAGTTCGTTATTCAGTGAAGTCACCGAATTTCATGATGAAAAAAGTGAAGTAGCTAGAAGTGCAACCATAGAAGGACTTGTCTCGTTACAATGCATAGGCGCTGCTCAAAAACGCGTCTCTGAAGCAGAAGGATATCTAGACGATGCGCTAGATGCGCTTTCTGACGGAAGTTACATTACGTGCATCTACCATCTGGCAGCAGCGATGGAACGTAGCAAGAGTGTAGGCTGGTGGCTTGAGATCTCAAATTCTTTTAATGAAACAATTGAAATAAGTGAGGAAACAATAGATACTCTGGCATTAGAATACATTGAAGATGCAGAACAATCTATAATCTACTCTGACATTATATTACAAGAGATAGGTTTATCGTCCTCTTATCTTGTCTCCGCAGATGAATTGTTAACCTCAGCAGACGCAGATCTGAAGAAAAACTACCCTGCTGCTGCCTTGTTCGAAGCATTGGAAGCGTTGATAAAGGCAAATCTAGCAATTGAGAATATAGATGATGATGCAGAAGGAAAAATAGAAAGAGCAAAAGCGAGGGCAGGAAGCAGCATCATAGAAAGTACAAACTTAGGCATAAAACCTGTACTAGCAATAAGCTATTATGAATATGCAGATAGCTTGGTGAACGAAAGCTCCTTTGACAACGCGTTATTCTATTACAAATATAGTGGCATGATTGCTGGTGCTTTGAGTTATACAAATTTCTCTGGCGGCGAATCCTCATCCAGATATGCAGGAGTACCTGAAATAAATTATCCACCTGAGGGAAATTGGTTAGCAGAAAACATAGAGTTCATAGTTGCTATATTAATATTGGGCGTTATTGCTGGAATTGGCATCGGGCTTATCCTCAGTGGGGCTTTTTTAGGAGAAGAAGGGAAAAAACAGGCATCAGAGAGTAAACAGAGAAAAAGACCAAAGCATCCATATTTCTCTGACGAAGAGATGCCAAGAAGCATAAAGGATTATTACAAAAAAAACAAATAACCATTACAATTATAGATTTTTAGAATGAAGATATTTGGAGAGCTTACAGGCGACAAAATAATCATTCAAAAACCAAAAGATGTTGGAAGGCTTTACAACAAGAGCCATTTTGGTAAACCACTTAGTGGAAACAAGCTAGAGTTGGATCTAATAGAAGGGATTTTTTTACTTGATGAAGGGAAAAATAAAATTAAAAAAGGAAAAAACGAGGCTGATTTTGAAAAACTTGTTTCACTTGCTTCAAATAAAATTCCACATTTTGAGATAAAATATCTTGTGTTCAAAGACCTCAGAAAGAGAGGTCATGCAATTCGTTTATTTGAAAAAGATAAGAGCATTACTTTTTCTCATGTCAAAAACCAGTTTTACGTAATTGTTTTTTCTGAGAGAGATGAACTTGATTTGAAAAAAGTCAAGATAACAATTGAAAACATAACAAAACAAGGAAAAGCTTTGTGGATTGCAATTGTCGATGAAGAAGGCGACATAACATACTATGATACTTCAATTTTAGACATAAAAGGAAACATCAAAGCGAATAAATTTCCAAAAGGCAGATGTGTTTTGCTGGATAACCGAGCAATTGTTTTTGATAAAAAACTTGCAAGAGTTTTATTTGAAAAAGAATTTTTCGGAAAGCCATTTGGAGAATGGTTGCAAATTTCATTTGTCGAAACATTATATCTAAACAAAAAAGGTATCGTTGAAATAACAACATCAAGTGATAAAAAATTATCAAAAGAAAAAGTCAACGATATTATTTTGAAGGGGCAACCAGATATAAAACAGAGATTATCTGTTTTTGAAGATTTGAAAAAACGAGGCCTTATCGTTAAAACTGGTTTTAAATTTGGATCTCATTTCAGAGCATATACTAAAGGTCCTAATGAGACACATGCTGAATATTTGGTCCATGTCGTACATGAAGATTTTAAGAGCATTTGGGGAGAAATATCACGTGCTGTACGCCTTGCTCATTCCGTAAACAAAGAGATTTGTCTTGCCCAAATCTCGAAGTCTAAAATCGATTATATCAAATTTGGACGTTTACGGCCATAATTTTTTATAATGATCTTGTGTTGTCTTTTGTTTACCGGGGAGGAAAAAAGAGTATGTTACAGATAAGATGGCATGGTCATGCCTGTTGGGAAATTACAAATGATATCACGTTGGTGACTGACCCGCATGATGGGAAATCTATTGGTATTCCTGCACCTAGTGTAATGGGAGATATTGTTTTAGTGTCTCATGATCATTATGACCATAACAGTGTGAAAACCGTTGAAAAAGAAGGGGCAAAGGTTATTTTAGACGGGCGTAAAAGGACAATAGACAATATTGAAGTAAGCGGTGTTGACTCGTTTCATGATGAAGATATGGGATCTAAACGTGGCAGTAATATCATCTATAAGTTTGTGATAGACGAAATTAAGTTTTGTCATCTAGGTGATTTAGGGCACGAGCTTGATGATGAGACTGCCGATAAAATCGGAGATGTAGATATTCTATTTGTACCAATCGGTGGAACCTTTACAGTTGATGATAAGGGTGCCTGGAATGTTATAAATAAAATAAAGCCAAAAATCATCGTTCCAATGCATTACAAAATTGGTGGTCTTTCACTTCCTATCGCAGGTATTGACCCGTTTTTGGCACAGGCCAAATATAAAGTAATTCATGTAGGAAATGAAATAGACATCGAGAAAGAGGATTTACCCTCTGAAACTGAGATTTGGACATTTACCCTTTAAATTTTTTATTAACACTTTTCTCTCTTTTTTCTTTTTTTAACAACAATTGTTACCACAAAACCTAGTTTTTTATGTTAAATTAGAGAAATAGGTCCATAAAGCTTATATACTCTCTATGACAAAAACTACACAATAACATGATTGCAAAAAATAACGTATTAAATTTTCAAACAAGAAAAAAGATTTACGAGTTTGTTAGAGATAGTCCAGGGCTTAATGTTAATGAAATCTCCAGGAGAACAGAAATTCCATTTACAACTCTCATATATCATCTTAGAATATTAGAAAGACAAGAATTAGTTGAATTCAGGTTTAAAGGAAAATATAAACTTGTATACACTAAAAGTGAATTAGGGGTGCAGGATAAAGAACTGCTTGAGTTACTAAGGAAAAAAATCCCTTGTAGAATTCTTCTACATATGTTTAATTCGAGGGTTTGTTCACAAATTGAATTAAGCCAAGAATTAGATATACATCCTTCGCTGGCATCTTATCATTTGAAAAAAATGGTGAAAATGGGCATTATCGAAGTAGCTCCAGTGGAAAATGACAGTATTTATCTGCATTCAAAACCTGACTACCCCAGAGTCATGAGGAAAACGCCTAGAGGGCGGGAAATTTTTTATCGTCGTAAAAGTCAAGAACTCTTCGCAACAATAGGTAGGATAATGATCGCTCATAAAGATAGCTTAGCTAATGCACAGTATATCGATGAATTTTTTTCCCATTATAGAACTATGGTTGATATGGGTCTAACTAAAAAAAACAAATTAAAGAATAAGAAGAATGCAGAGAAAAAAGTTGTTGAAAGGAATGGGAAAAAAGTTGCCTATTTTAAGGTGTTAACTGAAGAAGATTTTTATGATTTTGTCTATGAGATTTTTAAACCACCTTTTTGCGCATAAAACAACACGCCATATTTTTGAGCTAAATTCAAAAATCACTCTATAAACCTTATAACTGAAGAATGAAAATATACCTATAGAGGTATAAAAAATGAATAAGAAAAATGTAGCAATTAGTATTATAGCTGTTTTGATGCTGGTAGCAATATCATATGCAACAGCATTAAATACAACAGATTTAGAGAAGAAAGAATCCCCATTGTATGGTATTAGAACTAATAGTGCAATTGGAGTAAAAATAAGCGACATACTAAAAAACATAAAAACCAAGTTTCTAGGTGAAAGAATGTTTTTCCTGCAATTCGATAAATTTTCTTGTGAAACACCTCCCACGCCTCAGGGTTTGTTATCGATGTTTAAATATACATGTTATTGTAGAACTGAGGATTATGATTGTACAATTTATTGGTCATCTTGCGATGATATGTGTCCATCACCACGCTGAAACTAAGTTATATACAAATTGAATAGGTAATCATCTCTTTTATTTTTTAAATAAATCCTTGTTTACACAGTTGGGTGGTACTTTCCCTTTTAAACCAATTATCATATTTTCAGCAGCCATTATTGCCATTTTTGTACGTGAATCAACAGTTGCAGAGGCTGAATGAGGTTGGAGAACTACGTTATCAAGCTTCTTTAGCTCTTCAGTGATTTTAGGCTCGTGCTCGTAAACATCAAGTCCCGCTCCAAAAATCCATTTTTCTCTCAGGGCTTTTGCAAGCGCTTTTTCATCAACCACAGGGCCACGAGAAGTGTTAATTAAAATAGCTGTATTCTTCATCATTCGTAGTTCCTTTTCACTGATAAGATGATGTGTTTCTTCAGTTAAAGGCACATGTAATGAAATGAAATCAGATTCTTTGAGAAGCTCGTGCAAACCAACCTTTTTTGCATTTAGCTCCTGTTCTAAAGTTTTGTTTAAATGACTGGAGACATATAGAACTTTCATATCGAATCCTTTGCTTTTCATAGCAACGGCAGTTCCAATACGACCTGCCCCAATTATCCCTAATGTTTTATTTGCGACATCCTGGCCGATCATAAGCATCGGCCCCCATCCTTTGAATTTACCATCTCTTGTGAATTTATCTGCTTCAACAATTCTTCGGGCAACTGAAAAAAGAAGAGCCCATGCCATTTCAGATGTTGCATCTGTCAAAACTCCAGGGGTGTTACTAACAGGAATTTTTCTTTTTGTTGCAGCATTTAAATCGATATTATCATATCCAACAGCATAGATTGCAATCATCTTCAAATTTGGCTCAGAATTGATTACTTCCTCATCTATTGGATCAGAAAGTAAGCATAAGAGCCCATCTTTTCCTTTTAAACCTTTGATTATTTCACCTTTTGTTGGGACTCTATCATGTGGAAAAACTTCAATTTCGTGATTTTTTCTAAGAAGATCAAGACCTGGTTCAGGGATTTTTCTTGTTACAAAAATTTTCATATTCATTTTCTCCCCTTGATCAAATAAACCAACATCTCATTTAGGGATACATCAACACCCTTTTTTGTACCAACTTCTACCAATTTACCATTTATTGAATCGATCTCTATTTTCTTGCCCATCCTATAGCTTTGAAACATAGAAGAATAATTTTCTGAAGTGTTTCTAATGACATTTTTTGTGTTTTTAATCACGTCTTCATATGAGAAATCTAATCCTTGGGCATTTGCTATATACGTAGATTCTTGACAAATTTTTTCAACAAGTTGCCCAAGAATTGGGTTATCTAACAAATAGCCATTTTTACATTGAAAAAACGTTGTCAGAGGATTAATACAAGAATTAACTACTGCTTTACCCCAAATATCTTTCGTTATATCTGGACTTGCAGTTGTTTTAATTCCTGCCTGATTGAATAAACGTACAATGTTATCTATTCTTTCTGTTTTCTTACCATTTAATTCGCCAATAACTGTTGTTCCCATTCCAGTGTGCCTGATCTCCCCGGGTTCAGAAAACAAAGCACCATATGTAGTAACACCGGCAATGATTTTTTCAGGTTCAAGATATTTTTTAATAGAATCAACGTTATCAAGCCCATTCTGAAGAGATAGAACTGTAGTATTTTCTCCAATAATATTTCCTGCTTGTTTAATTGCATTGTCTGTATCATAAGATTTAACTGTCAAAATCAAAAAATCTGGAGATGAATTTACCTTATTAACTGAACATGTCGCATGAATTGCAACATCTAATTTTGTGATTCCTCTAATTTTTAAACCTGATTTTTTAATAGCATTTACGTGAGGTTTTCTACCTATCAGACTAACATTGTTATTTTTTGATAGCAAAGCTCCGAATAGGGAACCTATTGCGCCTGCACCAAATATTACAATATTCATAATGTCAATCCTATCTCGCTACACTTATTAATTATCTCTTTCTCGTTCATTGATATTAACGGATGCAATATCGGAAAATTAACATGTCTTTTAAGTTGCTTAATATCAGATAATGTTTTTTGGGAATTACCGAAAATAGTATGCCCTGTAACAATGGCATCAAATTTTTTCTTAACAGCGATTTTATTTATCTCCTCATAGAGATCCTCCTTAGAAGAAACAGAGAGCACATCTGGTTTTACAAACCAATTATCAGAAAAGTGTTTCAAATTTTTCTTAATCGAATCATTGTAAGTCAGGAATAATGTCTTGCAGCCTCTGTGCATCAGATGCCATGCTGCTAAAACAGATTTTGGTTCATCAATTAAAGCCAAAACAGTTCCTTGAGTTCCAAGTGGCATACCTCCGGCACAACTGATTCTTTCTGTGAATAGAAACGCTTTATCGTTTCGTATCTCAATAGATAACTCAAAATCAGGGTTTGTCAGGTCTACCTTTGCTTTTGTTGCTTTGACGACACCGTCGCCAACTTTTATCGCAACATCCTGGCTTGTATACTCATGTTTACCTGTTCTTGTAGTTCGGATTGCGAAGCTTTTTCCTTTGTTTAATTTTTCTTTTGAAATATCTACAGACAGTTTTGAAATAGAAGTAATATCACTTGAAGTCTGATAAGCAGGGTTTA
>WOR8_10004676_pt1 | contig 13966 bp, 12 predicted proteins | sample DeeMarSeWOR38_10_FD_19890 | JGI IMG/M metagenome (IMG submission 19890) | reverse complement strand
GAGCGCCTGCCTGCCGCTTGCCGTTATGCCATCCATGATTTTACAGGCTTCAAGGGTGGTCATCGTCACGTTGGCGGTGCAGCAATGGGCGCAGCTGGCCTCGCAGGCCAGATCCAGGGCCGCACTATAATCATCATAAATTTGATACACCTGGTTTAACGCTTCCAGTCTTTTTGCAAGTGACACGATTTTTCCTCTTTATAATTTTTGATTTATTTCGTAATTAAAGGAGATTTTATATATAGATCAAGGAAAATCGATTTCGAATTCTGTCTTGATGTCACTACTGATGCTATTTTTTATCATCGGAGGATCTGTATGCCAAGCACTGTTTACTTCATCGATTTGAGAGCCAGCTACAGGGAAAACTTTGTCAGCAAACTGGGAAGATTACTGGAAGCCGCCGAACTGCAGCGGGTTGTAAAGAAAAGAGACCTGACGGCCGTCAAGCTGCATTTCGGCGAGCTGGGCAATACGGCCTTTGTCCGTCCGGTTTTTTTGCGGAAAATCGTCGACTGCATCAAGGCGGCCGGCGGCGTTCCCTTTTTAACCGATGCCAACACCCTTTACGTCGGCACCCGCAGTGATTCGCCCCATCACATTGCCACCGCCCTCCGCAACGGATTCGCCTACCCGGTGGTGGATGCGCCCATCATTATTGCCGACGGTTTGCGCGGCAAAAGCGAAACCGCGGTGACCATCAATCAAATTGTCTCCGTTGCCCACTTCAAGGGCCACGAGCTTTCCGGATTCGGCGGCGCCATTAAAAACACCGGCATGGGCTGCGCTTCGCGCAAGGGCAAACTGGCGCAGCACTCGGTGGTGGCCCCCAAGGTTAAAGCAAAAAAATGCGTGGGCTGCGGCGACTGTATTGTGCGCTGCTCCCAGAAGGCCATCGCCCTGGTCGAAACCAAGGCCAGGATCAGCGCCAAAAAGTGCATCGGCTGCGGCGAGTGCATCCTGATCTGCCCCAACCAGGCCATTGCGATTCAATGGAATGAGACCGTGCCGGTATTTTTAGAGAAAATGGTTGAGTACACCCTGGGGGTTTTAAAAGGCAAGGAGAATCGGGCGATGTTCGTCAACTTTATCACCGATGTGTCGCCGGCCTGTGACTGCCCGCCGTTTAACGATGCTCCCATTGTGCGCAACATCGGGGTGGTGGCATCCACCGACCCGATCGCCATCGATCAGGCCTCGGTGGATCTGGTCAACCAGGAACGGGCCCTGCCGGATTCGTGCCTCAAAAAAAACAGGCTGCCCGGCAAGGACAAATTCAAGGCCATCTATCCCGATATCGATTGGCCCATCCAGCTCGACTACGGTGAAAAACTGGGTTTGGGCAGCCGCAAGTATCGGCTTGAGAAGATATAGCTACTTGGTCTTTTGCCGCTGGCAGCCGGTCACTGGTCTCTGGCTTCTGGAATTTAAAGGTATAAAGTGTGAGGTTTGAGGCTTGGAAAATCTGATGTTCAGCCTCTAACCTCCAACCTTTAACCTATTGCCAAATACGCACGTGAGCATTTTAGAGCGAGTCGGGACACAACCATTGGGCGCAAATTGCAAATTGGGAACGGCTTCCCATCATCCCCGCAACAGAATTCTCGCCGGTGCACCATCCGCGCCCGTGATCTTCAGCGGCAGACAGAAGATTTCATATTCACCCGCAGGGATGTCAACCAGGCGAGCACCTTCCACCACCAGGACACCGGCTTCCAGCAAAAGGTGATGAACCGGTGACCCCTTGCTCTCAGGGTGTTCTATGGAAAGACTGTCGATACCGACCAGGCGCACGCCACTGTCCACCAGATAACGGGCGCCGTCTTCGGTCAGATAAACCCCGGCCGCTTGATAGGATGACGCCAACAAGAGCGGACCGTTATCGGTTTTGAGCAAAACCCTCTTGTATTCGGCGACGGCAGCCTGTTCCAGTGCCCGCCGATCAATTTGAGTGCATCCCCGGAGATCGGCCACCACACCCGGTCCCACCAGCGTTTTCAGTTCAATCTGATCGACCGTGGCACCCTTGTCAATGAAATGGGCCGGCGGGTCCACATGGGTGCCCAGGTGCGTTCCCATGGTGATGGTCGACAGGTTAAAGTCGTCACCGGTGCGTATCCGGGACACGGGCTCTTTTTTAAAAGGTGGATCCCCCGGAAAGACGATCATTTTTTCATGGATGGCAAGGGTTGCATCATAAATCTTCACGTTGAACGCCCTCTTTCCACCATGCCAGAAAGCTGTTGGCCGGTGCGTGAATATATCTTTGGATCGGCACGCATTTGACTTTGAACAGAAAAAACGCGGGTGCGGCCAGATCGCGGCTGTAAAGGGTTTCAAAATTGGCCATGCCTTTTGAAATGACCAGGTCGGCTGAAGCGATCAGATCCAAAAAGTCCCTGGAAACCGTATCCCAGTCGATCCCGGCACCGTCGGTGCCCGTGTCCATCACGGCATCAAAGCTGTTTTCGAGCCCGGCGCCCTTCAGCTCTGCCCGTGTCAGGTCATTGAGTCCGGGACCGCCCTTCACAACCAGGATAGTTCTGCCGGACCTGGCGCGAACGTATCTATACAACGGCCCGTCAAAGTAGACCTCGCCGGCGTTGTCGGTGAGATATAAAACCCTGGCAGGTTTTTGGCGTAAACAGGCCTCGAGTTGATCGATGTCATCGCGGAAAAAGGAGATCTCATGCGCAAATGTACGGGGGATTTCGGCCAGGGCCTGCTCAGGGCTGATAAAAAAATCGAGATTGTTACCCAGGGCGGCAAAACTTACCCGCGACCGCAGGGTTGGGCCCACCTTCGCTTCGAGCTGTGTGAAAAGTTGGCGGGCCTGTTCCATTTCCCGTGCTTTGAATTCGGCAAAGGGATCGTCCACCCCCGACAGGCGCCGGATCTCCCGCAGAATTCGGTTGGCAATCTGGGGCGAACTGGTCGGGTTCATTTCAGCATCGGCCAGAATCTGGCGCACGGCTGTCTCTGATTTTTCCAAGAGGCCGGGCCGGTCGTCAGCTGCCAGCGCAACGGCGTTTTGGGCCAGCGACATCAGGCAATCAATACATTGTGGGATGGGGTTTAACGGTTCCATGAAGTTCCTATCTCAAATTCTTGCCAATTGCGTCAGCCAGTCGCTCAGGTTCGTCGGTTCCAATACGATATTTCTTGCCAGACCTCAAGGTGATTTCAACAGCCTGGCGTCCTGAAACGTTGAATAGCCATCCATGTGGCGTTAGTCTTATACCCCACCCGTAATACCATTTGTTGATAACCGGCTGGGCTTCAATTATCTCTGCTAAAAGAAATTTTTTTCCAATCAGGCCGCATCCGAATCGGCACCGGACGAGGCCTCCCTTTACCTCAACCCGCAATGAATAAAAAAGAAGAATACAGATTATCAAAATTACGATGGCGAAGATCCCAAGCGGGTGCCAGCCATACCTGCTGAGTATGACAGCAGCAACGGCGATACCGGCTAATAATATTACCACCAGAGTTGTGCCGAACTGACGATGCCGATAGGCGGTTGTCATAAAACTTTTTCCGATGACAGTTAACTTCAATTTCGGTTTCTGATATCTGCATCAAAGTCTGCCTGCGGGCTTTCAAAGACCATGTTTTTTCCCTGGATAGGGCAACAAAATTGCAGGGATGTGGCAGCTAGTTTTAAACCGGATTTATTCTTGTTGCCGCTGCCGTAAAGAGGGTCGCCGATCACCGGAAATCCGATGGACTCAAAATGACGGCGAATCTGGTGTTTGCGGCCGGTGTGGATCGTCACCTCCACTGACGAGAAGTTCCCAACCGGATCATAGCTCCTGACGACATATTCGGTGACAGCCGGTTTGCCGTCCAGTGGCTGCTCGATGCGGCCTTTAGGACGCCGGTCAGCCAGATTGCCGAGCACCCGGGCGCGATAGTGTTTGTTGATTTGTTGCGACACGAAAAGGCCGGACAGCAAACCGGCCGATTTCTTATCGTGAGCAATAAGCAAGATGCCGGAGGTTTCACGGTCAAGGCGATGAACCGGGTACACTTCGCGCCGGGGCTTGAAGTGCAGCTCGACTTGCCGCAGCAGCGCGCAATGATCGCCGAATTTATTTCCCTGGGTGATCATTCCGGCGGGTTTATACCAGATGCTGTAGCGATGTTGATCGCTGATGCAATCGGGCCGATGGGGCGACAATGCCAGTAATTTGGCATCATAGTGGATTGACAGGTTATCGCCGATTTCAATTGCAGCCGTGGCCCGACGGAGACGATACGGCTTGCCTTTTCCCTTTTGATGCCAGACCGCTCCTTTGTTCATGGCATCCTTTATCCGGGTTTTAGAAAGCCCGGTATGCTGTGCCAGAAAATCACAGGCCGTTGGGAGGTCATCTCTGCCAACCGCCTTTTCTAGGGTGAATTTTTGCATGGCTACCTGTATCAGGTATCGAGTGCTTTTTCTTCCAGCTTATCGGCGACCCGCAGGGCTTCTGCCATTTCAGGAACGCCGTTGCGCCCGCCGTATTCCCGGCAGGACAGGGAAGCCACGGCCACCGAGAATTTGACGGCCCGGGGCAGCTCAAATCCTTTTTTCAGGGCCAGCGCAAAGGCCGCATGAAAATTGTCGCCGGCACCGATGGTGTCCACCGCCCGCACCGCCGGTGGGGCCACCCGGTACAGTTTTTCACCGTCCGCATAATAGGCGCCGCTGGCGCCGCGGGTTACAATTAAACGCCCGGCCACCATCGCGTTGAGCTTGGCTATTTTTCGATTAAACGGCATATCTCCGAAATTCAATTTGTCGGATTCCAAAAATTCCGCCGAGGGAATGAAATAATCGGCGGCCGCCATGATATCTTCAATGCCCGGACGCCACCGTTCGCAATCATAGACGATTTTGATGCCACCGACGGCGGCCTTCAACGGGCCGCCCAGATAGGTGACTTCCGGGTCCAGCAGGGCGATCCGGGCGCAAGCAGCCAGATTTACCAGCTGTGCATCCAGCTGGATTCTGGGCAGGGAATTGCGCTCATATATGATGGTTCGGCGTCCGCTGGCGGCGGTTACCAGAACGCAGGCGACGGGCGTCCGGCCACCGGGGACAACTTCGATAAAATCGGTGGCCACTCCGAATTGCGCAAGTCGTTGCAGACAAAACCGGCCTTCGTCGTCATCACCGAGTTTGCCGACATAGGCAACAATTCCGCCCAGGCGGGCAATACAACAGGATGCCGTCCCCCCCTGACCGCCGCCTTCAGCCAAACGGAATTCCAGAGGCACCTTCTGGTCTTCTGCCGGGAACCGGGCGATAACGGCGATATTATCCAGACAGCTGCGCCCGATTACGAGCACATCGATAGTTTCCGTATTCATCGTACCCACATTTTAAAATAGCTTCAAATTACTTCAATTCCGGCAGGCCGCTGGTGAGGAACCAGGTCTCTTTTTCCGGGTCGTACTTCCACAGCTGCCGGTGGCTGTAATTTTTAACGATCAGACCACTTTTACTGAAGTACTGCACATTGGCGAATACAATAACCTGGGATTTGTCGGCGGAAGGAAGAAACTGTTTAACCTCGTAAGATGTAACCTGGTATTGCTTCAGGTGTTCGATTTGGGCGGGCAGCGCCGGGTTTTCCTGGTCCTTTAGATAAGAGCTGGCAGTTTCGAAGTCCGACCAGCGGATGGCAAGCTCATAGGCATGGGCGATCTGCTCGAACTGGTCGATTCGCCGCATTTCTGATACCGACGCACAACCGGTCACCAGCAATGATATCAGTATTATGTATGATTGTATTTTGGGCATCGGAATCTAAAATTTTAAGCATTAACGCGCGGAAAAGTCAAGGCGGCTGACGATAAATATTTAACCTGAAACGGACTTTGGCCGATAACATTAGCAGAATTAGACGCAATCCTGCAAAAACTGAAAGGAAGAACGCGCCATGACCATGATTCCAGGCTTCAATCCATTCTCCGCGGATTCCGGCTATGCGGCCGCGGCAAATTGCAGCTGCACCGCCGCCCGGGTTAGCCAAACTGCGGTGGCTGGCGGGCAGAGCACCGATATCACCATCGTTACCGATGAAAAAGACAAGGTCACCCTTTCCTTTGACGCTGATTACCAATCTTCTTATACGACCTACAGCGCACTGGCGGTTAGCCGCAACGGTTGTGCCAACATCGAAGGCCAGGATTTTAATTTCGACTTGAGCCTTGAGCAGTCCATCCGTGTGGAAGGGGATTTAAATGAGCAGGAGATAAAAGACATCAAAAAAGTGCTCAAACGTCTGGGTCGGATCATGAATAAGTTTCTATCCGGCAGAATTGATGATGTCGCCCATAAGGCCGGGCGCCTGCTTAAAAGCATGCAGACCATCGACAGTGTCGAGGCCCGCTTGATCCAGTCGGATTTTTTGCAACAACTTCAAAACTTATCTGCAAAAAGCGGCTAGTTTATCGCAGGGTGGGCTATGACAACCCCGTTCGATACGCAATAACCATTAACCAATAGCGAATAACACCTCATCGAGCCTCAAGGCTCGATGAGGACTAAAGCGTCAGTTTCAACCCCCAGCGATTGAGTTTGCCGACATCGCGACCGGCCAAATCGGTAACCCCGAGGGTCCAGGTCCCCTGGGCCGGTTGGCCCACCAACGCATTCATGGCAGCCAGATTTTCCGCCGAATAGGTTTTAATCAAATTGTCCTGGCCCCTGCCGCTGCGATCGTGCAGGATAATTTCCTTGCCCGCCGGCGGTAGCAGCTTCACCCGCAAATCGCCCACCCAGGTGTGGGTAATGTCCACCCATACCTGGGCGTCTTTTATATTCCCGCTCACGGCAATAGCCATGCTGTCGACGACACCCGCCGGATCGTTATCCGGTATGGCGACTGCAGGTTGGCGGTCCTGTTCGATCTGTCGGGCGGATGCAAGCTGAATCGCCAGGTTCCAGCGCCGCAGGTTGCCGACATCGATGCCGGCATGATCGGATACGGTCAGTTTCCAGTCCCCGCTGGCCGACCGTCCGCTCAAGTGGGCCAGATCCGGGGTGCTGCGGGCATCGTAAGTTTGCACCAGATCGTTGGTGCTGGCCCCGGTGCGATTATGCAGCACGATCGTCGTGTTATCCGGCGCCGTCAAAGCCACGCGCAGATCGCCGATATAGGTATGGGTGATATCGACGCCGACCTTTATACTGCCGATGATGCCCGGTTGGGACACCGTTATGGTGCTCGATATCCCCGCGGCATCGTCATCTGGAATCGCCAGATCCGGGGCCTCCTCTTCGAACACCTCCTGGGTTTCGGATGCCCCGCTCAAATGGGCCAGGTAAACCAGGGCAAATTCCTGGGGCCCGTGGGGGATGTTGGAGCCCACCACCTGCAACGTCCAGTTGCCCGGCTCCGGTGCGGATATATGGACGACTTCGACGTTATTGTTGACATCCATGGACAGCGATGCTCCGGGCGTCTGGTTGCCCACATGGCGTTTGCCGTCGGGTGCAACCAGTATCAGGTTGAGATTATTTACCAGCGACGGTCCGGGAAAATCGCTGTAGGCCATCACCACCCGCAGGGGGACCTGGGCGGATTTAATATTTATTGTGGTTGTGTAAACCTCGCCGGTGCGCAGACCCGGGGTGATTTCCACAAAAGCGCGTTCGGTCATCGCCGACGGTGCCAGGACGGCATCGAGGTTGACACGCCCGTAACCCTGGTCGTTGTCCACCACCGCTGCCGGCGCACCATAGCCGGGCAGTCTTCTGGCACCGGCAATCAGGGTGGCTTTGAGCAGCGCGGCCGATGGTGCTTTTATGGCCATGCGGGTACGCAAATATTCGCGAATCAAACCGACGGCACCAGCCGTTAAAGGGGTGGCCATGCTGGTGCCCCCCATATAGAAATAAAGCCTGCTGGGCGGGTAAGCGGACCAGGACGTATTGTTGGGGGCGATCATCGTCGAGCGGGTCGACAGAATAAACGTGCCGGGTGCGACAACCTCGGGCTTGATGCGGCCGTCGCGTGTCGGTCCCCGGCTGCTGAAGGCCACCACCTGGTCCGCATTGTCGGCCATGGGGTCGCTGCGATACGGTGCCACGGGATAGTCGGTGGGCCACCAGCCCCCATAGGTGTTGGTGTTGAAGGTGGAGCGTTCATTTTCGCAGGCTCCCACGGTGATGCAGTTTTTACCCGTGGCGGGGGAGGTGACGCTCATGGGATTAATTTTTCCGTCGCCGTCCTGATCCGTGCCGTCATTGCCGCAAGCCACCAGGACACAAAAATCTTTATGCTCCCACACGAAACGATCCAACTGCTCGCTCTGGCTGTCATATTCACCGGGCTGGCCGCCGCCCCAGGAGTTGGAGTGAATGCGTGCTTTTTGCTCGTAGGCATCGGCAAACAAGCGGGTCAGATCCAGCGGTATGCCGCTTAACAGATATCTCCCGTAGCGCCGGTAATGATCAGGGTTCTTCCACTTCATTTCCTGTTCGATGGCCTGGAATACCAGGTGGGCCTTGTAAGCCAGTCCGCGAATCGGGTTGGGATTGCCGGGCAGCTGAAGGCTTGTCGCACCGTTGCCCAGTACCGATCCGGCCACGTGGGTTCCGTGACCGCTGTCGAAGTCGGCCGCCCCGTCATCGCCGCCGGGGTTGTTGACATAGGCTGCAAAATCCCTTGTGATGGGATAGCTCATGATGGCTTTGATGCGTCCGGCAAAATCCGGGTGGATGGTCTGCGGGTCGGCATTATCGAGCCCGGTATCACACACGGCAATTACCTCGCCCTTGCCGCTTAATCCTAAATCGGTCGTGCTCAAAGCGGCCCGCGTTCCCATAATCTGCGCAGCCACATCGTTTGAAGTTCGCTTGAAAGCGCGTTTGCGGATGTAGCGCACACCGTGGATGGCCGACAGTTCGCGCAGGCGCTTGGCAGCGCCCGCTCCGCCTTCAGGATCTTCGATCACGGCGATGGCCGCTTTTTTGTCCTGATCCATGATGTCAAAACCGATCTTTTTTATATCCGCCAGCGCATTTTTGAGATCATTGGCCGTAAAAAACTCCACCGAATATAAACCCGGCAGGATTTTGGTTCGCGGCAGGGGCTCGGGGGCCGCGTCTGCCTTCGAGCCGCGTCCGGGCAGGACAGACGGCTCGATGCGATCCCGGTGGGATAAATGTCCCACCCAGCGCACGAAGGACAGCGCGTTTATTTTTGCCAGACTTTTGTCGTCCGCCCGCACAACATAGGTAAACGCCCCATGCGGGACCCGCGGCTGGCCGCCGGCTTTTTTGATTTCTGCCAGCCATTGTTCTTTGATCGGACCGATAAATTGAACCAGATGATGGTGGTGGCCGGTGGCAAGCTTTTTGACGCCTTTGTACGCGGGGTGGGCGCGCAATTTTCCTTTGGCGTCGACGCGGGGTTGGGCGGTGTCGATGATGCGGTCGCCAACCTGGATTCTATAAAGATCGGTGATATCTTCGACCGGGTAGCGCCGGGCGAGGTCAGCGATTTTTTCTGCAGCAATTTCTGCAATCACAAAACCCTCGTACCTGGCGACGACCTGAAGGGTTTCCGCCAGCCGGTCCTGGTCAACCCCGGTACAGAAAACTTTCAATATTCGGTGCATGATGGTCCTCCTTTCCCCAGATGGTTGGAATTGGAAAGATAATTGAACCGCGTAACCTTAGATCATCCAGTGACAATAAGACCTGCGGTTGGGCATGACAACATGTGGTAATTCAATTTTAGCCGGAAAGTCGCAAAGGAGTGTGAGACAGCTTCAGTTGGAGAGCATGAACTATGGGGCGCAGCAAGACATGTAGAGTTGAGCCGCGACGGCCAAAACCAAGTTTGCTATAACCTGTTTGCGCTAAACCTGTCAAGCTGGTTCCGACAGGCTTGACAATTATTGCGGCTCGGGTATATAGCCCGGATAGATCGCTTATGGTGTTGTAGCCCAAAGTATTTGTTAAATTAATTTTTCAGTCTCTCGCTTCCCCTCCCTTGACGGGAGGGGATCAAGGGGAGGGTGATCGCCCTCACTCAAAATCCCTGGTTGCCTTTGGCGTCGCCATAGCTATATGCGCATGTTGAAGCCGTGTAAACGTGTGGTTTTCGGGTAACCCTCCCCTGTCAAAGAAGGTCAGGGTTAACTTGCGATGCTGATATTCGATTTTGACGGTGTTCTGATCAACTCGCTGGATGAGATTGTTTTAACGACCTACAATGCGACCACGGACAGCCTGGTGACTCGCCTGGCCGAGGTTCCGGCCGATCTCACCCGGATGTTCAAGAACAATCGGTTTCATGTGCAGCCCATCGGTGATGCCATGGCCCTGATGCACTGGTGCCTGGCTCAGCGGCAACAAGACGTCGAAAAAATTCTCACCCCCGAAGAATACCTGGCGATTACCCGTCTGTCGGATGTAGACCTGACGGAAAGAACCAACCGGATCTATGCGGCCCGCAAGCGCTTTATGGACAGGGACATAAAGCGCTGGTTTGCCTTACATCAGACCTATCAGCCCCTGTGGGATGAATTAATTCGACACCAAAATCACCCGTTTGTGATATTGACGAACAAAAATCACGACGCCACCCTGCGGCTGTGCCGCCATTTCGGTCTCGATATGGATGCAGAGGATATTTACAGCGGTGATAATGGCGTGACCAAGATCGAGAACATGCTGCGAATCCGGAAACGTTTCGGTCGGCAGCCGTTTGTGTTTATCGATGACTCCATTAAAAATCTGCAGGAACTCGATCGGCATTTCAACCGGGATGAAAAAGTGCTCACCTTGGCCCTGGCGGCCTGGGGCTACCTTGGATCCGGGGATACGGCAGCAGCCCCGCAATCCGGCTATCCGACTTTTCAGCAAACCGATGTTGTTCAGTTTTTGAACAGTTCGATCTGATTATTTATGCATACCTGTCAGGGGTGGCGATCGGACCCTGTGCCGGTGACCAGACCTCTATCCAATTTCAGTGGTTGGTTATAGCTCAACTATATACAGAATCCTCCCAAGTGTTGGGTCGCCCACATATCGTAACCTATATCCAAACACCGTTATACCTCTGAGATTTGCCATAGAAAAATATTTTTGCCTGGTGAGTTTATGATTCAAGTGATCGCAATAAACGGCCGATATGAACCTCATAGGAGACGTTCTTATGAAGAAGCTATCGGCCATTTTAATATGTGTGATGCTGATCATCGTCGGCTGCAAAACCGGCGGCAGCAGCGGCGGTGGCGGCGGCGGTGCCGACCTCAGCATTCCGGAAGCGGGCCCCGAAGATTACACCGACGAAGACTATGAAGCGCTTTTTAAAATGTGGGAAGCGTTTGATACCGGCTATACCGATGCCGATAAAACCGGATCCGACGATTCCAATATGTGCTGGGCAGCCGCGGCCGCCAATCTGTTGACCTGGGGAGGCTGGGCCGCCGACGAAGACGATGCCTTCAATACCTTTAACACCCATTTTGCCAATCAGCCCGGCGATGTCTACAACGCCCTGCGCTATTATTTCGATAACTTCGTTCCCAACGTCAGCGCCGACATGGTGACCGTGCGCGAAGCCCGTTCCCACATGCTGCTGGATTTTGCCGTCAGTGCGCTGCATGCAGGCCGGGGCGTGACCCTCAAGATCAAGTACCCGGGCCGGTCAATCGGGCATTTTGTGACCGTATTCGGTTATATGTATCTGGCAGCGCAAGACAGTTTTGTTTTGATGTTTACCGACTCCGACGACTATCTGAATCAAATGCGAAATTTCAAGGTCGTGTGGAACGATTCCACCGATCGCTGGGAAATCGAGGGAGTCTACAGCGGCTGGTATCTTGAATACGTGATATCCCTGGATAGCGCTTAGACGCTTTTCTGATACACCACCCCTGCAGCGGCCCCTCAACCCTTCCGATTAATGTATCGTGCTGGTCATAAATGTATTTTCAAAAACACTGTGCGAAATCCTCCTGCCAGTTTGTCAGTCAACTGATTTCCCCTCCCTTGAGCGGCGGTGTCGCAATTCTCAGAACAGCATTTGTTGCTGTATTGTCGCTCCGGGCTTGACCCGGAATCCGGTGTTTTTGTCAATATGTTACCCAACTGGATGCCGGATCAAGTCCGGCATGACGATCAGAAAATAAGCGATTCTCTGAATTATGACACAGCCTCTGACGGGAGGGGATCTAGGGGGAGTTGATCAATTTGGATAATAACCTTGCTTAAGATTGTATTAATCCCCGCCCTTGACCCGTTCCCACCGGTTGAGTATGTATATCTTTTGAATGATCAGTGTGGACAACCATCCGTAACCGGCGCTTAAGATCCCACAGCAAGCTAACGGGGCTATAATGATGCTAAGAAAATTCCGGCCGTCAGTTGGAAATGTTGGGCGGCATGTTCTCTTGATTTCGATTGTTATGTTTCCGCTGGCCGGCTTTGCAGTTGGCCCCTTGGCGGCAACGCCGGCAATCGCCGCCGACCCGGGCGGCTATTTCTGCCGGGCCTTCTTTGGTGTCCTGGCCCATGACGTCGGCGGGCTCTGGAGCGGGACGCGCCTGGAGGACGGTGTGGATATCAACGGTGAAATCGTATTCTGCCGGACCGGTATTTCTGTTCTGGCGGGGACCCTGCGCCCCAATCTGGGATTGAGCGTCAACAACCAGGGGGACACCAGCAAATTATATGGCGGGGTCCTCTGGGAACTCAACACCCCCAGCGGGTTCTTTCTGGCCACCGGCCTGGGTGCCGCGGTTCATAACGGAGAGCTGGATACCGATGACAAAGACAAAAAGTCCCTCGGATCCAGGATCCTGTTCCGTATCCCCATCGAGTTCGGCTATCAGGTAACCGCCCATCACAGCCTCTCGATCCTGTTTGACCATGTCTCCAATGCCGGTCTGGCCAGCCCCAATGAGGGTCAGGACACTCTCGGGATCCGCTATGGTTACTCGTTTTAAGGGATTGATTGATTCGATGACGCTTTGTCCGGGGCCGCCCAGCTCTTTTCAATGACCCTTCTGGATTAAACCGCCGAGAAAATCGACCTCGCTCAAAAGCGAACGGCTTTGCAGCCCTTGATCGTAGCGATCCGACGGACCCTGCCCGCATGACTCAATAAAGGTTTTCGCCACGTTGGAAGAATAGACGATGATCTGTTTCATCAGGTCCATGAGCTCGAGATGGACGCTGTGGGTTTCCAGGGACTCACGGCGCTCATGGCGCAGGCGCTCGAGATGCTGAATCCGGTATCGGGATTCGAGGTCCAGGTATTTTCTCTCCGAAGCCATGATTTTTTGGGCTTTTTCCGGGCTCCTTTCGGCCAGGGCCTCTTTGAGCAGATGGATCTGCTGGCATACTTTTTCGTGGTAAATCAACAGCTCTTCTTTGCCTTCCCGGGAAAAATCAGATTCAAGATTCTGCTTTTTGGGAATCATCGGAATCATGTTGCGGTGGATCAGATCGCCGAGGCTTTCCATATCCTTTACGATTGATATCATGCCGAACACTTCTTTGGATTGCTCATCTGAAAGCCTCTGTTTGGCAACCTGCAGGAGATAATGGGTGATTTTTTCCTGCAAAAAATTGACTTTCTGTTCGCGCATGTCGATGCCCTCGACCAGCGAGAGCTGGGGGTAGAATTCATCACGACGGGGCTCGTTGGATAAAAACGGAACGATGATGGCCCGCTGCATGCGTCCGAGCAAATTGGCCATGCGGGCAATTTCGGTGCGGGCCAGGTCGATGGCAATCGCCGGTGATGTGATCTGGTCCTCATCCAGATGCCAGGTGGCCGGTTTGAGATCTTTGTCTTCCTTTTTATCCGGCAGGAGGCGCATGATCAGATGACCGAAAAAAGGCGTGCACGGGAGAAACAGCAAAGCGAGACCGACATTGAAAATGGTATGGGCGTTGGCGATCTGGCGGGCGGCGCCGGATTGAAATTCTGCCGCCAGGTATTGAATAAGG
>WOR8_10008584_pt1 | contig 13968 bp, 15 predicted proteins | sample DeeMarSeWOR38_10_FD_19890 | JGI IMG/M metagenome (IMG submission 19890) | reverse complement strand
GATCGCTCTCCAAAAGATATGTTTTCCCCCAGAACAAGGCTTTCACCGGTCGCTATCTGCTGGTAGAGTGCTACAGGAATAGAGAGCGTATTCAAGAAAATGGACTCTTCCTCTCCTTGCGCTTGCAAAGTAGAGGCAAGTGCTTTCCCATTTTCTCCGTAGATAATCACATCGGCAAGCGAGGTGCTCTTCAAAGTCGGCATGATTTCATCCATGGATGTGCCAATTATGATCGCGCCAATCATCTCGTTGTCAGCTACAAATGGAATGGCAGTGAAGTAATACCAGCGATTATTTGCAGGATCTATGCTGATCGCTCTGGAAGGAGGCGAATCTGGGTTGCGACTTTCTAATAACGGCTTGACAAAGTCCAAGTCAGTCTTTTGTTCTGGTTTCGTGATATTTAAAAATGCTCCATCTGCCTGTCTATGAAGATGGAGCATTTCTTGACTCTGCAGGTTGACGATAATAAGATTTTCAATGTTTACCCCGCTGGCCGTAGGTGTCACTAACGCATCAAGGAGAGGACGATCTGCATCGCGGAGTGCCTCTGCTACGCCTCTCGTGAAGACGATGATGCGGGCATTATCAATATGTTGGAGTTCCAAGCGAGCAAAACTATCTGAAACAACACGACCAGCCTCCAGAAGTTGGTTGTTCAAACGCTCTGAAAGAGAGTCGGTCACAAGATTGGTAACAACATAAGCCCCTGTGATTGCCACAAGGAGTGTTAGAAAAAGATATGGGAGAATTACCTTAAACCGAATACTCACAACAGTTCCAGAGTTGTCTCTTTGCCCAAGAATTAGTTTACTAATTATATACCAGTACAGGCTAAATTATAAAGTTATTAAAACTGTATGTGAATTAATATGCAAGTGCCCATTGGTAATATTTCTCAAGGGGTTTCGGTTAACAAATAGTCCCGCGGGCTGCGAGACTCTTGTAGGCGCTGCGGGACTCGAACCCCTGACCTTATCATCCCCTTTTGGGGGCTTCGATGGAACAAAAAAGAACCCTGTTTATGCAGAACTCTTGTGGGCGCTGCGGGACTCGAACCCACGACCTCTTCGGTGTAAACGAAGCGCTCTGACCAACTGAGCTAAGCGCCCGGGAAACGTTATTATACGGCGAAGGTTGCATGTTGACAAGTTGCAGGTTACACTTCATAAAGAAATTAAAATAGGAGAAACCAATGCGTATTATTCGCTTTCAAGAAAAAAACAAAACACCAAAATATGGATGGATGCTGGAAGACAAGGTCGGGGAGATCACAGGTGACCTGTTCGGATCATACAAACGGAAAGAAGCTCAAACGCCTCTCGCAGATGTCAGCCTGCTCCCGCCATCTCAACCGACCAAAATCGTATGCGTGGGGCGTAATTATATAGACCACGCCAAGGAACTAGGGAACGAAGTTCCAAAGATTCCACTTATTTTCATGAAACCGCCTTCTTCAATCATCGCGGACGGGGAGAGCATCATCCTGCCACCGCAATCCCAGCAGGTGGAGCATGAAGCGGAATTGGTAGTCGTTATCGGCAAACGCGGAAAGAACATCACCGCCGAAGAAGCAAATGAATATATCTTTGGCTACACTGCCGGGAACGATGTCACCGCCCGCGACCTGCAACGGACCGACGAACTATGGACGCGCGCCAAAGGTTTCGACACCTTCTGCTCCTTCGGCCCGTGGATCGACACCGAGTTCGACCCATCCGATGCGGTCGTCACCTGCCGCGTCAATGGGCAGATGCGCCAGATGGCCTCCACGCGAGACATGGTGTTCAATGTAGGTGTATTGATCGCCTATGTGTCCTCCATCATGACACTGGAGCCGGGCGATCTGCTCTTCACCGGCACTCCTGCTGGAGTGGGATTACTCGAAGATGGCGATGTAGTAGATGTGGAAATCGAGGGACTGGCAAAACTGAGTAATCCGGTCAAAACCGCAGGCCAGTAAAACGATAATGAGTAGCCTCTGGTTACTCATTATCTTCTAATTGCAATCTGCTTACACGTGATGGCTGAACACTGACTCCTGAAGGCACCGCCGGTGCGGTCTGCGCTTCTTTGATAAGCCGCGCCAAATGCTTGACCATGACAGCCTGCCGGGGCGCAGACTTGGCCCCAAGGTCAGCGAGAGCAGGTTCCAGCCAGGTTTGATACGAGCGCACGCACAGATAAACTGGGCGTCCCCGGCGGTCAGGAATACAGTTGAGTAAAGAGGCCAACTTGGTTTCCACATCTGTGGCTTCGGGGTGAATCAGCGGTGTCAGCACAATTCCTTGCGTCCCCGAAGATTGATCAACATAACATTTGACTTCACCATTACAAATCAAACCACGCAATTTTTTCGGCAATGGTTCTACCGGGTGCATCAATTGAGGAACGATCTGATGATATAGATTCTGCAGGTCAGGGCGATTCACCGACTTGGCACGCATCCATCCTTTGGGGGCATCGGAGACGCCATTGAGTTCACTGATATTCCACATGCGCTGCCAGGCATAGACCGAGAAACCCGCCTGCCGCAAAGCAGGAAAAATATCGCTGGTTTCCTCTATTTCAGCAATCACATGCAAAGCGCCCCATTCCCCAGCCTGCTCTACCAGATGCTCAATCAGCCCAGGCAAAACAGCATGGCTGATATCTGAAGCAGGTGCCAGATACAACAACTTTGCAAAAGTTTCATCGCGTGAATGTGTAATGCCACCTAACAGCGAATTCGTTCCCTCATTCGAAATCGCAGCATACAGATTCCTGGCAGGGTTGATATATTCAAAGAACCCGGCTGCTCCAAGTGGATGACCACGGGTTAGAGCCAGCGTGCTGTCGAGCGTCAGGGCGTCGTTACGATAGCGCGCGATGAGGGGAAGGTCGAGGATGTCAAGTGAACGAATAGGCATCAGTCTACTAGAGACAAAAAGTATTTATGAAATCGATTGTCGCCGGTCAGTTCAGGGTGGAATGATGTTGCCAGCAGATTGTCCTGTTGTGCGGCAACAATTCTCCCATCCGGTAAAGATGCGAGAATCTTTGCATCCCCGGATACAGACTCAATAATAGGTGCGCGGATAAAGACAGCATGAAACGCCTCGTCCGTGCCCGTGGCCTGTTTAAGTTCCGAGACATCTAAATCAGCCTCGAACGAATCCACCTGGCGACCAAAGGCGTTGCGCGCGACCTTGATGTCCATCAGGCCGAGCAGGGGCTGCTCACGGCTGACATCCTTTGAGAGAAAGATGGCACCTGCACACGTGCCCCAGATGGCATGCCGCTGACCAAATGTGCGTAATGGATTCATCATGTCAAAATCAGTGGCGAGTTTGCCAATCGTAGTGGACTCGCCCCCAGGGATGATGAGACCATCAAGATCAATGAGGTGCTCTGCCAGACGTACCTCAACGGTTTCCACTCCGAGACCTTTAATCATGACAATGTGTTCTGCAAAGTCGCCCTGCAAGGCGAGCACACCGATTTTCATGGGGTTTCATAGTAGGGGCGAAGCATGCTTCGCCCCTATATTTTATTTACCAACCTCGTCCGGCGATCTTTTCTTCCTCGAGCATCTGTGAGACATTGCGCCCGACCATCGGCTCGCCCAAGTTGCGGCTGATTTCAGCCAGCATCTTCGGATCCTGATAGTGTGTCACTGCTTTGACAATAGCATCTGCTCGTTTGGCCGGGTCACCAGACTTGAAGATGCCAGAACCGACGAAAACACCATCCACGCCAAGCTGCATCATCAACGCGGCATCGGCAGGAGTGGCTACCCCCCCTGCTGCAAAGTTGACTACCGGCATGCGGCCGAGTTCTTTGGTTTCTTTTACTAGTTCGTAAGGGGCGCCAATATTTTTGGCATAAGCCATCAATTCCTCGTCGACCATGGTGGTTAAGCGGCGAATCTCGCCCATCACTGCGCGCGCATGGCGGACAGCTTCGACAACATCGCCTGTCCCGGCCTCGCCTTTTGTGCGGATCATAGCTGCCCCCTCACCAATGCGGCGCAGTGCCTCACCCAGATTCCGGCAACCACACACAAAGGGCACTTTGAACTCGTGCTTGTTGATGTGGTGCTCTTCATCTGCGGGAGTGAGCACTTCAGATTCGTCAATGTAATCTACGCCCAATGCTTCCAAAATCTGCGCCTCAACAAAATGCCCAATGCGTGCTTTAGCCATGACAGGGATGCTGACCGTTTCAATAATCTGTTCGATCAAACCCGGGTCAGACATGCGCGCTACACCACCATCCGCACGAATATCTGCGGGGACGCGTTCAAGCGCCATCACGGCGCAAGCGCCTGCATCTTCCGCAATCTTGGCATGCTCAGGTGTGACCACGTCCATGATCACGCCACCCTTGAGCATTTGAGCCAATCCTTTTTTGACGGCAAAGGTACCAGTCTGTTGTTCCATCGAAATCTCCTTGGTTAGTAAAACTTGCGGCTGGATTCTACCACGTTGGCTTCTCTGGTGAAGAAGCCAACTGCATCCTCGCAGCCTACGAATCAGCGAACACTAATTCTGCCTCGCTGCTTGATTTGCCTAACAACTTTCCTTCATAAATTCTCAAAAAGACCACACCTGCCAGAATCATCAGGCTACCAATAATCTGGGTTCCATTCAAAAGTTCACCGAATAAAAAATATGCTAATACTGCTGTGATAGCCGGCTCCAGCGAAACGATCAGATTTGCGACGCTAGATGGAAGGTAACTCAGGCTAATGTTATATGTTCCAAAGCCTGCCAGTGTAGGGCCAGCGGCCAGCAAGAACAAAATTCCCCATCCAGCCAGGGAATTTCCCAACCAAAACAAATGGCTTGCTTGGGTTGCCTTGCCCGGTAAGAAGTCTCCCGGCAACAAGTTGAAAACCAACAAGAACATTGCTGCAAAACCAAATGTATATAGCACCGTTGTCCAGGGATTTAAATCTCGCTGTGAAGCTGATCGTCCCATCAGGCTGTAGATCGCGTAGAATAAACCGGAAAGTATCCCGGTCATAATTCCAACGAAGTTGGCGGACCAGGCAGCCAAGCTCAACGCATCAGAAACAAGAACGCACCCGCCCAGGCTGAGAATAACCGCTACGATCTTGCTCCAATCGAGGCGCTCCTTTAAAAAACACCATCCGAGCAAGGCTGTGAAACCTGCTGAACAATACGCCAAGACTGTTGAGATGGCAGCACCGTTTAACGCTACGGAAAGCGTCCAAAGGGAATTGAAGATTGCAAGTACCAAACCATAGATAAGCAAGTAGCGTAAGTTCTTGCGCTTGACTCTCAACAAGCGTGGGTTGATCAAGGCCAAAACTGGCAACAGAGTAAACGCCACAATAAGATCCCGCCAGAAGGCAAGTACCAGGGCCGGGATTTGGTATGTCTGTGTGAGATGGCGAATAAAGATGGCTGTAGTTGACAGGATTAGTGCGCTGAGAATAGCGATCGTATATCCGCGTGTGAGATTGGTGTGGAAAGAAGATAGGGTCATCATAATCCAATTTAAGGGATAATTGGCATAATGTTAAGAGCCAATTATGGGCAATATATATAGGGCCAATTTATTGGAATACGGCAAATTACGCCCAATTGGCTCTATTATATGAGTGTATTAAGTGATATATTCATAATACCAATATAGGAGAAGAACAATGCGTATACCTGTTGACCGACAAAGTCACATTCCACTTTACAAGCAAATAAAATTGCATCTACAGCAAGGGATACTGTCAGGAAGTTTGGTTCCTGATACACGATTGCCCGCCAGTCGCCAACTTGCACGTGATCTGGGTGTCAATCGAAACACTGTAGAAACGGCGTATTCGGAATTAGAGGCAGATGGATTGATTTTCTCCCGAGTCGGGAGTGGTACGTATGTGGCAACTTCTCTGCCCCTTCTTCCCCAACCTATTGAAAGCCTTGATGCTACTTGGCCACTCTGGCAACAAAATGTGCAACTAGGGAGTCTGAAACCTGAACGTTTGGAGAGTGACAATATTCACTCTACCGTTCAACATCCTAATCTGATCAGTTTTGCTGGAGGTACCAGTGCATCCCGAATGTTTCCTGCAGATGACTTCCGGAAGGTGTTACAGAATATAATGCGCCGTGATGGGATTGCAGCCTTGGAATATGGTGAAAGCAATGGATATGCCCCTTTACGTGCTACTATCGCACATGTTTTGGCCAGTCAAGGTCTACAGGCTCGTGCTGAAAACATCCTGGTTACTGCTGGCTCACAACAGGCTCTCTCTCTTGTATCCCAACTCCTTCTTACGTCAGGAGATACGATCCTGGTAGAAAGTCCCACTTATAGTGGTGCTCTGGAATTGTTCCGTGCTCTGGGATTCACAGTTATTGGTATTCCCATGGATAACAATGGAATGGTGGTTGAATGCCTAGAAAAACTGCTCCAGCAGCATCACCCCAAGCTGATATATACTATTCCCAATTTTCATAACCCCACCGGTACTTGTCTGGGTAGTACACGGCGTCACGAGCTTATTGTCCTGGCCGACCGTTATAATGTTCCGATCCTGGAAGATGATTTTGTAGGAGACCTCCGGTATGAGGGGCGAACGCAGCCATCTCTCAAAGCTCTTGATCCGGGGGGAAGGGTAATCTACACCAACACATTTTCAAAAATGCTTATGCCTGGACTACGTGTTGGATACCTATTTGTTGATGGACCAGTTTATGAACGATTGGTTAACTTCAAACGTGTCAATGACCTGGCATCATCAACTCTGATCCAGCGCGCCCTGGAGGCGTACGTCACCGTCGGCCGCTATCAGGCCCATTTACGCCGTTCTTGCCGGGAGTTCCACAAACGCAGGGATGCGATGATTGCAGCGCTCAATCGTTATCTGGATGATGTCGAGTTCGATGTGCCTCAGGGTGGTCTATTTCTGTGGGTGCGCCTGCCTGGAGAAATAACAGCCGATGATTTACTCCAAGCAGCAAGTGAAGAGATGGTTGATTTTGTGCCAGGTAGCAGGTTCTTCCCGGATGACAATCAAGGCAATGATTGGATGCGCCTTAATTTTGTTGTTCACTCACCTGAAAAGATTGATGAGGGGATCAAGCGGTTGGGGACAGCGATAGAGCGATTAGGAACCAAGAACTTAGAATAAGAAACACGGGGGAGATAGTATCAGAAGCCTCCTTTACCGGGCTCTTCCATACGCCCAAATTCCAGATTGTCAACCCTTGACAAACAGGGATTTTGGTATACAATTAGTACAATGATACAATTAATTCAATTATACAATGATACAATTTTGATATGAAAAAACTGATTGAAAATATTCATCTTGACTTCCGCTCTGGAATTCCAATCTATACCCAGATCGTCGAACAGGTCAAGCAACAGGTAATCAGTGGAGTGCTCAAGCCTGAAGAACAATTGCCCACTGTGCGAGCGCTTGCACTGGAGTTGCGGGTTAATTTCAATACTGTCGCACGAGCTTATCGACTGCTGGATGAGGCTGGCATCATATCCACCCAACAAGGACGTGGCACCTACATTCTCGATGTCCCGCCGCCGGAGCGCACAGATAAATTGAGACGCCAAGCGCTAGAAGCCCTGACACGCGATTACCTGAATGAAGCACTCCGCTTAGGATGCACTCCAAAAGAAATCAGCAAAGAACTGAAAGAACAAATCGAAAACGATAAACCACCCGAAACCCAGTGAGGTTACCATGTCCAACAAATACGCAAAAGATAAAACCCTTCAATCCACGAAAGCAAAAAAAGATGAACATATCTCTGGCATCGCTGGGACCATCTTCGCTGTCTTCCTGACTGCCAGCGTGCTGGGGGCAATCTTTATGTCAGAGAATAGCATCAGTGATGCCATCATCGGTTCCTATGTGGTCGTCATGATGTTGATCGGCATCTACATTCTGTTTGCTCTGAAAGTAGCCTCGCAGTGGGAAAAAGTCATCGTCCTGCGCCTGGGAAAATTCAAGGAGTTGGCCGGACCGGGCCCATTCTGGATCATCCCTATTGTGGACACCACGCCCACCTGGATCGACCACCGCGTCATGGTCACACCCTTTTCTGCTGAGAAAACCCTGACGAAGGATACTGTCCCGGTTGACGTGGATGCCGTACTTTTCTGGGTTGTCTGGGATGCGGAGAAAGCAGCTCTCGAAGTTGAGGATTACAAAGTCGCCATCGCCTGGGCTGCGCAGACCGCGTTGCGCGAAGTGATCGGTCAAATGGATCTGGCTAACATTCTGATTGGTCGCGCCAAGATGGATGACGAGTTGCAAAAGATTATTGACGAGCGCACCACCCCCTGGGGCGTGACTGTGCAATCTGTGGAAATCCGTGATGTAGTTATCCCGCAGGAGCTGGAAGACACTATGTCCCGACAGGCACAGGCCGAGCGTGAGCGCCAAGCGCGTGTTATTCTGGGCGAATCGGAAAAGCAGATTGCAGCTTCCTTCGCTGAGGCATCCCAAGCCTACACACATAACCCCACTGCCCTGCACCTGCGTGCCATGAACATGCTTTTTGAAGGGCTGAAAGAAAAAGGCGCTTTGGTCATCGTGCCCAGCAGTGCTGTAGACACAATGAATCTCGGCGGCCTGAGCGGTATAGTTTCTGTCGCGCAACAAAACTTACCAAAAGAAGAATAACCCTGCCACGCAATCTTTTCAAGAATTGTTTCACATGAAACAATCAAGGAGAATATCATGTCCACCCGTACTACCATCTTCGCAACAATATTCCTGATCGCATTTTCGCTTGCCTTTACCATTTCCATTTTATCAAATGGCTTCACACTGGAATACAGCTAATCAAGTGGACGGATATATGTCCCGTTTCTGGGGCGCTTTCCTGATGCCCATCGTCGCTGTTGGCATGTTGGCATTGTTCCTGGTCATTCCAAACATTGACCCACTCAAAGCTAACATCGCGAAATTCCGGAATTACTTCAATGCGTTCATCACGCTCATGGTTACCTTTCTGGTCTTCATGCATGTTCTGACCCTGCTCTGGAATTTGGGTTTTGACCAGTTCAACATGGGTGCTGCCATGCTCCCCGCCCTGGGTTTGATATTCATTTTCGCAGGGATCATGATGCGCCAAGCAAAACGCAACTTCTTCATCGGGATCCGTACCCCATGGACTCTGAGTAGTGATCGCGTCTGGGATCAAACACATCGTATCGGATCAACACTCTTCATTGCATCTGGAATCCTGGCCTTACTGGGAGCTTTTTTCGCAGATTACGCAATTTGGTTTATATTGATCCCAGTATTAGGCTCAACGTTATTCCTGCTTGTTTATTCATATATACTATACCAACAGGAAACCACTGCTTGAGCAAAAAATGTTTCATGTGAAACAGAAAAACAGCCTCTGTATTCGCCGCTGTTAAAAATAAGCTCGAATTTTCTATGAAAAAATGAGGTTCTCAAATGTATGAGGAATTCAAACAATGGGAATATCGTGTACAAATTGTTGGCGGTTTCTTCACTGGCATCAAAGCTGATGAGCTGGAAGAAATGCTCAACGAATGGGGTGAGGAAGGCTGGGAAGTTGTTTCGACTCACATCATCGAAAATGCAAACAAAGTCAACATCATCGCAAAGCGCCCACTGACGGATCGCGTCCGACGTGAGCGTTCAAGGCCATCGCTATTCTAGGAGATCTACAATGTCCCAACGCAGCTCACTTACCTGGTTTCTTATCATCGCTTTTGCCATTTCCTGGCCGCTATTTCTGACCCCGATTTTCTTACCGGACCTGGAGCCCACCACCCAACAAATGACATTTACAGGCCTTTGGGCGCTGGCCATGTGGGGCCCGGGAATCGCCGCCATCATTGTGACCCTGGCGATTGAAAAGAAGCCCTTCAATTCAATGCGGCTGAACACGCTTGGCTCCAAGCGTTACTATCTGTGGGCCTGGTTCTTGCCGCCTTTGCTAATCGTGCTAAGCGGCCTGCTGACCATTCTCATCCGCACTGGCCAACTGGACACAGAGTTCACTTTCATGAAACAGGCGATGGAACAGACAGGCACGCAATTGCCAATATCCATTGAAATGCTGGTCATGATCCAAATCGCCCAGGCATTGATCCTCGGCCCGCTCATCAACGTTGTCTTCACCATGGGCGAGGAACTGGGATGGCGCGGCTTCCTGCTCCCCCGATTGTTGCCGCTCGGACAATGGAAAGCTTTGCTTATCAGCGGTGTGATCTGGGGAATCTGGCATGCTCCCGCCATCGCGCAGGGACATAACTACCCGGATCATCCCATCCTCGGAATTCTGTTGATGACTATCTTTTGCATCTTGCTGGGCATCATCATCGGCTGGATGTATCTGAACACACGCAGCCCCTGGGTGGCGGCATTTGCACACGGATCGATCAATGCTTGGGCCGGAATGCCATATCTGTTCTTGAAGCCCGGCTTCGATACAGCCCTCGGCGGCACGTTGACCAGCATTCCCGGCTGGATTTTAATGGGGCTCTTCGTCGGCTGGTTAATGCTAACGAAACAGTTGCCGGTTCAGGCTCAGGAAGAAGCGGAATCTGTCGGTGATTGAAGGGACGAAATCAACACCCATGATTTATAGAACAAAAGTTCTATTTTTATATTCTCTTATACAGCGTACAATCCGGCTATGTCCAAAAAGTCTGTCATCATTCTCGCACTCATACTCCTGATCAGTACCCTGCTTGGCTGGTCTGTGCTCACGCGCGGCCATTGGTGGGGTGACGACTTCGCCGCCTACATCATGCAGGCCAAGAGCATTCTCGCTGGGAATATGGACGAGTTCGTTGCGGCCAATACCTTCACCGTGACGCAATCCTCCCACCAGATCGGGCCGGCGGCCTACCCTTGGGGCTTCCCGCTCATGCTGACCCCAGTCTATGCGCTGATCGGACTAAGCCCGTTGGCACTGAAACTGCCCGGCCTGTTGACGTATCTGGGTTTTCTGCTCGTTTTCTTTTACCTGACAAAACGCCGCTTCTCTCTGCCCGAAAGCCTGCTTGCTGTTTCTTTGTTCGCATTCAACCCCGAGCTTCTGCGCTTTCTCGATAACATCGCTTCTGACATCCCCTTCCTATTTCTCTCCACACTGGCCCTCCTGCTAGCAGACATGTACATTCAGAAGGCAGAGCCCATGCGCAAACTGTGGCTGGCGGCACTGATTGGCGTTGCCATCTTTGCAGCCGTTTTCGTCCGCACGCAGGGATTGATTCTGATGGGGGCAATGCTGCTTTTCCAGGGTATTCGCTTTTTGGGAAAACGCGAGCAACGCCGTCAACTCTTTGTTGACTCCCTGATTATCGTGGTGTTCTTTGGAATTCCCTGGGGCATTTCAGCATTGATCTTCCCCGGTGGACAGACCTCTTATCTGGCGCTGTATTCCGGTTTCAGCATGGATACGCTGATCGGCAACATCGTCAGTTATTCGCAGGTTTTCAGAGAGTTTTTCGCGACTCTGCCAGGACAGACGATCTTCTTCAGCATTTTTGCAGTGCTTTTATTCATTGGATTGGTAGCCCAAATCAAGGCAGATTTACTCTTCATAATCTACGTTGCCCTGTATCTCATCGTATTATGGACCTGGCCAGAATGGCAAGGTTATCGCTTTTTGTTCCCGATGCTGCCCATATTCATTTACTTTTCCATTCAAGGTATCCGAGTGGTTCTTGGCAGGGTAAAGGAAAACCAGAAAGCCATTCTACAGAAAGGGATCTACGCCTTCTTACTGTTAATTGTGTTTATCTTTGTCTACAACGCCGGATTGAATGCGTATGGTAACTTGCGCGATGAGCGGCAAATAAATGGGCCCTTTGATCCCTACAGCATTGAAACCTATGAGTTCATCAAGGAGAACACTTCACCTGATAGCGTGATCATATTCTTCAAACCGCGCGCCATGCACCTGATGACCGAACGTAACTCATTGGCACTCACCCAATGTGAACGGCTGCCGGAAGGCGACTACCTGGCCCTGAGTAAAAAAGTGGGCGAGAATTTGCAAATCCCGCCAGAGCGAATCCAGGAGTGCAATCTGCCCCTAGAACGTGTTTTTCAGAACCGCAGGTTTATCGTCTATCAGGTGCTGGACTAAATGTAATAAGTCGAAAAGGAGAGTACCATGTCCACAAATCCTTCCAGTGAAGAACGCCTAATGGCAGCCATCGCCCATGCGGCTGTGGTCGTTTTTGGGCCAGGCATTCTTGTAGGAGTCTTTATCTGGTTAACCCAAAAAGAAAAGACGGTTTATGCATCTAAGCAGGGTTTGCAGGCGGCGCTATTTCAACTGATTGGCATGATCGTGACGATGGCTATGTGGGTACTTTGGGGAATATTCTATGCACTCACCTGGATTCCATTCGTGAGTAACCCTGAACTACTGGATGGGCCTCCTCCGCTCATCTTCTGGATTGGGATGATCTCGATGGTTGTTCCGCTCCTGGTCATGCTAGCTTGGTCTTTGTACGGATTGTGGGGCGCACTGCAGGCCTTTCGCGGTCAAGATTTCCGCTATATTCTGATTGGGAAACTGCTTCCCAAGGACTAACATCCTCAAACTATGTGGATTTACTGATAGCATTTGCGAGTTTATTAGGTACCTGGTTTCTTGTACTTACCATTCCCGGTCCGAATTTCATTGCAATAACTCAGAAGTTCATTTCAGATTCGAGAGAATCTGGGTTGTTCGTCACCTTGGGTGTTTCAGCGCAGGGGGTGTTTTAAAGCTAAAATGAACCTAACGAAAAAGAAAAGGGGGTTATCAGAAGTGAAAAGGGAAAAAGGGGAGTAAGCACCTATAATCAAATTGATCGTAATCTTAAGAAGAGACAGAGAGTACTTATGAAACAACACCGTCGCAAAGGATACTTTGCCATCACCATCCTGTGTGTGCTGATATATGCCTTCATCTTCAGCACAGCAGCCGTGTTTGCAGATGAGCCCCCGCCGCCTGTAACCACGGAAGAAACCACTGATCCATCTGCAGATGGCCTCTCGGACGATCCGGCAGCGGAAAGCGAAGGAGTCGAAGCTGGTGAGCAGGCGGAAACATCAGACATAGAAACAACTGACCCAGCCGATCCCCCTGCCGGGCAAGTCACCACAACTGTTGAAGAACCTGCTCCTGAGGAAGATCCGTCCGATGAACCCGCCACCAGCCAGGAGCCTGCTCCAGAGAGCGAAGCAGCGGATGATCCTGAGCCTGTCGCGAGCGAAGATGCATCTGCTCTTGAGCAACTACCAGCAGACACCACAGTCGTGGTCATGGTAGACGACCAGATCGAACCGCTGGCAACACAAGAAGCTGCGGATGCCCTGGCGCTCGGCGACCCGATCTGGTGTCCGAAAGACACAAGGCCAGGCAATTCTGATTGCACCACCTCCTACACCAGCCTGGCTGACCTGCTCAAGGATCTGAAGGCCCAGAACGGCGGCACCGGCATTGACAAAGACGGAACCATCTGGATCGAAGATTCCTATGACAGCTCGGTCAACGATTTGGGGGTAGGCAGCTTCGTCCTGAACGGGAGCACACTCACCACCTGGGCAGACTACTCTGTGACCATTCAAGGGGGGTGGGACGGGAAATTTGACAACGCCGGAACCATCGTCCCCGGTGGCGTATCCGATTTTTCCTGCACCCCTGCGCATCATCAACTGGAAGGATACTGTTTCCGTCAACGACATCAGCATCATCTCCAACCCGACAGGCCACGGCCTGACCGTGACAACGACAGGAGATATCATCCTGCACAACGTCACCAGCAGCAAGAACTCAAACGGACACGGTGCAGTCCTGTCAAATAAATCCGTTGGATCCAGCGGGAACATCAAGGTGACCGGGAGTTCTTTCAACGATAACAGCCGCAACGGGTTGATCGCCAACTCGAACGGCAATATCACCCTGGAGAACGTCACTGCTGACAACAACGGCGAAAACGGCGCCAGCCTGAACA